>Ga0256406_1000108_pt1 | contig 153632 bp, 156 predicted proteins | sample RumenRJG_03DNA_FD_185986 | JGI IMG/M metagenome (GOLD analysis project Ga0256406, IMG submission 185986) | Bovine rumen microbial communities from Lethbridge, Alberta, Canada - RJG_03 | ecosystem: Host-associated > Mammals > Digestive system > Stomach > Rumen | place: Canada: Alberta... | reverse complement strand
ATTGACAGTCCGTGTCATAAATCTTTGATTTTTGTTCGTGCAGCTTGATGCAAAAATGTTACTGTTCACTCACAACTATGTACGGCAAGGATTTTACAGTCCTGTTGCCATTCGCAAACTGGCTGTAACAAAGTTTTATCCTGTTTTTTGAAGCTGCGGAACTCCTCAGGCGCGAGCGCCTTCGTCAAACAGTCCTCGCTATTCACTTTTTGAAGAATTTACGGATAAAACTTTTAACAGCCAGTAATGTTCAGGCAAAGGTCCTGTAAAATCTTAGCCGTTTTAGATGGTGCGTGAACGCAAAAATTATTCGCTGTCTGAGCTGTCCGCTTCATAAGCGGTATATCCGTCCGGTACCTTGATACCGAGTTTCTCGCAGATTTCCGGGTTGTACTCTTTTACCGGATTGTCATAATACTGAATCGGCATCTCGGAGATATTGGATTCCCCTTTCAGGATCTGTGCGGCCATCTTTCCGGTCGTCTGGCCGAGACCGTAGTAATCAATCGAAAGAGTGGCAATGCCACATCCGGCCATAATGCCCTCTTCACCGGCGATGATCGGAACCTTTGCGGGAAGCGCTACATTGTTGATAGCTTCTGTACAGGAAGCAGCTGTGTTGTCGGTCGGGATGTAAAGAACATCACTGTTGTTGCACGCTTCTCCGGTGACGGAGGTTACGTCATTGGAGTCAGAGAAGGTGTAGACATTTACGGTAAGACCGGCGTCCTCCAGATATCCTTTTACCTGATCCGCCTGATATTTGGAGTTCGGTTCCGCCGAGCAGTACAGGATTCCAACATTCTTGGCGTCCGGGAAAAGCTCCGTTATCATACCCGCCTGCTGGTCAAGCGGAGGTAAATCGGAGGTGCCCGAGATGTTGCCGCCGACGGTTCCGTTGAAGTCATCGATGTCAAGCGCTACGCCGTAATCTGTAATGGAGGTTCCGAGAATCGGGATTTTACTTGTCGCTGCGGCTGCGGACTGAAGAGCAGCGGTTGCATTTGCCAGGATCAGATCTACATTCTCGGAAACGAGGTTTGTGCAGATTTGTGTCGCGGTCGCTGCATCACCCGCCGCATTCTGTTCATCGAAGGTTACGTTATCTTCTCCAAGCTCAGACTTGAGTTCATCCTCAAAACCCTTTGTCGCGGCGTCAAGTGCCGGATGCTGTACAAGCTGGCAGATACCGATCGTGTATTTGCCGGAGGTTGCTTTGCCTGAAGCAGACGTAGTGGTTACGGAAGCAGCTGCTGATGACGCAGAGGAAGCCTTGGATGCTCCTGCAGAGGAAGCAGTGGAAGTGCTTCCGCATCCTGCGAGAAGCGCTCCTGCCATGACAGCTGAAAGGCAGACGGATGAGATTTTCTTTAATTTCATATCATTTCCTCCCTGAATAATACTGTTGGTGATGCGGGTAATTGCTGGATTGCATCGGACACTTTAGCACTTAAAAGCGTTACAGATTGATGTACTAAAGTGTATAACTGATAATTTACCACAGAACGATAAAGACGTCAATCTGAAGCTGCCAGAAAAAATGGATTGGTGCAGGCCAGACTTGCGGGACTTTGTCAGATTGCGAATCGGGAGCAAAGGGCGTCTGCCACCCCGTCTCTATCGAAACGTCCGGTGATGTAATCCGCGGCTTTCCTGCATGGATCGGTTGCGTTCCCCATGGCGATTCCCGTCCCTGCAGTGGTCAGAAGATCAATGTCGTTGTCTGCATCTCCGAAGGCGACGGTATCCTCCCTTCGGATTTTGAGGTGGGAGCACAGGAAAGAGAGCGCTGCGCCCTTTCCTGCTTGTGGGGAGGAATTTTCGATGCGATTCGGAACGGAGGATGTGGTATAGAGGTCCGGGAGTATATTCCGGATTTGGTTCCGCAGCTTGGCACAGAGCACAACATCGCCGACAACCAGATCGAGGCCGTCCAGCTCGGACCTGTGCTGATAGATGAAATCACGGATATCGTCCTTCATGATTCGGGTAGACTTTACATAGCTGACATACGCAGAGGAGGCACCGAAGCGAGAGGGTTCGTTGACATAGGAAGTACAGGCGTATGCGACGCCGTTTATGAATACTTCATAGGATATCGGGAAGCGATTCGACGGATATGAGGAGGTTAGCTCCAGAAGGTCCAGCACGCTTTTTTCCGTGAGGGGATGGTGGAAGATGCGCTTTGCAGAGAGCAGACGGTTTCGGAAGCTGTCGGAATAATTCTGAGGATTTCGGGTTAGAATCTTCTGGAAGTCTGTTCGTGATTCTGTGCAAGAATCTGCCTGAAAATGGTACTCTGTGTTCAGGCGAAAGGCGTCAGAAGCCTCTGGGATTGACTCGCTCCGGAAAACATCAGAGTTCGCGGATGTGTCAGGAATCCGATAGATTGCGGCGCCGTTCGAGGTGATGGCATAACGGATTCCGGGAATCTGGAAAACGGACTCCGGAAGGGAGGTCAGCACTCTCCCGCTTGCGATTATGACCTCGATGCCCGAGGCGGCTGCACGGGCAAGTACCAGGCGATTCTGCCTGCTGACAGTCCGGGAGTCAAGAAGTAGCGTGCCGTCGAGGTCTGAGGCGATCATTCTGATCATAATGAAGGAATCCTTTCTAAATAATGGAGATGACATTCGGAAGGGAGAACCGGTTCGCAGATCCGTTCTTCCTGATGCACGCAGACACAAAGGGTGTGAGCGCCATGGGTTCGGGGGTAAATAAAGGAACAGCCGAGTTCCGGATTCCGATAGGAAAATCCATCGTCGGGGACTCGTCCGTTGGAGGGGGCCCCGGTGTTAACCGCAAAAGAGGAGAAGGTGCCGTCAATTCCGGTGCCGGTATACTTGACGTAAGCTTCCTTGGCGGTCCATATCTGAAAAAAACGGCGAATCGTCTCTGCGTCTTTCTGTGAGGAAAGAACGTAGGAACTTTCTGAATCGTGGAAATACCGGGAGGCAAGCTTGCGACACCGGGAAGCGTCATCCGGTGAGCAGGGGGCTTTGCGTATCCTGTTCTCCTGGAGATCGATACCGATTCTCTGATCGGAGACGCCGACGATCCAGTAAGAACCGCTGTCCGTTATAGAGATGTCCGGGATAGACGAATCCTCCTCTGCGGTTTTGCCGTTTCGGATCAGATAGGGACGGCCCTTTTCTGTTCTGCCGAGCGTCAGAGATGAGGCGGAGAGATCCTGTCGATCATGCGTGAAACGTCGGACAGCCATCCGGATGTTCTCCTCTCTACTTATGGAATTGGAATGGAGCGGAGCAGAAAAAATATAAAGAATTATTTTCATATCATATCCGTTTATTTTTGCAAGGGAATAGGGACGTGTTTCGGTGTAGCCCCAATTGTAGCACGGTTTTTGAGAAAGGCGGCAGTATTTTTTTGACAAAAGGTTAACATGCGGCGAAAAGTATGTTACAGTATTCTTGCGCTATATTTGGATTGACCAAAACAGCAGCAAGGAGGAAAAAAATGAATACAGTAGCAGTGACAAAGAATTCTGCAAAGAGAGCCATGAGTAAGGTTCAGCGTATGACCATGCTTGCGATCCTGGCAGCGATTGTAATCGTTCTGCAGGTAGCAGTAAGCATACCGCTCGGACCATTCACCATCACCCTGACCCTGGTTCCGATCATCATTGGAGCGATCCTGGATGGACCGGCAGGGGGTGCATTTCTGGGAGCCGTATTCGGGGCCGTCGTATCGATCCAGGTTATCACCGGAGCGGCAGGCGCTTTTTCTACGATGATGCTCGAGTATCAGCCGGTAGCGACAATACTTGTCTGCCTTCTGAAAGGAACCTTGGCGGGACTGGTAAGCGGCCTGTTTTTCCGGTTGTTTTCGAGGATCCATTACTATTCAGGAGTTTTGCTGGCGGCGATCATCGCACCGATTGTGAACACGGGAATCTTCAGTGTCGCCGCACTTACCATTTTTCGCGGGCTTATCGCAGGAGCCCTCGGAACAGACCAGAATCTGCTTGGCGTTTTCCTGACAACGTTTATCGGGCTCAATTTTGTGGTTGAATTTGCGATCAATGTTGCCCTTACTCCGGTGATCATCCGTATTGTCCGGATAGTAAAGAAAGACAGGAATTAAGTGGAAACGGAGGGATACAGATGATCCTTGCGATCGACATCGGAAACACACACATGGTGCTCGGCTGTATCCGGGAGGCGGACAACAGAGTGCTCCGGCACATTCAGATGAGTACGAATAAAATCGAGACCTACCACGAATATGCAGCGGAGATCAGCAGAATACTCGCGCTGGAGAAGATTGATCCGCAGGAATTCAAAGGCTGTCTGATCTCCTCCGTGGTTCCATCGGTCACTCATGTGGTGGCAGAGGCTGTAAAGCTTCTCACAGGTGAGGAAGCAAGGATCCTCGGAGAGGGAGTTGAGATCGGACTGGAAGTCGATATGAACGGTATCCCCGCATCGGCAATCGCGGGAGACCTGTTGGCGACCGCCGTTGCGGCAAAGGAGGAATATCCGCTGCCAGCCATGATCATTGATATCGGAACGGCTACCACCATGACTGTAGTTTCTTCAAAGGGAGTTTATCTCGGAGGCTGCATTCTTCCGGGACCCGGCACCGCTCTGAAGGGTCTGATCGCGGATACTTCTCTTCTGCCCGCCGTTGATTTTGTAGCGCCGGATAGGGCAATCGCCAAGGATACGGTGAATGCGATCCGAAGCGGTATCGTGTATGGGTCTGCCGGACAGATCGACGGGCTTCTGGATCGATTCACGGATGAACTCTTGGCCATTGAGGGAAAAGAGGTATTTCCGACGGCGCTTGCCACCGGCGGTATGGGGCGGGTGATCGCACCATTCTGCCGTCATTCGATCATCGTGGATGATGAATTGCTTCTGAAGGGACTCGGGATTATCTGGAAACAGAACCGTAAATAGTGCAGTTGGACTGCTTAATTACATAAAAATAGCAAGAAGCCGGGAAAGGCGGCGCCGTCAGGGCGTCGCTTTTCCCGGCTTTTATAGACACGCATTTTTGTGCCGCAAATAGCAAGATAAAACACGCTGCGCGAGTTTTATCTCGCTATCACGACGCTCGCCGCATACGAATACTTCGCATTTGGCTGCGACTCACTGTTCGCATAAATAAAAGTTGCGGCGGTATGAAAGCTGTTTTGCAGCTTTCATACCACAAACTGAATAAATTATTCCACAGTGACGGATTTTGCCAGGTTTCTCGGCTTGTCGACATCGAGTCCCTTCGCAACGCTGATGTAGTAGCCCAGCAGCTGAAGCGGAATTACGGCAAGGCTTGCTTCGAATACCGGCTCGGTCTTCGGAATGTAGACGACAAAGTTTGCGACGTCTTCGATGCTGTAGTTGCCATTTGTGGTAAGGCCCATGAGATATGCGCCCCTGCTCTTAACTTCAACCATGTTGCTACGGGTCTTTTCATAGAGATCCTGCTGTGTGCAGACGCCGACTACCAGGGTGCCGTCTTCGATGAGGCTGATCGTGCCGTGCTTCAGCTCGCCGGCAGCATAGGCCTCGGAGTGAATATAGCTGATCTCCTTCATCTTCAGGCTGCCTTCCATGCAGATCGCATAGTCAATGCCGCGGCCGATAAAGAATACATCGTGGGCACTGGCGTATTTTGCCGCGAACCACTGGATGCGTTCCTTATCCTCAAGTTCCTTCTCGATCTGATCCGGGAGTGCCAAAAGAGCGTTGATATATTGCGCTTCCCGTTCCTCAGAGACAGAACCCTGCGATGTACCAATCGCAATACCGAGAAGGTAGCAGGCAATAAGCTGACAGCTGTACGCCTTTGTGGTGGCAACGGCAATTTCCGGTCCGGCATAGGTGTACATCACATGGTCCGCTTCTCGCGCGATCGACGATCCGACGACATTTACGATGGCCAGAACTGGAATGTTCCGTTCCTTTGCCAGGCGCAGAGCCGCCAGGGAATCGGCGGTTTCTCCGGACTGAGAGATGATCACGACGAGTGAATGCTCCTTCTGAAGCTTTGGATTGCGGTAACGGAATTCTGAGGCAAAGTCAACCTCCACACAGATATCGGTCATTTTTTCGAGCGCGTATTTTGCAACCATTCCGACATGGTAGGCAGAACCGCAGGCCACAATGTATATCCGGGAGAGATCCGCAAGCTGATTCTCTGTCAGATGCAGGGCTTCCAGGTTAACATGGCCGTCTTTCAGATAGGCGTTAACGGTATCCTTGACCGCCTTCGGCTGTTCATGGATTTCCTTTATCATGAAATGCTCATATCCGCCCTTTTCCGCGGCTGCCGCATCCCATTCGATGGTCTTAAGCTCTTTCTGGATTTCGTCTCCGTCCAGATTGTAGAAGGTAATCCCGTCTCTGGTAAGACGACCGACCTCCATATTCCCGATATAATACACGTTCTTGGTATATTTGAGGATAGCGGGAACGTCAGAGCCGAGGAAAGCACCGTCTTTGTTGGTGCCAAGTACCATGGGGCTGTCCTTCCGGGTTACGTAGATTTCACCCGGGTAGTCCTTGAACATGATGGCGAGTGCATAAGAACCGCGGATCCGCACCTGCGCGTGGTTGATGGCGTCAATCGGGGTTCCCTCATATTTCTTGTAATAATAGTCGATCAGCTTGATCGCGACCTCTGTGTCGGTCTCCGAGTAGAAGGTATAGTTATGGCGAAGGAGCTTCGCCTTGAGCTCCTGGAAGTTTTCGATAATTCCGTTGTGAACGCCGACTACATTCATGTCATCGCTGCAGTGCGGGTGCGCGTTGAGCTCGGAGGGCTCTCCGTGTGTCGCCCATCTGGTGTGACCGATTCCGCAGAAACCCGGAACGGCGGCGCCGTTGTCGGTTTTGTCCTTCAGCTCAGAAAGCCGTCCCTTTGCCTTGACAATGATTGTTTTGTCTCCATTGCGTACGGCGATTCCCGCAGAATCATAGCCGCGGTATTCCAACCGCGTCAGCCCCTCCAGAAGAATGGGAGCTGCCTGACGGTCGCCGGTATATCCTACTATTCCACACATGATAATACTCTCCTGTTTTTCTTTTAAAAACGGGCAGACGACAAGCTGCACAGAAACAATATCCGCTCCGGACGCTTGCACGGCCATGATGATCTCGAGCAAAGCCCAAAGCGATTATTGAGTTTTTTATGCGTCTTCGCTACCTTGATAATTTGAACACAGCCGAAGGAACACAGATCCCTTCGGCTGCATATAATTTAACATACATCAGTACCGGTAGAAAATCAACCCAGGCCGTTCCCATACTTCCTGCGGATAATGCAGGCGATTCGCTCGCATTCTTCCTCGCAGATCTGGTCTGTCTCTGCTTCCGCCATGATTCGAAGCAGCGGCTCCGTGCCGGACGGTCTTACGAGAATTCTTCCGTTGCCGTCAAGATTCCGGTTTGCTTCATCAATGGCATTTTTGACTTCCGGATCATCCATAACCTGATTCTTGTCGGTGACCCGTACATTGACCAGAAGCTGCGGATAGATCTTCAATCCCTCACAGAGCTCCTGGATTGTGCGGCCTGTCTCCTTCATGATTTTCAGAAGAGCCAGGGCAGTGACAAGTCCGTCTCCTGTGGTCTCGTATTCGCTGAAGATGATATGACCGCTCTGTTCGCCGCCGACGATATAACCGTTTTTCAGCATACAGTCATAGACGTATTTGTCGCCGACATCGGTTTTTTCCACACGGATGCCCTCTCTCTCCATCGCTTTCCAGAGGCCGAGATTTGCCATAACGGTGGTGACGATGGTATTCCCCTTCAGCATTCCCTTGTCGCGGTAGTACTTGCCACAGATGTAGAGGACGAAGTCACCGTTCACAAGACTTCCGTCAGGCATCACCGGAATCTGGCGGTCCGCGTCTCCATCAAAGGTGAGGCCGAGATCATAGCTCCCGTTCTTCATGAACAAGCAGAAATCGTCCGGGTGGGTACTGCCGCAGTTGTTGTTTATATTTATGCCGTTGGGCTGGTTGTTCATAACGGTACAGGTCGCACCGAGCCTGGTCAGAACTTTCTCGGCGGTGTAGGTGCTGGACCCGTTGGCGCAGTCCATGGCGACGCGCATTCCGGTGAGATCTGTCGGAAAGGTGCGGCAAATGAAATCAATATAATGTTCAATGCCCTGCGGATAGGAAAGGATCCGGCCGATTTTCTCATCGGTGACAAAACGGATAGTCTCTCTTCCATCGATGTAATCTTCGATAAGGGCTTCTACCTCTCCCTGGAGCTTAATCCCATCCTTTGAAAAAATCTTGATTCCGTTGTCGTAAAACGGATTGTGAGAGGCACTGATCATGGCTCCTACGGCAAAATCCTCATGAACCGTGAGATAGCAGATCATCGGAGTTGGGCAATATCCTGCCAGATACGCATCACATCCTTCCGAAGCAATGCCAGCCGCCAGTGCGTTCTCCAGCATATCGGAGGAGAGGCGGGTATCCTTTCCGATGATAATCTTGCTTCTGCCGTTTTTGCTGTAATAGTATCCGAGATATCTTCCGATCTCAAAAGCGCGGGATGCTGTCAGACCTTCGTTTGCTTTGCCGCGGATACCGTCTGTACCGAAATATCTTCCCATTATATCTTCTCCTCCGGGATAATTTTTCTGATTACTGTTCCGTTATCTTTCCAGATGGAGTTCGCAGGAATAACTCCTCTCACACAGGAGGTCGGATAAATATTGCAGTTTCTTCCGATGACTGTGCCCGGATTCAAAACGCTGTTGCAGCCGACCTCAACGTGATCTCCGAGCATAGCACCAAATTTCTTGAGGCCGGTTTCGATATTCTCACCACGGTCATGGACAACTACAGGGAGTTTGTCGGATTTTACATTGCTTGTGATGGAACCTGCGCCCATATGGGAAAAATATCCGAGGATCGAGTCTCCGACATAGTTATAGTGGGGTGTTTGAACATGATCGAAGAGGATGACATTCTTCAATTCTACGGAGTTTCCGACCACACAGTCGGCGCCGACAAGAGCGGATCCCCGGATAAACGCACAGTGTCTGACTTCCGTGTTCGGCCCGATGATACACGGCGCACCGAGGTAGGCGGAAGGGAAAATACGCGCTGTCCGATGAACCCAGACGTGTTCGGAAACCTCTGTGTATTCCTCCGGGTCGAGATGGCTGCCAAGGGACAGGATCAGATCCTTAATTCCGGCAAGAGCCTCCCAGGGATAGGTGAAACGGCCGAGATAATCCCTGGCCAGAGTGTGATCCAGATCATATAAATCTCTGATGGTATACATTCGATACTCCTCTATTTGGTAATATATTATTTGGTTTATTACTATACCACAAAACGGCATGATGTGCCACGTAGTTATCGTACCGGAAAGGGAATACCTGGCATCGGTCAGCTTTCTTTTCGATCACAGCGTGTCAGGGTAAACCGATCCTTTTCGCAGGTAATTTCAAACCAGGCACAGTTGCCGACGGGGTTCTGCCAGAAGGTTGTCAGAGGATCTGCGTGGATGTGAACAAGTGCCGCGCGGATGACCCCGCCGTGGGTGGATACAAGAATTCTTTCCGCAGGTTTGTGCTGTTTCAGATCCTCCAGGAAACTGCTCACGCGTGTGATCAGACCAATACCGCTTTCCATGCCCGGACCGGGAACGTAGTTTCCGAAATCATACATCATCGCGTGAAACGTTCCCGGATTCATAGTCTCCCACTTCTGGCCCTCGAACGGCCCGAAGTTGATCTCTTTCAGACGATCGTCGCGAATCAATCGATCGGAAGAAAGCCCTGTGGCAAGGGTTGCAGTCTCTATGGCGCGGTCCTGAGGGCTAGTGTATACACGGTCAAAACAAAGGCCCATCCGGTGAAATTCTTCCCCTGCTTCCCGGGCCTGCTTCCGTCCCTTCTCGGTGAGTGCGGCCCCGGGAGTATTGATCTGACCTTGGAAACGGCCTCCGATTGCGTTTATCCCGGTCTCGCCGTGCCGCAAAAGATATATTTTCATGAAAAAACCTTTCCTTCGCCAACTGCCGGATGCCGCAGTTCTTTTGGTAGGGCAAATGCGGCAGGATTCATATGCATCGGATTATTTTACGATGTTGTAGCCGGCATTTTCCAGTGCGTGGAGTGCCTTTTCGATGTTTTGTTTCTTAACCATGATATAGTCCGTATTATAGGTAGAGACGACAAAAATACTGATTCCGTTATTAGCGAGTATTTCCGAGATCTTAGCAAGGATGCCAATCTGGTTAAAATCAAGCTGACCCTCAATTCGCATAGCCTTCCACCCGTAGTCAACGTCTGTGGCATTCTCCGGGATATATCTGGTCAGGCATACCAGAGAGTTCTCTTCATCGGTACGCTCCATGAAGCAGAAATTCTTTTCCAGGTTTGTCTCACTGAAATCTTTTACCTTGCAGACAGAAAACTCCTCATCGATTACATTGATATTCATAGTATCCTCCAAAACATCGTTTCATAAACATTTATACATTATATTGCGCCACAAACTGTATAGGCTACGGGTTGCCCGTGTTTCGCATTCCTGGCATAATGCAAAACATATGGTTCGCATTACGCCAGGAATGCGTCAAGACTTTGCTTTACGTTCTTGTAGTCTTCGATTCCGAGGTCATAAAGCCGGTGGTTTTCTTCCGGATCCATCGCATAGGTGCTCATCTCAAGATGCCTGCTCGGCGCGAGAACAAAAGCTTTTCCCTCCTTCTCCAGCTCAAAGATTCTGCGGAAATGCTGCATATAGGTGATATGCCGATTGTTCAGCGCCTCAACGATTTTCGGATATTTCATAATGTGCAGCGAATAGAAAAGCCTCATATGCTCGGGTTTCTTCTGATAGTCTCTGGGCTTTGAGAGAATGACGACCACCTTGTCGCAGCCGCCCTGGCGCAGAGCGTGATCTGCGGGAATGGGGTCGGACACTCCGCCGTCAAAATACGGAATTCCGTTGATGTACCGGGGTCTGCAGGCGGCAGGCAGGGCACACGAAGCCTTTATCATTTCGTAGTTGTCCTGAGACATGTCCTTGCCGGAAAAGTATGCAGGAACACCGGTAAGCGCATTGGTGGCGACAACCTCATATTCGGCAGGATTCGCAGAAAGTTTCGGATAGTCGAGAGGGTCGGCCCCGTCGTGATTTGTCATTGTGCCATAAATAAAGTCCAGGCCGAACAGATCGCCTGTTTTGACAAAGCTGTCAAATCCAAAATACCCCTTCTCGTTGAGATGTTCGGTATAAAAACGGAGATTTCTCTCCCGCTGTCCCGCGAGGAAGGAGGCGCAGTTCGCCGATCCGGCGGATACACCGATCACATAATCGAAGCGGATTTCGTCATCCAGAAATTTATCCAGAACGCCGGCGCTGTATGCACATTTCATGCCGCCACCTTCGACTACAAGTCCTATTTTGCTCATTGTTATTGCCTCTTTCTGCTGAAAAGTGTAACTGTAATAGGGAATCGGTAACTGCAGGTGTATCCGCAGATGTCATTGCATATATGAATGACCAGATGGGTCAGATGCAGAGGCTGATTACCGCGAGAACCAGAAAACAGACCATGAGACCAGCCGATACAATCAGAAGAATTCTTACCGGCAGCGCGTTATCGCAGTATCCGAGCTGAAGTGCGTTGATCAGAATGATCCCTGCAAGAGAGGAAATCACTGAGGTGGCTCCGACGGAGCCGAATACAATTCTGGGTATCCGGGTATCGCCGATGAAAAAGCCGAAAACGACGCCGATCAGAATTGCGGCGGCGATAATCAGTCCGACAAAAATTATCTCAAGGTGGTAGAATTCATCCGTATCGTACATATTTTCGCGGTTCTCCAAACTCATCATGCTTGCTTGCTTCTTTCTCGTTTTCCATGAAAATACCCGAAAATCCGATACGACAGATTTCCGGGTAAGTGATATGCCGGTGGTGGGACTCGAACCCACACGCCATTGCTGACAACAGATTTTGAGTCTGTCTCGTCTACCAATTCCGACACACCGGCACTTGTCAGAAAATAAAAATACAGAGTGCCTCTTCAGGCACTCTGTTAGTTTATCATATCGGATATTTAAAATCAATGCAAAGTTATCCTGTATTGACTTTGTATTGCCTGTACTGCCTAATCCAGGCGGTGACTAACGGGTACAGCCGCTAGGATTCGCGCGGAAAAACCACAAACATCCACCTAACGAGAGGCGCTTAGTCTTCTCCGAACATTTTTTTGTACTCTGGCGTGAAATCGAGAGTTGCGAAATAATCCTTCGGTGTCTCGGGGCGGCGGATCACCTCGTAGCTTCCGTCGGTCTTCAGGAGAATTTCGGCAGACCAGAGCTTTCCGTTGTAGTTGTATCCCATAGAGAAGCCATGTGCTCCAGTATCGTGAATGTACAAGATGTCACCCTTCTCGATTTCCGGAAGCATGCGATCAATAGCAAATTTGTCGTTGTTCTCACAGAGGGAGCCTACGACATCGTACTTATGGTCACATTCTGCGTTCTCCTTGCCCATCACCGTGATGTGGTGGTATGCGCCGTACATGGCCGGGCGCATCAGATTGACGGCACAGGCGTCTACGCCGATGTACTCCTTGTAAATATGCTTTTCGTGAATGGCACGGGTGACAAGCGCACCATAGGGCCCCATCATGAAACGGCCCATTTCGGTGAAAATCTTGACGTCTCCCATCCCTGCCGGAACGAGAATCTTGTCATATACCTTGTGGACACCCTCACCGATGACGCGGATGTCATTCGGCTCCTCCCAGGGCTTGTAGGGGATACCGACACCGCCGGACAGATTAATGAAGCCAATGTGTGCGCCAGTGACGTTCTGAAGCTTTACGGCAAGCTTGAACAGCACTTCTGAAAGCTTCGGATAATATTCATTTGTAACCGTATTGCTCGCGAGAAAAGCGTGAATGCCGAATTCCTCGACGCCCTTCTCCTTCAGGATGCGGAACGCCTGGAACAGCTGGTCGGTTGTCATGCCATACTTGGAGTCTCCGGGGTTGTCCATAATACCGTTGGAAAGCTCAAACAGCCCGCCGGGGTTGTAGCGGCAGCAGACCCGTTTCGGGATGTATCCCAGTGTTTGCTCTAGATCCGCAATACCGGTGAAGTCATCCAGGTTGATGATCGCATGGATGTCATTGGCCTTCTTATACTCCGAAAGCGGCGTATCGTTTGAGGAAAACATGATATGATCTCCGTCAAATCCCATGGCCTCGGACAGCATCAGCTCGGTCATGGAGGAGCAGTCGCAGCCGCAGTCATACTCCTTCAGGATCTTGATCAGCGCAGGTGTGGGGGTTGCCTTTACAGCAAAATATTCACGGAAGCCGGGATTCCAGGCAAAGGCCTCTTTTACGGCCTGTGCATTCTCGCGGATTCCTTTTTCGTCATAGATATGAAAAGGAGTAGGCACATCGCGAATGATTTCTTCGAGTTTTTCCTTTGTGACAAAAGGCGTTTTTTTCATTGCAGATCTCCTTATGATGACTCCGGCAGATAAAGCGGAGGTGAATATATATAGTAGTTTATATCTTACAGTTGGAACACCAGGTTTCCTGTATCATTAAAACATACTCTGATAAAAATGTAAAACACTTTGTAACTTTACAAGACTAAATTACTGTATAAGCTCTTCGAAAACGCAGAAGGACTCGTCGCACGCGAAGCGCGCGTAAGAGGCCGGATGCGATTTCGAAGGCAACAAGTATGAGCACGAAGTGACGCGTAAGCGGCACGGGAGTGCGAATACTTGTAGGATTGCGGGAGTGCGAAGCACGGAGCAATCCGTAGCTTATACAGTATCAATACGTAAACAGCTCTTCGAAAACGCAGAAGGACTCGTCGCACGCGAAGCGCGCGTAAGAGGCCGGATGCGATTTCGAAGGCAACAGGTATGAGGATGAAGCGCGAATGCGCGAAATCCGAATGCCTGTAGGATTGCGGGAGTGCGAAGCACGGAGCAATCCGTAGCTTATACAGTTAGTAGCACAAAGTATCGTATAACGTTACTGGACATGCTTGTGGTTATAAAGGTGATCCTGACAATACTCGTAGTTTCCGTTGCACTTCGAGCAAAACCGGAATTCCAGATTCGGGTCATCAAGTTCCGTTCGTCCGCACACGGCACAGCGGTGCACCGGCCGCCTTCCGCTGTTCGGAGAAACGGGGCCGGCGCCGAAGGTACTACGGTCAATCTTCTGACTTCCGTTCCTGTTGCTTCCGTACGGAGAACTGTTCTGTCCGTCGTTGTACGGAGAATTGTTTCGACGCATGTTGTATCCATTCATGTAGCGCCGGAAATTTCTCCGTGTCTGCCGCTGGCTTCTGCTCATTCCGTGCATTCCGCGCGTGAGGAAGAAGAAAATAATCGTGCTCGCAAGCGAGCAGACGATCATGATGATCCTGGGAAGGCGCATGGATGCGGGTGAGCTTACAACATCGTAAATCAGGTAAACCACATCCACGATAGCGAGATACTTTATGCGGATCGGGATGATGAACATAAAGAGCATCTGCTGGTCCGGAAAAGTCAGAGCAAATCCCAAGAAGATAGAAAGGCTGACGTAATAGGTAGAGAACATGGCTCCGTAGTCTACTCCGGTAACGGCGTACAGAATGAAGGCACCGATAACGGTCATGATCAGTCCGAAGAAAATGTAGACATCATAGAAAAAATCACCCCAGGTCCGTTCTAGGAGAGTTCCGAGCTGATAATAGCAGATCAGCATGATAATGGTCCATATATTGAGGGAGGACGGGGGAATCAGCCACCAGGAGACCAGACGCCACACCTGACCTTTTAATATCAGGGCCGGTGACAGGGTCAGATAACTGAACACGCTTCTGTATGTGGGATTCATAAGTGCCATGAAGTACAGAATATAACCGGCAATATAGGTCATGATAATGTATACCGTAAGATGCCGGATGGTATATCTGCCCAGTTTTCGTTCGAGCTTACGCAAAAAATCCATGTATCATCTACTTCCTTTCCCGTAATGAAACGGTTGATAAGAGAAACGGGACGGTCGGCTGTATAAGGTAAAGCCATTGCCGACGCGTTGATTTCTACAATTATAAGGGTCGGCTGAAGGGTTTGTCAACGATGAGGCGGTTGCCTTTATTTCGCAGAAAACGGGAAATACCTGCCGGATTGCTTTCTGTGAGGGGGCGCAGGCTTTTCGGGGATGGAAGGGATTGCAACGAAAAATTTCCTGTGTTAAAGTGATGAATAACGGAGGCGGATGGATTGTATCGCGGCCATCCGCCTTATATTTTACCGATCAGGAGAAAAAACATGGCAGGATCAACTTTTGGAACAATCTTTCGCGTCACTACCTGGGGAGAATCCCACGGCAAGGGCGTTGGTGTTGTGGTGGACGGATGTCCGGCGGGACTTCCGCTGACAGAGAAGGATATTCAGCCTTTCATGGACCGAAGGAAGCCCGGTCAGAGCCGTTACGCGACGAAGCGGGCAGAATCCGACAGAATCGAGATTCTATCGGGGACCTTCGAGGGCGTGACCACAGGAACACCGATTTCGATGATGGTGCATAATGCGGATCAGCGTTCCAGGGACTACGGCAATATTATGGACAAATACCGTCCGGGGCACGCGGATTTCGGATTTGACAGTAAATACGGCATCCGTGACTATCGTGGCGGCGGCCGGTCTTCGGGCAGAGAAACGATCGGGAGAGTCGCTGCGGGGGCAATCGCTTCTCTTCTTCTCGATCAGCTTGGCATCAAGATCACAACCTATGTGCGACAAATCGGTCCGGTTTCGATCCAGAGCTTTGACGAGCGGGAGATCATGAACAATAAGCTGTCTATGCCGGACGCTGCTGCTGCGGAAAGAGCTTCAGAATATCTGGAAAAGTGCATGGCGGAGAAAAATTCCTCCGGTGCAAGGATTGAATGTGTGGTCAGGGGAATGCCTGCAGGGGTCGGAGAACCGGTTTTTGACAAGCTGGATGCGGATCTTGCGAAGGCGATCATGTCGATCGGCACAATAAAGGGCGTGGAAATCGGCGACGGCTTTGGTGTCGTGGAAGCGACCGGCGCGGAGAATAATGATGAATTCACCGTCGACGAGAACGGCAGAATCACGAAAATGACCAATCATGCGGGCGGGATACTGGGAGGCATCAGCGACGGATCTGATATCGTGATCCGGTGTGCCAGCAAGCCCACTCCTTCTATTGCGAGGCCGCAGCAAACGGTCAATCGGGACGGAGAAAAGGTTGAGATAGAAATTCACGGAAGGCACGATCCGATTGTGGCCCCGAGAGCGGTCGTTGTTGTCGAAGCAATGACGGCGATCACGATTGCGGATAAGCTTCTGGTTGGAATGAGCAGCCGGATGGAAAATGTCCTTCGGGTCTGGAAACCGGAGAAATAGACAATGCGATGATTTGCCCGTTAACCTGAAAAAATCCCGGCTGATTTCTCAGCCGGGATTTTTCAATGGGTTTTATCGTATGAGTGCTTACTGAGCGCTCTTTGCAAGCTCAGCGAGTTTAGCGAATCCTTCCTTATCGGTAACAGCCATGTCAGCCAGTACCTTGCGGTTCAGATCCACTCCGGATTTCTTCAGTCCATACATGAACTTGCTGTAGGAAAGTCCGTTCAGTCTTGCAGCGGCGTTAATACGTGCAATCCAAAGCTGACGGAACTGACGCTTTCTCTCCTTACGTCCTGCGTAGGAAGAGGTAAGCGCACGCATAACGGACTGCTTTGCGACACGATACTGCTTGCTTCTGGCTCCTCTGTAGCCCTTAGCCAGCTTTAATACTCTGTTATGTTTTTTCTTAGCGTTTAAACCGCCCTTGATTCTTGCCATTTTCGATTATCCTCCTTAACCAAATGAACCATAATATATCAGAATAGAACTGGTTCGATGAAATCTGTTCTGTAACGGCAGAGCAATATATCTGCCGCTCTACTGCCCTTTTGAAATAATATCTTCCGCAATTGCAGTTTCTTCCGCGATCAACGGTTCTTCCGCGACTGCGATTGCAGAAATGACATCATTACATGTAAGGCAGGCATCTCTTCATCTGACGAACATTTGTAGCATCCAGAACGGCTGCCTTTCTCAGATTTCTCTTTCTCTTTGTGGTTTTCTTGGTCAGGATATGGCTCTTGTAAGCCTTATGTCTTACAATCTTTCCGGTTCCTGTAACTTCAAAACGTTTTGCCGCTGCACGGCGGGTTTTCATTTTTGGCATTTCTAAAATCCTCCTTGTGTGTTATCTCTTTTTCTGTCCCAGTACGATGCTCATGTTGCGGCCTTCGATCTTGGCCGGTTTCTCCAGAACGGCTATATCTTCCACCTGCTTTGCAAAATTGTCCAGAACAGGTCTGCTGGCGTTCATGTGAGCCATCTCACGGCCTCTGAAACGGATGGTGACCTTTACCTTGTCGCCTTTTGTAAGGAACTTGCGGGCTGCACCAACCTTCGTGTTCAGATCGTTTGCGTCGATATTCGGGGACATACGAATCTCCTTGATATCTACAATATGCTGTTTTTTGCGGGCTTCCTTTTCACGGCGTGCCTGCTCATAACGGTATTTGCCGTAATCCACAATCTTACATACCGGCGGCTTTGCCATTGGGGCTACCTTTACCAGATCCAGTCCTGCGTCCTGTGCCTTCTGAAAGGCTTCTCTGGAGGACATGATGCCTAACTGTTCCCCGTTTTCACCGATCAGACGAACCTCGCGGTCGCGGATCTGCTCGTTGATCATCGCTTCGTTATTAATTTCCTTACCCTCCTTCATGAGATTCTGCCGTTTAACTCCGGAAAAGAAAAAAGTGAATAACCAGACGGCTATCCACTCCATACGCTAAGAAAGCGGAACTCGTATGATTCCTGCTTTCTTCTACGATATTAACCTGAGACACGCCTCCGTGATCAGGTGAGAGTGGAAGCTCTTCTTTCTTTTCAACTTCACTACAATACCATGATCTGGATGAAATGTCAACGTCTAATTGTATCAAGCGAAAATTTATGCCTTACAGGGTTACTGTTCACGCGCCACCTTAAAACGGCTAAGATTTTACAGTACCTTTGCCTGGGCATTACTGGCTGTTAAAAGTTTTATCCATGAATTCTTCAAGAAGTGGATTGCGAGGACTGTCTGACGAGGGCGCTTGCGCCTGAGAAGTTCCGCAGCTTCATAGAATCAGGATAAAACTTTGTTACAGCCAGTTTGCGAATGGCAACAGGACTGTAAAACCCTTGCCGTACATAATTGTGAGTGAACTTACAGGGCTGTGAACCATGACCCTGTAAGGCAGGAATCATCAAGCATTACTGTGCTGCAGAGGAGGAATGGACCGCATTGCCATCTGTGCTCTCCGCAGAGCTCTGCGTCTTCAGATAGCCGAGACTGTTCAGCTTATCGTAAATCGCCTGGGCGATCTCCTGATGGCCCGCATCGTCGAAGGCCGGCTGATCCAGGAGGTCTGATGTAAGTGCGAGATAATGATCGCCGAAAGCATCTTTCATCGCCTGATCGTAGGCGGCGGTGTCAACCTCGTTGTACGGATACATGCCGACGACAATATAGTTGTTCTTCTGAGTGTAGGTGTCAAGGACCTTCTGAATCTGCTCGGCAAGTTCGTTCGGATCATTGTTCCATCCGCCGTAATAGCCCATGCAGATCACAGGAATCGCGTTGAGATCGTCACGGTCCTTCTTGTACTGGCTGAGATCGTCGCGCACAATGTACTCGGTGGCGTTGAGCTCGGCACCATTCGCGTTGTTCTGATGTGCGTTGATGTAGGTTTGGATGTCATTGTCGCTTACGCCGGCGAGGGCCATCTGGGAAAGGGTTCCGGAGTTGTCCCAGGTATTGTTCTCAACTGTATAGTTGGAGTAACCATTCTTCTCAAGCAGCTGCGACAGATAATCCGGATAGCTGGTGTCGGTGGAGTCATCCTCGTCGAGAATGTCTCCGCGGATACTGATGATGGTTTTTTGCGCGGGCGTCGGTGTCGGTGTTGCAGTGGCCTTCGCAATGACACTCTCCCCCGTGCTCGAGGAGGATACGGAGGATTCCTTGACTGATTCGGTCGGAGTCACGGAGGAGTCCGATTTTACGGCCTCTGCCGAGGTATCTGCCTGTGAGGCACGATATGCGGTTGTCTCCTGCTGAATCCGGACGATCCGGAATCCGATGTATCCGGCTACGCCGATGGTGAGCAGAAGGCTGATTACAAATAGTATCAAACGTCCCTTTTTACCCAATTTTGTCACGCTCCCTTATTAAATTCTTAGTCTGATGATGTTCTGCTGCGGTTCCCGGCACAGAAGAACAAGCCTATGATAACACAATTATTTCGGATTTTTCAATACACCGGGCAGGAAAGATCTGTGGGACAGTTTGCGAACGGCAACAGGACTGTAAAATCCTTGCCGTTCAGACATACTGTGAACAGAACCAACTCATAATAAAGTTGTCAGACCTGGTCCAGAGACTGCCAGAATGCTTCGATCTTGTCCCCCGCGGTTTTCAGGGTAACCCTCTGTATGTCATTCCATTCGCGGGGGAAAAGTCTCCGGTATTCCTCTGTTAGAAAGCGGTCATCGAGAAGAGCGATGATTCCGCAGTCGCTTGCAGTTCGAATGACGCGGCCGGCAGCCTGGAGCACCTTATTCATACCCGGGTAGCGGTAGGCGATATCAAAGCCGCTTTCCCTATGGTCTTCGGGGTGATGTCGGTCATAGTACTGGCGGAGGAGTTCCTTTTCTGTTCCTATCTGTGGCAGTCCGGTCCCTACGATTATCGTTCCGATCAGTCGCTCCCCGGCAAGATCTATGCCTTCCGAGAAAATCCCTCCCAGAACGCAGAATCCGATCAGGCTTCCACTTCTGGGTTTCGCAAATGTTTCCAGAAATTCTTCGCGTTCCTGCTCGGTCATCTGGGGTGTCTGACTGATACAGCTGACAGGGGGTTGGGTTGTATTGGTATTGCCGCTGCTGCTTCTGTTTCTGGAGTTGGCTTCCTGGGTTCTGTCGTTTTCAGGATCTTCGGGCACGGCAGATTCACCGCCGATGTCGGTAAATGCCGTTGTATAGATATCGCGGACATCGGCCATCATTTGATAGGACGGGAAGAAAACCATATAGTTGCCGGCCTTTTTTTCGGTGATGATGCGGATGTAGGAGGCGATGCGGACGTATTCGTCATGTCCCCTCCGCTTATAGCGGCTGCTGACATCAGAACCTGCCAGGATCAGACGTTTCCGCTGATCGAAGGGAGACGGTATATATACGGCGTAGGTGTCGTCTTTCGTTGTCAGAAGACTCCGGTAGTAGTTGACCGGGATCATCGTCGCGGAAAAAAAGATGGTCGAGCGGCCTTTGTCGAGGATGCGCTGAAGGTTCGACGACGGATTGACGCAGAGCAGCTTCAGATGCAAATCATTTCCGGATATGATCTCGTCGTAGATCAGATAGCTGTCATCCGCCAGATCGGAGATATTCAGAAAGGAAGATATCTGAAAATAAAATTCGAGTGTCTGCTTTCTGGGATCGTCTTCCCTGAGATCTTCAAGGAGATCCTCCAGCCTTCCGCTCAAATGCATCAGCTGATTGATGAAATCACCGGGCAGGGAGAGAATGTCGGGATTTTTACTGGATTTTTGATATTTAAGAAGGATTCTGATACAGGAGGACAAACTTTTCGATGTCTGTTCGAGCTTCATCGGGAGATCTGCCTGGTCATCTGTCTGTACGGGTTCGGCGGGGAGCGTCTCTGCGAAATTCTTGAGCTCCTTGCGAATGTTGCGAAAAGAGCTCAGAAATAAATCGGCACTGAACATTTCTCTTCCGCGTTCCACCAGATTGTGTGCTTCATCAATCAGAAAAAGGTATTCGCCTTTTCGGCTGCCTTCGCCGAAAAAGCGTTTTAGCCGGGCGTTCGGATCAAAGGCGTAGTTATAGTCGCAGATAATTGCGTCAGCAAAAAGTGCCAGATCCAGCTGAAATTCGTGGGGACAGACAGACCATTTGGCCGCCTGCTCTTCTATTGCGGCGCGATCGTATTTCATTCCGGAAGTCAGCATCTCAAAGAGTGCGTTGTTGACGCGGTCAAAGTGGCCCTTGGCACGTGGACAGCTTTCGGGATTGCAGTCGGGCTCATCCAGGATGCAGATCTTTTCCTTTGCCGTCAGGGTGAGAGCCTTGAATCGGAGACCACGCTCCGTGAGCAGGGAAAAGGATTCTTCTGCAACGGTGCGGGTAATCGTTTTTGCGGTGAGGTAGAAAATTTTGTTGGCGAGATGCTCTCCCAGGGCGTGGACAGCGGGAAAAACGGCGGACATGGTCTTGCCGATACCGGTGGGAGCCTGGACGAAGAGCTCTTTTCTGCGGAGGATTGTGCGGTAGATATCTACGGCAAGGCCGCGCTGCCCCGGCCGATATTCGTACGGAAATTCTAGCCCGTGGATCGAATCGTTCCTCTCCTCTTCCCAGCGGACCTGAAAATCGGCCCATTTGTAATACTGCGTCAGAAGATCCTGAAACCATGCGGAGAGTTCCTTCTGCGTGTAGGCAAATAGAAACTGGCGGCGCTTTTCTGTCTCCAGGTGCACGTACGACATGCATACATAGAGAACGGGAGAGGAAGAGCCGCCCCGGCTTGACGGAAAAAATTCCGGATGACGGAGTGTATACAGGAAGGCATAGCATTTCGCCTGAGCCAGATGAACCGGTGAAGGACCGTCCAGGTGAACAGGATCCCGGGAGATCCCCTTGATTTCCTCAATAACGGTGATCTCTCGAGATCCAATTTTCGGCTTGCGTCTGTGTCCTCGGGCAAGGCTGTTCTTCTGTGGTGCCTGTGTGGAAGAAGCGTCGCTGTTCTGTGATAATTTGGTTGCTGCGATGGATGGATCCTCCTCCTTTTCGCGGAATTCTGCCCGTGAAAAGTCAGCCCACCCGCGACCATGGTAGATGCCGTCGGCGCGACCCTCTACGATAAGGGTGAATGTTTCGTATTCCTGTTCATAGGACAGGGAGACTTCCGCTTCATATCCGGGGCTGCGGCGTTTCTGCTGACTGCGGTGAATCCTGCTTCCCTCCTGCATGGCGTCGCGATCGGCGAATCCATCCCGCGTGTTCTGCAGGTCTCCGCTCCGGAGAAGAAATTCAACGAGATTTCGCACGGAAATTCGAAGAACTTTCTTTTCCGGAGCGGCGAAACCTTCCTGGTTGGTTTTGCTGTTTTCATTGATTCGCTGCTTCATTCTTAGAAGATTCCAATTACAAAACGTTAAGGATTTGGTTCACAGGAGGATCTTTGGGAGGCGGAAAGGTTTGCGAAAAACGCTTTCTCAGGCCTTTTTCCCGGCACTGCGGAGAGCTACGGCTGCGTCGTCGACGCTGGCGTTGTTCACTGCGGCAAAGACGCCTGCGTCAGAGGCCTTGGCATATTCCGGGTTCATCGGGATCTTTCCGAGAACCGGTACACCGAGTTCCTTTGCGATTTCATCGATGTGGCTTTCGCCGAACGGATAAATCTTTTCTCCGCAGTGCGGACAGTTCATATAACTGTAGTTCTCGACGATGCCAAGAACCGGAATATCCATCATTTTCGCCATGTTGTAGGCTTTCGTGACGATCATGCGTACAAGGTCCTGAGGAGAGGTTACGATGATGACGCCGTCGACCGGAAGCGACTGGAATACAGTGAGCGGTACATCGCCGGTCCCCGGAGGCATATCCACGAAAAGATAGTCGAGCTGACCCCAGATAACATCGGTGTAAAACTGTTTCACGACACCCGCGATGACCGGGCCCCTCCAGATCACCGGGTCCTCTTCATTGGGGAGAAGCAGGTTGGTGGACATGATTTCAATGCCATTTGCGGCCATCTTCGGATAGATGCCGTTCCCGTCAGATTCTGCGCTGCCCTTGATGCCATACATTTTCGGAATGGAGGGACCTGTAATATCGGCGTCAAGGATGCCGGTACTGAATCCCTGCAGTGCCATCGCATTCGCAAGGGATGCGGTAACCATGGATTTGCCGACGCCGCCCTTTCCGCTGACAACTCCGATAATGTGGTCAATGTTGGAAAAAGCGTTTTCTTCAACATGAAAATCCGGTTTCTGTTCCTCCCCGGACGGCTGTGCGGATCCGTTGGATTTTACGTTTTCTTCTGCCATACAAACCTCCTTTATTTGTAATGATTCAGCAGATCATAACATCAAGCGGAAAAGACCGGCTGCGCGTTCCTTTCCGTATGAAAGTAATTCTGATTCTATCATTATAAAACATAATATATGGAACACATAGTGCATAAGTTACCTGTGATTTATAAACTGTGCTCGTTTCGTGGTTAACGGATATCAAATTGTGGGCCGTCCTGTCTCCGGAAGCATTCAGATTTCTGTGAAGCTGTAGCGCTGTCGGATGCCGGAGGTGACGATGTCAAAGATAATGGTGCCATCTTCCTGTACGGTTTTCTCATAGGTGAAGACCTTGTCCTTGAATTTGGTGCGGATAAATTCTTCGGGGTCATCGGTCTGTACTTCATCAATGAAAACGTCACGCATCTGATTGTTCGGGCATTTATTGAAGATCTCCCATACGGTTTCGTACTCTTTCATTCTCTCTTTTCCTTTCTCAGAACCTTCCATTCATCGATCAGCCTGGGAAGTGACCATGCGGCATTTGCCGGGCTCGTAGAGGGCATTTTCACGGCCTTTCGTCCTGTCTTGGGATAGATGTACTTCATATACAAGTTATAAGAGGCGGTTCCGTTGCAAAAGATGGCACGAATAGGTGCGGATTTCAGGATACGGTCCAGATCATTCGGCACGACGTCGCGGATACTGCTGTCGCTCGATCCGGTGATTGTACAGGATTGAATCGTGTCCCACATGGCGATATGATTCTCGCGGAGAAACGCTTTTTTCTCTTCAATCGTGTTCAGTGGTTCTGAGCCAAATACAGCGGCGACAACCATCCAGTAGCGGTTTCTGGGGTGCCCGTAGAAAAATCCGGCTTCCCGGGATTTTACAGACGGAAAACTTCCGAGAACAAGTACCGTGGAGTTTTCATCAAAAAAAGGCGGGATCGGATGCACCTGTGTGTGTGGCTGCTGCCGGCGCACCTGCGTGTGATCCCGGGAATGGGCGGATGCGGCGTTGGTTTTGTTCATGCGGTTGCTCCCTTATTCAGGTTTGTTGTCATTTTCGGACATGTCATTTTTTTCAGGCATACCATCTTTTCTGTCCCGTGCGAGCATCTTCTGGAAATCCTCTTCCGTTTCTCCTTCGGTACCCGGTTCGTCAAAGGCGGTGACGACGTAAAAGCCTCTTGGCGTATCGCGGATATCGACCACTTTCCCGGTTCGGGAATGAATCCGCTCGTAGGGAGCGTAATTTCTGCTCATGGCGACCGCCGGTATAATCGTATAGTAATAAGAGGACGGAAGCTGACTTTCGGTGATGGTTACGTCGTCCCCCACCCGGACCAGATTTTCCCGTTCCATTTTAAATTCGGAATAGCGCATGTTCCATTCCCTCCTGAAGAAGATAAAACGCGCTTCGCGAGTTTTGTCTCGCTACCGCGAAGGGAGCCGCACTGGAATGCTTCGCATTCGGCTGCGGCTCAATGTTCGCGTAAATACAGAACGTCTCCCGGAACTTAGCAGAAGCTCCGGGAGACATGGGTCAGAGAATCCGGAAATGGTTCCGGATATCAGTGATGGAAGAGACGGATTCCGGTGAAGGCCATTACCATATTGTACTTATCGCAGCATTCGATGACAGCGTCATCACGGATGGAACCACCCGGCTCGGCGATATACTGAACACCGGATTTTTTAGCTCTCTCGATGTTGTCAGAGAACGGGAAGAACGCATCGGAACCAAGAGTTACGCCCTCCATTTTATCAAGCCATGCTCTCTTTTCTTCTGCGGTGAACACAGGTGGTTTCTCTGTGAAGACCTTCTGCCATTCGCCGTCCCGGAGAACGTCCATGTATTCGTCTCCGATGTAGACGTCGATTGCGTTGTCGCGGTCTGCGCGGCGGATGTCGTCCTTAAATGGAAGGCTGAGAACCTGCGGGCTCTGCCGTTTCCACCAGTTGTCAGCCTTCTGTCCGGCCAGACGAACGCAGTGCACACGGGACTGCTGCCCGGCTCCGACGCCAATGGCCTGGCCGTCTTTTACGAAGCAGACAGAGTTGGACTGCGTGTATTTCAGAGTGATGAGTGAGATCTTCAGGTCGCGAAGTGCGGATTCGGGGAGATCCTTGTTCTTTGTGACGATGTTTGAGAGAAGCTCATCGTTGATGTCCAGCTCCTGGCGGCCCTGCTCAAAGGTTACGCCGAAGATCTGGCGTTTCTCGAGAGGCGCAGGTACGTATTCCGGATCAATCTGGATGACAACGTAGTTTCCGTTCTTTTTCTGGTGAAGAATCTCCAGCGCTTCATCGGTATATCCGGGCGCGATGACACCGTCAGACACCTCACGCTTGATGACGGAAGCGGTGCTGGCATCACAGACATCAGACAGGGAAATAAAATCACCAAAGGATGACATGCGGTCCGCGCCTCTGGCACGTACATAGGCGCAGGCAAGGGGAGAAAGCTCCGGCATATCATCGACAAAATAGATTTTTTTCAGCGTATCGGTCAGCGGAAGACCTACTGCTGCACCTGCTGGCGAAACATGCTTAAAGGACGCAGCAGCCGGAAGTCCGGTATTTTTTTTGAGATCACGGACAAGCTGATAGCCGTTGAAGGCATCCATAAAGTTAATGTATCCGGGTTTTCCGGAGATTACCTTGATCGGAAGCTCACTGCCGTCCTCCATGTAAATGCGGGAAGGCTTCTGGTTCGGGTTGCATCCGTACTTCAACTGTAATTCTTTCATCTGATTCACCTCATATTGTTATAATAGCCATATATATAAATTGCGTCGCATCCTGAATCGGATTCGGATTACTGATTTTTATTGACAATTCTGGTTTCATAGGAGGAGGTCTGAATATCGATATATCGGACAAAAAGCGATACCTTATTGTCGTTGTTCAGACTGTTCCAGATCATATTGGTCCAGGCATCGATGTCATCCGGAACATCGGTCAGCTTTGGCTCGCCCTCAAAACTTGGAAGCGGATTGCCGTCTGTCACATAGGTGGAAATAAAGTGACCCTCACCCGCCGGAGCATTTTCGTAATCAAAGGTATATCGCAGGCACTGGTCCGGGTTGCCGTTATCGCTTTTCAGAATGGACATTGTGTAGCCGAAGGTGCCGTTCTCTACTGTCAGGAGACCTGAAATGCGAGGCGTGTAATTCGGACCGTCCGGTTCAAATTCCCGGGAACGAAGGCTCTGTTCAAATGTGAGACCCTTTTTCATTCCGTCGAATACCGTATCTGTCTGGTCACCGTTTGTCACAATGGTATGAGCCTTATCGAGCACACGGACCGGCGCGTAAATGATCAGACTCGGATCCTCCATTTTAGAAGGATCGAATGCCTGGGTACGGATACCTTCCCCGTCTTCGACAAACACGCGGTTCCGGCTGTTTGCACTTCTCCCCATGATAAAATAAGCCGTGGCTGCATATCTTCCGTTAGCTGAACGTCCGATAACAATTCCACGGCCGGGGTAGGCGTTACTTTTTAATTCGTCTGACAGATTGATCTTCTGCATCAAATGCTTCCTCCTGTGATTCCGGGACACAGCATGAATCCTGGCAGGCTCCGGGGATTGACCGGGGCTTAATAGGATAACATGATGTGCCGCCTGTGTCGTTGATGACCACAATATATTGTTCTCAAGAATCACCTTTAATATTACGTAGCAGGAAGATAATTGTCAAGGCTTTCTGTATAGGATTAAAGCTGTCAGAGCTCAATCAGTTCTCTCGGAGAATGGGAGAGATCGTCTATGCCGTCTTTTTTGATGACAACGAGATCTTCAATACGTACCCCGCCAAACCCCGGGACATAGATACCGGGCTCTACGGAAATTACCATATTTTCCTGAATGACGGAGCTGTCCAGAGGGGAGAATCTCGGCTCTTCGTGGATGTAGAGGCCGACGCCGTGTCCGAGACCGTGTCCGAAGTTGTCTCCGTAGCCGGCATTGCGGATCACGCTTCTGGCAAGTTCATCGCACTGCTGTCCGGTGAGACCTGCATGAATCCCGTTGAGTGCCGCGTTCTGGGCCTCGAGAACCGTCCGGTAAATCTCCTTCTGCTTCTCGTTCGCCTTTCCGACAACAACGGTTCGGGTCATATCCGAGCAGTACCCTTCGTAGGTGCAGCCGAAGTCCATGGTTACAAAATCTCCGCTTTCGATTTTTTTTGAGGAAGGAACTGCGTGCGGCATGGAGGAGTTTATTCCGGATGCTGTGATCGTGTTGAAGGAGAATCCCTGTGCGCCATGTCGTTTCATCTGATATTCCAGCTCGGCGGCGGTTTCCAGCTCTGTGACACCGGGCTTGAGGAATTTGAGGATTTCGGAGAAGGCCGCGTCTCCGATTGATTCTGCGCGGGCGATGAGCTGGAGCTCCTCCGGAGTTTTGATCTGGCGGATCAGATCGATGCTTTCATCGAGCGGAAGCCACTGCTGAATTTCGGGGAGTGCGTTTGTGAGACGGCTGAACTCATAGCAGCGCATAAATTTATCCTCGTAGCCCACGATTTCCGCGTGGTCAACAGCCAGCAGTTCACGGAGAATCTGTGTTCTCTTATGCGTGCGGTTTTCCTCTATGATGGTGAAGGTGCTCTCCTTTCCCGCAGCCTCTGTGTATCTGGAATCGGTAATTACCACCTGCTGATTCGGAGAGATGTAGACCATCCCCTCGCCGCCCCGGAATCCTGAGATATACATCATGTTGTGTGGATCCGTGATGAAAAGAGCCTGCGCCCCGGTTTTCTTGAAAATGTTCTGTATCATTTCTCTGCTCATATCAGAGCCTCCTTTGGATTGAATATTGTGATGCCCCTGTCAAATGTATGATTATAATTTCCCATAGATTTCCTGCGGGACATACGCCTCAACGCGGATTCCCTCAGGAAGGTATTCCTCCTCCAGAAGGGTCCCGTTCTGGCGAATCAGAGCGATTTTGCCCGCCTCGTCATAGGAAAAAGTCCGTTCTATATGAATCTGTTCCTCGCGGATGATCTTCTCAAGCACCTGTTTCAGGGAATCCAGTCCGTCACCGAATTTTGCGGAAATCGGTATGACATAATCTGCGTGGTGATCATGCATGTGGACGCCCGGGGCAACCATATCCTGCTTGTTGTAAAGGGTGATGATCTTTTTGCGGTCTGCATTCAGCTCGTGCAGGGTCTGATAGACGACCTTCATCTGCTGCTCAAGGTGCGGACTGGAGGCGTCTGCCACATGGATGATGTAATCGGCAAGCGCGGCCTCCTCCAGCGTGCTGTGAAAAGCATCGATGAGGGTATGAGGCAGCTTTCGGATGAAGCCTACCGTGTCCGTGAGAAGAATCTGGCCGCCCTCTGGAAGATTCAAGAGTCTTGTCGTGGGATCCAGGGTCGCGAACAGTGCGTCCTCTTCCAGAACTCCGGCATTTGTGAGCGTGTTAAGAAGCGTGGATTTGCCGGCATTCGTATAGCCGACGATCGCGGCGGTTTTCATATTGCCCTTTTTTCTTCCCTGCCGAAGTACTTCGCGATGCTCTTCTACCTTTTTCAGTTCTCCTCGAAGGGCACTGATTCGCTCCGCAATCAGACGGCGATCAATTTCAAGCTTCTTCTCGCCGGGACCTCGGGTGCCGATGCCGCCTCCCAGACGGGAAAGATAGGAGCGCATTCCGACCAGATGCTGCTGCCGGTAACGAAGCTGTGCAAGTTCCACTTGAATTTTTCCCTCACTCGTCCGGGCTCTTTGGGCAAAAATATCAAGGATGAGCATGGTGCGGTCGTATACTCTGCAGTTTAATGCTTCCGCGAGGTTGTTCATCTGGGCAGGGGTGAGTTCATCGTCCGTGATGATTGCGTCCGCCTCCAGCATCTCGAGCATGCCGGCAATTTCCTCAATTTTTCCCTTCCCGATATAGGTTCCCGGATCCGGGTTCTCCCGGTTTTGAAGAACTGTGGTTACGGTTTCGACATCTGCTGTCTCGGCCAGTGCCTGAAGCTCGCCGAGGGAGTCGCGGGTTTCCCTTTCATCGCCGGTGTTGACCGCGACCAGAATGACCCGTTCTTTTCTTTCTGCATTTTCAAACATGTGTGTTGTCCATTTATTTTCTGATGTTAGACGATTCGTATATGCGCTGAATTGGCGGGATGAAATCGATGCCTTTCAAACACGCCGTGAAGAATTTATTTGCATGTAACAGGTTCAATATCCGGTACTTCCGTCGTAATAGCCGGCTGCGTCGTAATTGTCAGCAGCATTGTAATAGTCGGTTGTATCGTAGCTGTCGTATGAAGGGGTGTCTGTCGTTCCGTAGTAGATGCCCGTGTTGTCATCATAGCCGTCGTTGTCTGCGTCAACGATTCCTGTGTAAGAATCCGCGGAATCGGTTTCTCTACCGGTGTTCTGACTGGCACCGGAAGTATCTTCCGTTCCAGCCTGCGATCTGCCGGATGATTGGTTCTGTGTACCGGCAGTATCTGCGGAGGAGGAATCAGCTACACTGCCGGAGGAATTCACCTCATTTTTCTCTGCAGATGCCTGGGCTTCCGTTACGCGGCTCTGCAGGAACAAATTTTCCTGTACAGCCTTTTCGTTTGCCGGATAGGAATTTAGAAAGCTTTCCATTTTGGAAGCCGCTGTCTGGAAATCGAGTTTTTTTTCGTATGCGATGATCTCGTTGTAGAGCAGTTCCTCCTTGTATTCGGCTTCATCGGTATCTAACCCTGCCTGAATCTTCTGAAGGGCATCGTCATAATCGCCCTTTGCCATATCAATCAATGCCTGGCCGTTGTACCCGAGGGAGACAGCGGTGCCGTTGTCAATACAGCTTTGATATAACGCCGATGCACTGTCGTAATCCCTGGTGTCGGTATAAACTCTTCCAAGGAGCATGACCGCACCGGAGATATTTTTTTCGACGGCTTTTTTCAGATAGGATTCTGCCTTGTCGTAGTCCTTGAGCTCATAGCAGATTCTGCCGAGCTGGTAGAAATCCTCTGCCCCAGATGGTTTCTGATTCAGAGCATCCTTCAAAAATGCGGCCCCATCCGCCTGTCGGTTATTCTGAACGTAGATGTCATAGATTTCGAGATAGATCTCGTAGGAGCTGTCAAGCTCCAGAGCTTTCTGAAAGTCCTGACCGGCCTGCCCGAACTTGTTCTCGAGAGCGTAAAGCCTGCCGCGAAGCAGATAAGCCTGGCCGGCGTGGTCGCTCGATTTGATCAGCTCGTTGTAGATTGTCATGGCATTGTCATATTGCTGCTCTTCGACATAAGTCTGTGCCTGATAAAAAAGGACATCCTCGCGGAATGACGTGTTCTGACGCGGATATCGGATCGCTGCCAGAGACTTTGAAAAGGCATCCGAGGCGTTTTTATAGTCTCCGAGATTGAGATAGGCGATGCCGAGTCCCCGGTATCCTTCCGCCTCTCCTTCTTTAGTGTCGACCGCCTTCTGTAAATTCGTGATTGCGGTGTTATAATCTCCGGATGTCAGAGCCGACATTCCTCTGGAATAAGCGGTATCGGAAGCACTTCCGCAGCCGGGAAGCAGCAGCACGGCGCCAAGCAGCAGAGCCGGTACGGCAACGGTAGTTCTTTTGAAAAATCTGATTGGTTTATTGTCGTTCATATTCTATGGTCCCCTGTCTGTACATCCCCCTCAGAGAAACCGGCACATCAGATAAGCTTTCCGTAAATTCCTTTGCTGCATAGATCGGCGAAAGCCTTCCGTACGGCGTCCTTGTCTTCCTGATAGGTAACGCCGAACCAGGTTTCGTCTGTGTCAAGCACCTTTACGACGGCTTTCCCCTCGTGAAGAAGCTGATCAATATAGGTTGGAAGAAGGAATTCCTTCTTCAGATCTCCCTCTGGAATTGCAGAGAGAAATTCACGGAAAGCAGAGTCCAGAAGGTCGATGAAATCTGCCTGCAGTCCCCACATATTCATAGAAACCATGGAATTCACATCGATGGGGGCGTCGCCGTCTGCCGAGTGAATGGCTGCACCACCGGGGATGCGAATGATGTTCTGGGTCTCGTTTACACCGACCAGGTTGCGCTCGGAGTCAAGAACGCAGACTCCGCGGGTGACACCGCCATTATCACTGAGCGTGTTGCCGAGGCGGAATCCGGCCATACAGATCTGATGAATCCCGTTCCGGGTCGGATGATCGGAAATCAGGTAATTATGCAGAAGGGTAAAGGCCTTTTTGCCGTAGTAGTCGTCAGCGTTTATGACGGCAAAGGGACCGTCGATGAGCCCCCGGCAGGCGAGAATAGCCTGTCCGGTGCCCCATGGCTTTGTTCTTCCGGCAGGCTTTGTGAAGCCGGAAGGAAGGTTTTCCAGCTCCTGAAAAGCGTATTCGCAAGGGATTTTCTTCTCCATGCGGCTGCCGATAATTTCGCGGAAATCCTTCTCCAGGTCCTTGCGGATGATAAAGACTACCTTGTCAAAACCGGCCTCGATCGCATCATGGATGGAATAATCCATGATAATTTCGCCGTTTGGGCCGAGAGGCTCGAGTTGCTTGATTCCTTTTCCAAAACGGCTGCCGATTCCGGCTGCCATAACTGCCAGTGTCGTCTGTTTCATGTTTTTCCTCCCATTATTCCTGTTTTTGCAATTTCGCAAGCTTTGCGGCCTGGTCTGCAGCGATAAGGCTGTCGATCAGTTCATCGAGATTTCCGTCCATAATACTGTCAATCTGGTGCAGAGTCAGATGAATCCGGTGATCGGTCACACGTCCCTGTGGAAAATTGTAGGTTCGGATTTTCTCGGAGCGGTCTCCCGTACCGATCTGGCTTCTGCGCAGCTCGGCCTCTTCGTCGTGCCGCTTCTGCTGTTCCAGAAAGTAGAGCTTGGCCTTGAGCAGGGCCCATGCCTTCGCCTTGTTCTGCAGCTGGCTCTTTTCGGTTTGTGAATAGATGACAATCCCGGTAGGCAGATGGGTCAGCCGGACGGCAGAGTCTGTGGTGTTGACACACTGCCCTCCGTTTCCAGATGCCCGCATGACGTCGATACGGACGTCCTTGTCCGGAACTTCAATGCTGATATCGTCTGTGACTTCGGGCATAACGGCGACCGTGCAGGTCGAGGTATGAATCCGCCCGCCGGATTCGGTGGCGGGCACCCGCTGTACCCGGTGCACACCGCTTTCATATTTCAGGCGGGAATAAGCACCGTGCCCGATGATCTTGAAGGTACATTCCTTGAAGCCTCCCAGCCCGGTTTCCTCCAGATTCACGAGATCTGTCTTCCATCCCCTGCTGTCAGCGTACCGGATATACATGCGGTAAATCTCTGAGGCGAAAAGAGCGGCTTCCTCTCCGCCCGCACCTGCGCGGATCTCAAAGATGACATTCTTCTCATCATTTGGATCCTTCGGAAGAAGCAAAAGCTTCAGCTTCTGTTCAAGCTCTGACTTCTGACTGCGGGCGTTCTGAAGCTCCTCCTTGAGCATGTCTCGCATCTCGGGATCACCTTCGGATTCCAGAAGCTCAAGGCTTTCGGAGATCGCGGCTTCGTTCTTTCGGTAAGCGGAATATGCATCCGCAACCGGCTGGAGCTCGGCCTGCTCACGCATCAGGCTTTGCAGAAGGGACGGGTTGCCGGAGACATCGGGATCACTGAGCCGGCTCAGAACTTCCTCAAGGCGGAGCTGAACATCTTCGAGCTTTTCAAACATATTTTTTTACCTTTCTGTCAGGGACGAAAACAGCCGGATGCAACACGGTCATTTCCTCCGAGATCTTTCGTAATGCGGATATCCCAGTATCCCAAACGTTTCAGAATTTTTTGCATGTCAGGCCCCTGATCGTATCCGATTTCCAAAAAAAGATAACCGCGCTTTCCTTTTCGAAAATAGGCTCTGGCCTCGTCTGCGATTTTTTCTTCAAAATACAATCCATCCGCATGTCCGTCGAGAGCCTGATACGGTTCATGATCGCGCACCTCGGGATCCAGGACATCAATGACGCCGGTACGAATGTATGGCGGGTTGGACAGGATCATATCAAAACGCTCTTCGGATGGCAGTGCCGCAAAGAGATCGCCGCAGGAAAAAAAGGCGCGTTCTGCCGTTATCTTCAGCGCATCCCGGTTCTTTTGCGCGACTTTCAGCGCCTCCGGGGAGAGATCGGTTCCGATTCCGGTTATTTCGGGATGCCCGTTCAGAAGAGAAAGAAGAATGCATCCGCTCCCGGTGCACATATCTAGAATGTGCATACCGCTTTCAAGCGTCTTCTCGGCTTCTTCCACAAGCGTCTCGGTATCCTGCCTCGGAATCAGCACATCCGGTGTCACGGAAAAGCAATTGCCGTAGAACCATGCATAGCCGGTCAGATATTGCAGCGGAATATGACGGCTGCGCTCGGTTAGAAGTTGATCATATTTGGAGGCAGCTTCCCGGGACATGAGCTCGTCCTGGTGCAGCAGGTACCAGGTGCGTGAGATGCCGGTTGTATGCTCCAACAGGAGCCAGGCGTCTGTTTTGGCGTCTGCAATTCCGGAAGCAGACAGCAGAGTAATACCGTGCTCATACCAGCTGCGGTAAGATTGTACAGCACCATCAGTCATTGCAAACCCCTTCTCCGGCGCGCTCCGGAAATTTTTCCTTCAGGAAGACTCTCCAATCAAACACGGCTTCCACCGCAGCAATGGCAACCTCGGCCATCTCCTCGTCGGGTTCGCGAGTGGTCAGCTTCTGCATCGCAAGACCCGAGCGGGAAAGAATGCAGACGAGTTTTCCGTCGGAAGTTCCCGCGATGCGAAGCAGTTCATAAGAAATGCCTGCGATCAGCGGGACCAGAAGCAGCCGGATGACGATGCGTGTGATATGAGAACCGGTCTGCACAAACATCAGGAGAATCGCGCTGATCAGAATGACATATACCAGAAAACTGGTTCCGCATCGTCTGTGAAAGCGGGAGCTTTTCATGACATTGTCCACATTCAGTTCCATGCCGTGCTCCAGGCAGTTGATACATTTATGTTCGGCTCCGTGATACATATAGGTTCGCTGAATATCCCTCATTCGGGAAATGAGAACCAGGTAAACGATAAAAATCAAAACCCGGACTGCGGCTTCAAAGAGGGAAATCGCAAATGCGGATTTCACGAAGCTGGCTAACAGGAGTGAGAGAAAATATGGAAGAAGCATGAAAAATGCGATGGCAAAGACAAGGGAAAAGGCGACGGAACCGGTCATCATAAGCCTTTCCTGACGCTCTTTTTCAGCTTCTCTCCTCACCTTCTCCTCTTTCGACAGAGAAGCCGACGCGTCGTCCCTATCCGCTTCCGATTCTTCATCAAAATAGGATGCGGAAATCATCAGACAGCGGATGCCAATCACGAGGGAATCGATAAAGGACACAACCCCTCGCAGTAGCGGAATTTTCATGACGCCCGGAAGATCAATAATGCTTCGGAAGGCATGACGCTCGACCGCAATGGCGCTGTCCGGTTTGCGGACGCCTACCGCGTAGCTTCCGCCGTTACGCATCATGATTCCTTCGATGACGGCCTGACCGCCGATTCCTGAATTGACCATTTGAAAACTCTCCGAAACTCGAATTTTTCATCCTTGCTGTAGACAGAACCACTCACAGGATATTCTGCGACACAAACGGTATAAGCTACGGATCGCTCCGTGTTACGCAGTCCCGCAAAGCTACAGCAAAACATCTTCATTATAAGCTAACACAGCCAGAGGCGCAAATAAAGTTTATGCAGACGAAAAACGAGTCGGAACGAATGTCCCGACCCGCTTTTGCTTTCTGATGAAAATTGCTCCGCACCGCTCGCGCGTTACTTAAGGCCATATTTTCTGTTGAATGCATCAATACGACCACGAGCCTTTGCTGCCTTCTGCTGTCCGGTGTAGAACGGATGGCACTTGGAGCAGATCTCGACGTGGATTTCTTTTTTCGTAGAGCCTACCTTGAAGGTATTGCCGCAGTTGCAGGTAACGGTCGCTTCATAATACTCTGGATGAATGCCCTGTTTCATGTTTTCACCTCTTCCAATTCATATCTGGTAAATTTATTGGTATGCTGTGTCTCAACTTTCGTATCAGATTAACAGCCTTCTTATCATAGCACGGGAATTTCCGTATTGCAACCGGTTTTTAAAACGCAAACTTCGAAAACCTGTAGGATTTCCCCGGGATTAGACAATTCGCTGTTTCTTGAGCATCTGGACGAGTTCCCGGTTATTTCTTGTGTGGGCAAACATATTCAGCACATTTTCCCCTGCCTCCTCTGCCCTAAGACCGTTCAGCGCCCGACGCATGTTGTTGACGGCCTCAAGCTCGTCGGAATCCAGAAGAAGATCTTCCCTTCTGGTTCCGGACCTCGCAAGATCAATGGCCGGGAAAACGCGGCGCTCCTGAAGCTTTCGGTCGAGAATCAGTTCCATGTTGCCGGTTCCCTTGAACTCCTCGTAGACGACGTCGTCCATTTTGCTTCCGGTATCTACAAGAGCGGTGGCAAGTATAGTAAGGCTTCCGCCCTCCCGCATATTCCGAGCTGCTCCGAAGAAGCGCTTCGGCATGTGAAGGGCAGCCGGGTCGAGGCCTCCGGACAATGTTCTTCCGCTCGGCGGGACAACCTGGTTGTATGCTCTCGCGAGACGGGTGATGCTGTCGATAAAGATGATGACATCCTGCTTGTTTTCAACGAGCCGCTTTGCCCGCTCAATCACCATCTCGGATACTCTCTTGTGATGCTCGGGAAGCTCATCGAAGGTAGAATAAATAACCTCAACATTTTTTCCGCGGACAGTCTCCTTGATATCGGTGACCTCCTCCGGGCGCTCGTCGATCAACAGAATGATGACATGCATCTCCGGATTATTCCGGAGAATAGATTTGGCAGCGTCCTTCAAGAGAGTCGTTTTCCCGGCCTTCGGCGGCGAAACGATCATTCCACGCTGTCCCTTTCCGATGGGGCTGACCAGGTCCACGATCCGCATGGCGACAGGCCCGCCCGGCCGCTCCAGATGAATGCGTTCATTCGGGAAGATCGGTGTCATATCCTCGAAATTCATCCGACGGGCGTTGACATAGGGGTCAAGGCCGTTTACGGTTTTGACAAATAGAAGGGCGGAAAATTTTTCGTTCTGGGTTTTAATTCTCGTATTGCCGCAGAGGACGTCGCCGGTCTTTAAACGGAATTTTCGGATTTGGGAGGGAGAGACGTAAACGTCGTCATCACCAGGGAGAAAATTCTCGGAACGGATAAAGCCATATCCATCTGCCATAACTTCCAGGATGCCGTGTGCCTCGGCACCGCTGTCGAGCTGCCCCAGTTCCTGCCGCAGCTGCTCGTTTTCGGATTCATCAAAGCTTTCCTCCTGATGTTCATCGACGCTCTGCCGCTCATTTTCACTCAAATGTTCATGGGATTCGCTCTGGCGATCATAGGTGGCCGACCGCTCGCGAGATTCGTTTTGACGAAAATCTCTTCGATTGCCGTGCTCGTTTTCGCTGCTTTTATAGAAATTCCTCCTGCTGCCGCTTTCGCTTCTGTGATAAGCGTTTCTTGCGGCGTCCGGTTTCGTTGAATCTGTTCTCGTGTACTCGGATCTCAACGAACCTGCCTTCGTGTACGGTGTGCTCGGAGATTGCGTCATAACGGACTCGGTCCTTGCGGGATCCTTCGCATCCTCCTCGAGCATGCGTTCGATCAGCTGCTCTTTGCGCATGGCCGTTGTTCCCTTAAGGTTTCTGGATTTTGCAATTTCACGAAGCTGTTTCAATGGTAATGATTCATATTGCTCTCTGGTCATAGGGTCCTCTCTTCTGAAACGTTCCGGAGATGTGAAGGAATCTGCTTGAGGTGCTGTTCCGAAACGCTTCCTGATAATAATAGTATATGTAGATTGTGCGTAGATATTGAAGAATCCACTGGATAAAAGTGCCGCTCAGAGTAATACCGTGGGATTCCATATTTTCGGGTGAATCAGAACGTATATCATGTGAATTTTGAATGATCTCAAATGGGGAAATTGGTGAAAGGATATTGTGCTGCGGCTAACAGGACTCGAACCTGCATGGTTTCCCAACGGGACCTAAACCCGCCGCGTCTGCCAATTCCGCCATAGCCGCATATTGTGAAGCAATTGATATCCATTTGATAAAGAGGCTGAATGATATAGAAAAAGAGATGACAGAACGTCATCTCTTCTGGTCATCACAAAATGAAGCATCGGGGACTCGAACCCCGGACAACTTGATTAAAAGTCAAGTGCTCTACCGCCTGAGCTAATGCTCCGAATGATCTGGGCCAGCCGGATTCGAACCGGCGGATGCAGCAGTCAAAGTGCTGTGCCTTACCGCTTGGCGATAGCCCATTGTGTCGCCATCACGGCAGGGTGGATAGAGGGATTCGAACCCACGATCTCCAGAGCCACAATCTGGCGCGTTAACCAACTACGCTATATCCACCATGTAAATTAAATTTGTATCGGAGTCTGACGGCATCGGTGAACCGGACGTCGTATTTGATTCCGAGCGTGCCTGAAGGGATTCGAACCCCCGACCCACGGCTTAGAAGGCCGTTGCTCTATCCAGCTGAGCTACAGACACGTATGTATTCTGAGAAGGAATACACAGAGCAGGTGATGGGAATCGAACCCACGTATCCAGCTTGGAAGGCTGGTGTTCTACCATTGAACTACACCTGCACAGTCGGGGTGACAAGATTCGAACTTGCGGCCTCCTGGTCCCAAACCAGGCGCTCTAGCCAAACTGAGCCACACCCCGAGAGACACAGGATGAACAGATCCGCAGATCTGATCTTTCCGAACTCGCTCAACGCAAAAACTAGTATATTATAAGATTCCCCGCTTGTCAACAAAAATCTGATTTTAATTCTGCCGGTAATTCTGCCGGCAATTCTGCCGGTAATTCTGCGGTTTCTGTTGCACTTTTTATAGCTTATAGCGCCTCACGGATATCGAAGTGGATGTCATGATGCCTGTCTATCTCGATCACAGCAAAGGTAGGCTTCCTGCCGATTTGCCGGGGGTAATTCAGCGACCCAGGGTTCAGAAGCGTCAATCCACGACTGGTGTCAAGAAAAGGCTTGTGTGTGTGCCCGAAAAGGCAGACGTCTGCATTTCTGCTTGCCGCCTCTTCTCGTATCATTGAGGGACTAAGTGAGACCCCATACCGGTGACCGTGACAGACCCAGAATCGATAATCATCGATGGTTACACTCAGCTCTTCCGGAAGGTTGCTGTCCCAGTCGTTATTGCCGGAAACCAGATACATACGGCAGTCTGCCGATTCCCGTATAGCATACTCCTGCCCTTCGATATCCCCGCAGTGAAATAGCGCGTCATAAGGACCGGTTTTCTTTAGAATGCTGTTCAGACGGTCGATGTTTCCGTGCGTATCACTGATTACAAGTATTTTCATTTCTGACTCCTCCGCAACGTATACAGTATGAGGCGCAGCATGGCCGCTTAAGGCCGTTGTATCCGGGATTCGGGCTTTTAGCCGAGCTCTTCCCGGAGAAGGCGTTCCATGTTTCGGAGTGCCTTCCCGCGGTGACTGATTTTATTTTTCTCTTCCGGAGAAAGCTCGGCAGTGCTGCAGCTCATGTCCGGAAGCATGAAAATAGGATCATAGCCGAATCCGTTCGTTCCCCGTTCCTCGTATCCTATTTTCCCTTCGATGACGCCCTGGGTTTCGAGCGTTCTTCCGTCCGGAAGTACTGCTGCAATGGCGCATACAAAACGTGCGGTACGCTTTTCAACAGGGACATCCTTCAGATTTTCAATGATTTTTGCATTTTTGATTCGATAAGAGGTGTCCCGGCCCATCCAACGGGCAGAATAAACGCCGGGGAGCTTATCCATGGCATCCACCTCGAGGCCGGAATCATCCGCCATTACTATGGCGTCTCGATATCTGTCGGGAAGGGCCTTCGCGATTGTTCCGGCCTTTATCATGGCGTTCTCTGCGAAGGTCTTTCCATTTTCATTGATGTCACAGGATATCCCGGCATCTGACATGGAGAGAACCGTCACCGAAAGGGGGCGCAGGATCTCCCTGATCTCGACCAGCTTGCCCTGATTGCCTGTGGCAAAAATTATTGTACGCATATGCGGTTCCTTTCGTTTGAAGCACAATATATCGTAGGTGTGTTTTGGTGTTTCGGTATTTTGCTATTTTGCTATTTTGCAGGTATCCTTTTATGTTTTCCGGTCTCTCATTCCGGCCTTTTGCGGCGCGGGGGCTTCGGACCCGGATACTGATAAAAATAGGTTTTCATCATGCCGTTGTATATTTTCCGGTTCTTTGTGGCTGTTCTGCCGATATAGCGTTCGGCGTCCGGGTAGCCGCTGATGACGTAGAGAGACCAGGTGTCCAGTCTTGCAAAGCGTTCTCCCAGCGTCCTGTAAAGGGCGGGAAGGGCGCTTTTCTCCTCCAGACGTTCTCCGTATGGGGGATTGGTCAGGATAAACCCATATTTTCCCGGATGGGAAAGCTCAGAAACCGGACGCTGCTGAAAGTGGATCATGTGATCGACATCGGCCAGCTTTGCGTTTTCGCGTGCAAATCCGATAACCTCGCGGTCTATGTCATAGCCCTGAATATCGGTTTTCACATCCGTATGGATCCGGTCTGCCGCGTCTTCTCTCACATCAGACCAGCATTTCTCGGGTATCAGATGCTTCCACTCCTCAGAGAGGAAGGTCCGGTGAATGCCGGGGGCCATATCCGCGGCTATCATGGCAGCTTCGATAAGGAAGGTTCCGCTTCCGCAGAATGGATCTACGAGGATTCGATCGGCCTTCCAGGGCGTCAGCATCAGAAGTGCGGACGCGAGCGTCTCGCTAATCGGTGCTTTCGCCGTAAACTGGCGGTAGCCTCTTTTGTGAAGGGAGGTGCCGGTCGTGTCCAGACCGACAGTCACCACATCCTTTAAAAGAGAAACGCGAATCGGATACGGTTCTCCATCTTCCGGGAACCAGTCTACCCGGTATTTTTCCTTGAGGCGCTCCACGATCGCCTTCTTCATAATGGACTGGATGTCGGATGGACTGAAAAGTTTGCTTTTGATAGAATTTGCCTTTGCAATCCAGAACTTTCCGTGCTGCGGGATGTAACGTTCCCAGGGAAGAGCCTTTGTGGCTTCAAAGAGTTCATCATAGGTGGTGGCTTTGAATTGTCCAACCTTCAGAAGAATGCGTTCGGTGGTGCGCAGAAACATATTGGCATAGGCGATCGCCTCTGCATCGCCTTCGAAGGTGACCTTGCCGTCTTCTACTTCGGTAATCTCATAGCCGAGGTCGATAACTTCCCGTTTCATCACGGCCTCCAGCCCGAAATGGCAGGGGGCGATAAGCTCAAATCTGTCCATGCAATTCTCCTGTTCCCAGTAAGAGAAACGCCCCGGTAGGGGAGCTACCGAGGCATTTCGAGGGGAGTATAAATAATTAATAAGGGGTTATTAATTGTAAAAAAAATTTTTTGAAGGGTAAATTCTTTTTACGTATAAAATTATATAACAGGCTTAATAAAAATGCAACAGAAATTTTCTAAATCGGCGTTTTATTCGTGCAATGCGGCAAATATCGCAGGTCATTCCTGGAGTTCCTTTACAATTTTGCCAAATTCCATATAATGGGAGGCCTTTACAAGAATCGTATCTCCGTCCCCGAGAAGCCCGGGCACCTCTTCGAGAAATTTATCCATGCTCTTGAAATGACGGATGTCGGTTTTGGGGGATGCGGTTTTGCGGGCGCCCCGGCAGATTGCCTTTGAAAGCGGTCCGATACAGAAAATTCCGTCCAGTTTCGATCTGCCGGCATATTCTCCGACTTCCTCGTGGAGTTGTTCGGATTGCTCTCCTAGTTCACCCATATCTCCAAGAACTGCGATTTTTCTCCCGGAACCGTTGCGCAGAATGTCGAGCGATGCCTTCATGGATGCGGGATTTGCGTTGTAGCAGTCGTCGATAAGGGTTAATTTTCCGGTGTGTATGATGTGGAAACGCCCGCTGAGAGACTCGCAGGATTCAATGCCCCTGCGAATTTCGTCCAGGGTGAGGCCGTATGCAAGACCGGCTGCTGCCCCGGCGAGTGCGTTGTAGATCATGTGCTGACCGGGCATGGGAATCAGAACCAGGAAGCTTCCGGCAGGAGTAATAATACGGCATTTCGTTCCGTCAAGGCCCTGGGGCTCGATTTCCTCGGCATAAAAATCATTCGGGTGGGAATAGCCTTCCTTTGCAAGGCCGAAGCGGACCGGTCGGACACCAGATTTTTCCTCAATGGTCGAAAGCTTGTCGTCGTCTCCGTTCAGGATAATGTGGCCATCTGACTGGAAGAAATCAAACACTTCAGATTTCGCCTTGAGGATGCCGTCGCGGCTTTTTAGAAATTCCAGGTGCGCGGTTCCGATATTGGTCATGATAACGGTATTTGGGTGGACAATAGAGGCGAGGCGGTGCATCTCGCCGAAATGATTGATGCCCATTTCAATAACACCGATTTCGTCCTCTTCTCTCATCCGGAAAACGGTCATGGGAACACCAAGCTCGTTATTGAAATTGCCCTCGGTCTTCAGAACACGATATTTCTGGCTGAGAACAGCGGCGGTCATCTCTTTTGTGCTTGTCTTTCCGACGCTTCCAACGATACCGACGATCGGCTTGTTGAGCTGCCTGAGATAAAATTCAGCAATATCCTTCACAGCCTGGAGTGTGGAGGAAACCGTGACAACTGTAATTGAAAGGTCGGTCGGAATCCCGTATTCTCTGCGGAGCGTGTCGGGATCCCGTTCCGCCAGGACCGCTGCTGCTCCGGCCTCCGTTACCTGCTGTATGAATTTGTGTCCGTCCGTGCGTTCGCCGCGGATGGCCACAAAAAGGCATCCGGGGGTAACCTTTCTGCTGTCTGTGACAATATCGGTCACGGTAAACTCTTTCTTGTCTTCTGGTCCGAAATATTTTCCGTCTGTTACCCGTGCGATATTCGACAGAGTAAGATTTTTCATGAATGTGCCTCCGCAGCTTTTGTAATTGATGCTGTTATCTGTAGTGTAAGGTGAAGAAAAAGCCCGCGCCTTGATTTATTGCTCATATCTTCTCAGGGAAACGTCAATCAGCTTCTGGCAGAGATGATCAAAATCGATCCCGACTGCGGCTGCTTCCTGCGGTACGAGGCTGGTGGGAGTCATGCCGGGAAGCGTATTGACCTCCAGACAAAACACCTTCTGATCCGACTTCCGCACGAGAAAATCCATGCGTCCGTACCCGATCAGCCCAACGGCATCGGCCGCTTTTAATGCTTCCTTCTGAATCCTCGCGGTAAGTTCATCTGAAATCGGAGCGGGACAAAGCTCTTCCGTTGCGCCTGCCGTATATTTATTCTTGAAATCATAGTAGCCGGTTTTCGGTGTGATCATGACAACCGGATAGGCTTTTTGGTCGATGACACAGCAGGTAAATTCGCCGCCCTCGATGAATTCCTCGACGACAGCGGAGGTTTCGAGCTGGAAGGCGAGATCAATGCCTTTTCGGACATCCTCTTCTGTCCGGCAGATTGTGATACCGACCGAGGAACCGCCACAGCACGGCTTGACAATGACGGGGAGCTGCATACCAAACTCGGCTGCGCTTCTGCGGGAGTCGCCGCGATAGATCGTGATGCCGACCGGAGTATTGACGCCGGAAGCCTGGAAAACCTGTTTCGTTCTCGATTTGTCCATGGAAATAGCACTGCTGATATAATCTGTTCCGGTGTATTTGATGCCAAGCAAATCAAATGTTGCCTGCACTCTTCCGTCCTCACCGTTCGAGCCGTGAAGAGCGAGAAATACGATGTCCGCCTGCTCACAAAGGGCAATGACATTGGGACCAAAGAAACTGCGCCGGTTCTTTTTGGCTTCTTCGAGCTGTGGGTTAAAGCTTTTTATATATTCTGCAGCGTTATCCGTGTCATATTCACCATCGAACGCGGTTTTCGGATCCGCTTCCTTCCATCCGAAGAAAACGTCTAGAAGGATTGCCTGATGGCCGAGTCTGCGTAAAGCCTTACAGATTCCGGTTCCTGATACGATGGAAACGTCTCTTTCGGTGCTTGTTCCTGCTGCGAGTACTACTATCTTCATTTTGACTTCCTTTTTCTTATGTTTTATGAATTTTGGTTCATCCGGTTGTGTCTTTTGGAGACATGGGAAAAAGCGGATCAGCCGGGTGTGGATAATAACCGGAGCGTCTCTGTGCGGAACAAAAGACGCCCGATCAATCGGACCAACAGGTCCATTGTAGCAGTCTTCAAAAAAAATGCAATCCCGGAAGTTACTGATTGGAAGGCGCAACGTTCGCTGACGCATCCGCGCTGGTGGGCTGGGGGCCAACCGGCTGATCTTCGGAATAGTACACGACAACAGGGTATCCGACATCCATGACGTCGTAGATCTTTGCTGCGGCATCCTTCGGTGTGTTGATACAGCCGTTTGATCCGTTTGTCAGATAAGTATTCTTGTTCTCAAACTGAGCTTCGGTTCTCCAGTAAGCATCATGAATTCCGCAGGAATCGACAAAGGGCAGCCAGTAGCTGATTTTTACATTGTGAGCCTCCGGGAAGGTGGTGTTGCTTTCTTTCCCGTCGATGGCATATACACTTCCGGAAGGGGTATCCTGCCCGAGGGAATGATTTCCGGTGATGACTGGGGTATCCACAATTAATGTCCCATCCTTATAACACCACATTTCCTGTTTCGTGATGCAGATTTCAACATAGGTGCCGCCGATATCATTCGCGCCGCGGTCAAGAGCGCTGTAAAGGTAAATCGGATCACGCTCTCCGCTCTCACCTTTCAGAATCGCGTTGTACAGATCGTTGGTGGTTTCCTCCTGATAGATACACCAGCCGTAGTCTCCACCTCCTTGAAGCTGAATTTCCTTGCCGCTGGTTGTGCGGAACTTACGGGAGAGACCGTAGGTATCGGTTTCGTAGGCCATGTTTTTTACCCACTCGGCGAGCTTGTCCTTGTTCAGAGAATAGCCGTTCTTGTCATCCTCCGTCAGGAAATCACGGATATTCGAGCTGTTGATCGTAAATTCCTTATCGGCAAGGCGGTAGGTGATATTGATGTTCAGCAGCTTGTTGATATCGGCTGCCTTTTTCTGAATGTCCGAGGAGCTCTCGTTCTCTGCGGGCTTCTCATACAGGTCAAGATCTTCAAAGTCAATCTCGGTTTTATGATTTTCTATAGCGGTAATGAGGGCGGCCTTCGTCTTCTCGTAATTCAGAGTATTTCCCTGAACACTCTCCGATACGGTGAAGTCACTGCCGTTATCTACGATCTTCGCATTTTCGGGCGCCTGGATGTCGGGAGCAGAAAATGCGGCCATTTTATTCATCACATCGTCAATGGAACTGGGATCGTAAGTGTATCCGAGGGGAATCTGATATTTTTTTCCGAGGGCAATGTGGAAAATCCAGAATCTGGAATTTTGCGCTTGAAGGAGTTTATCAACGGTGCCGTCGTCCTTGTAGGTGAGATAGATCTGATCTCCGGTGATTTTATCCGTGACATTGTTGCGCTCCTTACAGGTGAGCGTGTATCTGCGCATCTGATTCTGAATGGCATATCTTGCCTGATCGGCGGTCATCTCGCCGACATTGATGCCGTTTATGCTTGAATTATTGTAAAAATGCGTCTTAAAATGGTAAATGCCAAAGGCATAGATACCGATCAGAATGAGGATCAGCAGCACCAGGAGAAAGAGCATGCTTACCAGATTCTTGGAAAGTTTCTTCATATATATTCCTTTCTTGTATTATCTTTTTCTGCTATTACCCTTCCTTCAATCACGATTGGAACGCATCCAGCGGCCCGTAGATCCGCAAGGAAGGACAAGACCGGTGGATGTGACGGGAAGGCCGATTTCGGAGGACTCGATTGTTCCTCCACGTGCTGCAAGCGCGACAGAGAGCATGTAGGTGAGAACAGATGGAGCCAATCCTGTCGTATAGGAATTGATCAGACAAAAAATGGCGTCATCACTGAGGAGCTTTGCGCAGAGCTCAAGGAACGGATAAATATTATCTTCCATTTTCCAGATCTCTCCCTTCGGGCCGCGTCCGTAGGAAGGGGGATCCATAATGATGCCGTCGTAATGATGGCCTCGGCGAATCTCGCGCTCAATAAATTTCGTACAATCATCTACGAGCCAGCGAATGGGGCGGTCAGAAAGCCCTGATGATTCTGCGTTTTCTCGCGCCCAGGCGACCATGCCCTTCGACGCGTCTACATGCGTTACCTGGGCACCGGCTGCCGCCGCTGAAAGAGTTGCGCCTCCGGTATAGGCGAAGAGATTCAGAATCCGGACCGGCTTCGGTTTTCCGGTCTCCGGATCCAAAACGCCGGAATGCTCACGGCGTTTCCGTTCATCGCGGATCTTTTCGGAACACCAGTCCCAGTTTACCGCCTGTTCCGGAAACAGACCGGTATGCTTGAAGCTGAAAGGCTTGAGATTGAAGGTGAGATTGCGGTAATGGATCTGCCACTGCTTCGGAAGATCGAAAAACTCCCATTCACCGCCGCCCTTGCTGCTTCTGTGATAGTGACCGCTGCACTTTTTCCAGCCGCGGATTCTTTTCTCTGTATTCCAGATGACCTGGGGATCCGGTCGGATCAGGAGATAATCGCCCCAACGCTCCAGCTTCTCGCCGGATGAGGTGTCCAGTACTTCGTAATCCTTCCAGTTGTCTGCTAACCACATTTTTATAACCTCTCAAACAAATAAAAAATGAATTAGAACGGGCCTATTATACGTTATTTCGCACCTGAATTCAATGTGCAGAACCATCGTCGACGTTTAGGCAACCTCATATCAGCTGCCGTTCGTGAAGGTATTTGCAAATCGGGAGAAAATCAACATTGATTTCGGAACGAGCATGTGTTATAGTAATGGACGTAGTTGGTGCAGGTGTAGTTCATCGGTAGAACACCAGCTTCCCAAGCTGGGGAGGCGGGTTCGATTCCCGTCACTTGCTTCGCACAAAACCTCGAAAAACCTTGTGAAGAAAGGATTTTCGGGGTTTTATTTTGCTTCTAAAGGATTTTCGGGGCTTTTGTTTTGCTTCATCCAGCACATTTTCAGGGACTTTGCTTTTTACAGGCTGCGGCGTGTGTGTAAGTGTGAGGCAAATGGGCGCGAAGTTAAAGATGGATGGTCTGCTTTGATGCTGACAAAAGCATCTGATATTCCTTTACCAGGTGGTAAAAAGTGCCCTTGCGCACACCTGCTTTTTTCATGAATTCGACGGCGGTTATCTTCTTTGCTGTCCATTCCGGATAAAGTTCATACCAGTTTTCTGGGAAGCTGATCTTTTTTCTTCCTGCTTTCGCGTTTGAGCCGGACCGTATTTCAAACGAGGGATCGCTCATCAGATCTTCGAAGACATTAATCAGCGTTTTGAGAGCGACCGTATTCGTCATGCTGTCAATCTGGCAGGTAATCGGATATCGGGCAATGGCAAGAGTGACGTGATGACGCAGCATCCATTTCAGCTCTTCGAGCACCTCTACCTTGGTTCTCCCGATATTGCTGATGCGCGAGGTGATTAGCAGCCCCTTTTCACTGGAAAGACTTTGTTTCATCATCCGATAGGCCAGATTATCTCGCTCGGAATCTCGGTATAGATCATAAGTATCGTAAATTCCACCGCAGATTCTTCGTATCAGGGCTTCCTCTGTTTTTTCATCACCATAGTCATACACACAAACCGCCATAGCCGATCACTCCCCCAATTCCGGTATTGTTTTGGCTTGCCGGACTATCAATAGAATCCGTTCCTTTCTGGTGAAACAATAAGTCCGGGAGCCGCTGGTTCTGATTCAAGATTACCACAATTCCCGGGAATTCGAAATATGATCCTTGCTGCTTTTCGGTCACTTTCTGAGTCGGGGTAACAGTAATTTGTTTTGTATTTGGCTTGCATTCCGGCTCCGGAAAGGTTCTCTTTTTCGCTATGATTAGGTATAATAGTGGTATAATTTCGGCTGTCTTTTTCGGATGATCTAAGATGACATCGGAGGGATTCCATGGGATTGGACGAGGCAATTGATTTGCTGACAAAAAATAAATATCTATCCTATGTATCGGAAAATCGACCCGACAAGGAACTGCGCATTGTCCGGTATAAGGTCCTGCAAGGGGCTGGCCGCGGAATGATAGAGATCCACTATCGAGGGGGAAAAGCATTTATGATCGATGCTGATGCCGGGATGATGGAGAAGATTCCCGGGCTCACCGACATCAGCAGAGATTTGTCCGGAGACAATGGAAAAATAAGGGATCAGCTTCTTCATGAAATGTTTGTACAGGGAAATGTGATGGCGTTTCTCGCCACAGCGCTTGGAAGTACATCGGGCGATGATGTAAGCAATGAAAAACCTGTCATGCGTGCAATCCCAAAGTATGATCGAGAGGTAGTAGACCGTTTCATTAAATATCTGGAAGAAAACCCGGACGACAACTCCAATATCCGGGAGCTGGCGCAGCGGTTTGCAATGAGTGCCGGAAAACTGCAAAGCCTTTTCCATTACTACACAGGAATTACAGTCAAGGATTATCGCGACAGGGTACGTATCGAAAAAGCAATCCGGCTGTTAAGAGAAACGGATCTTCCGCTCTTTGCCATAGCGAAGGAGGTTGGGTTTCGGAACTCGAGCAGCTTTAGTGTATTTTTCAAAAATAATACGGGAAAGACACCCGGTGAAATACGGACAGCGGCTGCATATCACTGATATGCAGCCGCTGTTCAAAAACAGGGCGCTGTTATCTATGCTGTTATTTTAAAGGCGGGAAACAAGATCCCTCCGATAGGATCATTCCGGCTGCCAGAAGGCTGCAGTGACGGAAGTCCAGTCGTCGTTGCAGGTGTACATTACAATGCCGCCTGCATTGATATTGCTGGCGCTTCTTCCGTCTGCCGTTACAATGTCATACCCGGTATTTGTCGCCTGATCGATTTCTGTGCAGACATAGGTGGAAACGGTTCCGTCTGTGTTCTTGATAAAGGCCTCAGTCCCCGGAACGACGGATTTAATGGCATCGAAGCCCTGGAAGTTATGATCTCCGATCCATACCTCGTCGGAATCGGAGAAGACCATGTATGCCGCGCTATCTTCCGCGTCACAGATTGCCTGTGCCGCTTCATCACCGGTATTGTCATCGACATAATTCAATCCGACATTTACGCCGACAGAGGGAATGAACAGTCTTCCCATATTTCCGAGCGCGCCATCGAATGTGTATTCCGATCCGTCTGCATTATAATAGATGCCATTTATCCAACCCGTCTGCATGACACCGTTTTCATCAAAATAGTAGTTTTTTCCATCAATGGAAGCGCTTCCCGTTGTGAGGGTGCCATCGGCTCCGAGATAATAGGTGCTGCCGTTTTCGGCGTACCATCCCGTAACTTCGTTCCCGTCTGCATCAAAGCGATAAGTATGGCCGTCTATAACTTCCCAGGTGTTCGAGGCCGGTACATTATCGATAAAATATTTCCCATCCGACCATCCGTTCAGAGAAACCGTCTCTTCCGGGGCTGAAACCGTAGGACTTGCGGCCGGTGTTGAGGAGGCTGATGTGATATCTGAGGAGGCAGATGCAAAATCTGATTTGGCGTTGTTCGTGTCGGAGCTCTCGCTGTTTGCGGAAGTTGCAGTCGCTGTTACTTCTTCGACGGATGTCTGCCGTGCAGTCTGCGGGGAAGAGGTCCTTCCGGGAGTTTGGGCGCGGAACGCTGTAACGGCGCTTCCTGCGATAATTGTTCCTGAGATAATTCCGATCAATAATTTTGATGTTGCCATTTAAATCTACCTTTCTTGTAATTCTGATCTATCGCGTCGCGAATCCTCGTGTTCGCAATGCAGGATGAAGCCTCAGCGGATGCTAGAGCGTATCCATGATTTTTCAATTTCCATGGCAATTGCCTTCGTTCGCCCTGAAGATGCATTGAGTATAGCTGATTGATTTTCGGTTACAAGATGTTCCGGGTATTTATGAATGAATTCGAAATAACCCGATTGAAATTCAAAAGATAAATAAACAAATTCGAAATAAAAAGGAACAAATACAAAACGCGCAGAGATATGCCAAACTGATGGAAAATGAACGGTAATTCGGATTCATGCTGTTTTTATTTACGCGAACAGTGAGCCGCAGCCGAATGCGAAGTATTCGTGTGCGGCGAGCGTCGCGATAGCGAGATAAAACTCGCGCAGCGTGTTTTATCTCGTTTCCGCTCATATCCGTGGTTCATATCCGTGCAGAGCTGCTGGAGAAAAAGAATTCCTGTCGTGATGCGGCTGTGGTACTATTATAAGAAAGCTCATCATCTGACGGAGGTATGACGGGGCTTGATTAAGGAAAGAGGGATACAAATGAGAAAAATTGATGAATCTGTTTTTGAGGCAGAGGGCAGCCGCATTGTCGGTGATGTCGTGATCGGAAAAGAATCCGGAGTCTGGTATAACGCTGTCATTCGCGGCCTGCCATCGCAGATCAAAATCGGGGAAAGAACAAATGTGCAGGATAATGTTGTAATTCACGGTGATCCGGAATGTCCGGTAGAGATTGGAAGTAATGTCACGATCGGGCATTCTGCAATCGTACATGGGTGCACGATACGGGATAATTCACTGATCGGGATGGGAGCGATTATTCTGAACAAGGCAGTGATCGGAAAAAATTGCATTATCGGAGCCGGTGCACTTGTGACGCAGGGCTGCGTGATTCCGGACAATTCGCTGGCTTTCGGAAGCCCTGCCAGAGTGATTCGCCGATTGACAGACGAAGAAATTGAGGGAAACCGGATCAGTGCACAGCATTACGTGGATTTCGCTAAAAGACTGATGTAATAGTTTCACGTTGTATTCTACGTTAAATTATTCGGGGAAATATGCGCGGATGGCACAGAAAATACTATATTTGAAGACATGATAATAGGCTGCCAGGTCGCTTTGAACCTTCGAACGACATGACAGCCTGAAATTTTGATAGAATAATTGTTCGGTTATTTCGCGTAATCGGTTACGCGGCTTTCGCGAATTACATTAACCTTGATCTGTCCCGGATATTGCATGCTGTCCTCAATCTTCTTGGCAATATCACGCGCAAGCAATACCATATCGGAATCGCTTACCTGCTCCGGAACAACCATTACACGTACTTCTCGACCTGCTTGAATTGCAAAAGACTTTTCTACACCCTTGAAGGAATTGGTAATATCCTCAAGGTCCTTTAATCTGTTGGTATAGGCCTCCAGGGTCTCGCGGCGAGCCCCCGGTCTGGCTGCTGAAATAGCATCTGCTGCCTGAACGATGCAGGCAATCAAAGACTGCGGTTCAACGTCTCCATGATGAGATTCTACCGCATTTACAACAATGGCGGGTTCCTTGTATTTTCTGCAGAGATCCGCACCGATCTGCACGTGAGAGCCTTCGACCTCGTGATCAATGGATTTGCCGATGTCGTGAAGAAGACCGGCTCTCTTGGCCATTCGAATATCAAGACCGATCTCGCCGGCAAGAAGGCCGGAAAGCTGAGCAACTTCAATGGAATGCTTCAATGCATTCTGGCCGTAACTGGTACGGAAGGTCATCCGACCGAGGAGCTTTACAAGCTCCGGGTGAATGCCGTGAACACCAACTTCAAGAAGTGCAGCTTCACCCTCTTCCCGGATTCGGTTATCGACTTCCTTCTTGGCTTTCTCTACGGTCTCTTCGATTCGTGCCGGATGAATGCGGCCATCGACAATCAGTTTCTCCAGGGCGATCCGGGCTACCTCTCTTCGAATGGGATCAAACGAGGAAAGTACGACAGCCTCCGGGGTATCATCTATAATGAGATCTACACCGGTAGCCTGCTCGAGAGCACGAATATTCCTTCCCTCTCGGCCAATGATACGTCCTTTCATTTCATCACTCGGAAGTTCAACCACAGCGATCGTAGATTCAGATACATGATCTACCGCACATTTCTCAATGGCTGTTACCACGTATTCCTGGGCTTTCTTGTCTGCCTCTTCCTTTGCCTTGTCTACATAATCCTTGTAGAGCTTTGCCGCATCAATCTTTACTTCGTCTTCAACAGATTTTAACAGAAATTCTTTTGCTTCTTCGGAGGTCATGCCGGAGATTCTCTCCAGCTCTTGTACGCGTTGATTCTGTAATTCATCAACCCTTTTCTCTTTTTCGAGTAATTTCGCTTCCTTTGCTGAAAGATTTCCTTCGCGCCGCTCGAGATTGTCTGCCTTTTTCTCGACGGACTCCTCTTTGGCGAGCACTCGTTTTTCATACTTCTGCAACTCCGCGCGGCGTTCACGATTTTCCTTCTCTCTTTCATTCTTCAGCTTCAGGTTTTCTTCCTGCGCTTCGAGAAGGGCTTCGCGTTTTTTAGTTTCAGCAGTTTTCAATGCCTCATCTATAATGCCTCGAGCCTGTTCCTCGGCAGTGCCAATCTTGGTCTGATCTTCGCGGACCTTTTTGTCGACTGCCAGCTTGCTGACTAGCGGAACTGCAATAAGCAGAGTAACAATCACAGCAATGACCGCGACAATCACATGGATGATTATCGGGTTAATCATTACAAATGTACCTCCTTATTTTGTTGTCACAGTTCAATACCAGTATTTATTATATACATTTTTCACAATATTGTCAAAGCTGTGATGGACGAATTGTCAAAAACTGACTGAATAGAATTGTCAGAAACACAGGCGGCGAGACGAAAATCTGATGGGAAACAAAGGCTATCCTTCGGGTTCTTCCTGAAAGGTGTGGAGAGCTTTCCAGATTTTGGAAGAACTAAATCCCTTCCGCGCCAGAAAAGCATAGGTTCTTCTTAGCTCTTTATCATCCATCTGGTGTGGATCTCCGGCTTTTTTAATTATAAGCTGATAGATCAGTTCCCCTTCCTCATAGGGAATTTCTCCAAAGGCCTGTTCGATATCTGCGGACAAAACGCCCTTATCCTCGAGCTCTCTCCGGATCATGCGCTGACTCTTTCGGGATTTCATCGAGACTATGAAATTCTCTGCATATTTCTCATCGTTGATATAGCCGAAGGATTTACAGTATGTAATTGCGTCATCCACCTGCTGTTCCGGAAAACCCTCCTGCAGCAGCCGGTTTCGAAGCTCCTGCTCTGTCCTGCCCTTATACAGCAGAAGCTTCATTGCTCTCGCAGCTGCCTTTCTGGAGACATCTGTCAGCGCAGGAGGTCTTGAAAACCTTTGGGATTCTTCCCTGAGATCCTTTGTAAAATCCGCAGAATTCCATTCTTTCATAAAGCTTTCGTCCCTTGTGACCGTGCATAACCATGTTATTCCTTGATCGGCTCATCTGAACCGGTAGAAACGCCGACGGAATCCTCCTCCCGGGCAGTACTTTCCACCGGAAGTCCATAGGCCTCGCGAACCTTACTCTCGACCTCGGACATTACCTCCGGATTCTGAGAAAGATACTGCTTGGCATTCTCGCGTCCCTGTCCGATCTTCTCGCCGAGATAGGAGTACCAGGCACCGCTTTTATTGATAATTCCGAGATTGGCGGCAAGGTCCAGAATATCAGCTTCGCGGGATATTCCTTTGCCGAACATTATATCGAATTCGGCTTCCTTGAATGGCGGAGCCACCTTGTTTTTGACCACTCTTACACGGGTGTGGTTGCCAATCACCTCACCACCCTGCTTCAGAGATTCGATTCTACGCACGTCAAGACGCACAGAAGCATAGAACTTCAGCGCACGACCGCCGGTGGTTGTCTCGGGATTTCCGAACATGACGCCGACCTTCTCACGGAGCTGGTTGATAAATACAACGACACAGTTTGTCTTGCTGATTGCCGCAGTGAGCTTGCGGCACGCCTGGGACATCATTCTCGCCTGAAGACCCACATGGGAGTCGCCCATTTCACCGTCAATCTCCGCCTTTGGAACGAGGGCCGCGACAGAGTCGACGATGATGATGTCAATCGCACCGGATCGGACCATGGTCTCGGTGATCTCAAGCGCCTGTTCGCCGGAATCCGGCTGAGAAATATACAGGTTGTCGATATCTACTCCGATGTTCTTGGCGTATACCGGGTCCAGCGCATGCTCGGCATCGATAAATCCGGCGATTCCGCCTCTCTTCTGCACCTCTGCGACCATGTGAAGGGCAACTGTGGTCTTACCGGAGGATTCCGGTCCGTAAATCTCCACGATTCTTCCCCTTGGAATTCCCCCTACGCCGAGAGCAATATCAAGACTCAGGGATCCGGTCGGGATCGCTTCGATGTTCAGATTCGCCCCCTGGTCACCGAGCTTCATCACCGCGCCTTTTCCGAACTGCTTCTCGATCTGGCCGAGGGCTGCGTCAAGAGCCTGTTGCTTGTCTTTATTCTGATTTGAATTATTATTATTGGATGCCATGATTAAATCGTCCCCGGAAACGCAGATGGCAGACCCTTATACGATACTTTATGCCGCAAACTGTATAAGATATGGTTTCCGAGTGGACTCTCCTTTCCTGTGAGATGATATTCTGGAGAAATGAAAAATGCGATTCCAAAAGCGAACATTTGTTCGTACGATGGTTAATATACTACACTACTTTTTTAACGTTGTCAATGCATTATATTGTACAATGGTACGCCTGCTTGTGCCTCAGTTACTGTTTACTCACAACTATATTCGGCAAGGATTTTACAGTCCTGTTGCCATTCGCAAACTGGCTGTAACAAAGTTTTATCCTGTTTTTTGAGCTGCGGAACTCCTCAGGCGCGAGCGCCTTCGTCAAACAGTCCTCGCTATCCACTTTTTGAAGATTTTACGGATAAAACTTTTAACAGCCAGTAATGCTCAGGCAAAGGTACTGTAAAATCTTAGCCGTTTCAGATGGCGCGTGAACAGTAACGTGCCTCAGGCAAGGGGAATAAGAGAAAAGTCTGACGCGAACCGTGGAGAAAAAAGATACAGATGAATAGAGGATGTTTGCCGACAAAATCGAAGACAGTAGGGATAACACGAGAAAAACCAGATAAATTGAGATGTGATTTCATTATATCTTCCATAAGCCCCGGCGTCAATCCGGAGCTTGTGGAAGAAGAAAGAAATATTTTCTGTACGATGAGTATTCATGAGCCTGTGTGCAACTTCAAGGTGACGAGTTAGTAACCGATCAGCCAGTCATAGAGCTCCTGATATTCCAGCGCGGAACGGTACCATGAGAAATCAGCGGCCATCGCGCGGTCGATGATTTTATTCCATTCTCTCCTCTTGTCGTAGTAAATCCGCTCTGCGTAACGGATGGTTCCGAGCATCTCATGGGCATTGTAGTTTGCAAAGGAGAAGCCGGTCCCGGTTCCTTCATATTCATTGTACGGCTCAACGGTATCCTTAAGGCCGCCTGTTTCACGTACAATCGGGACCGTTCCATAGCGGAGAGACATCAACTGGCTGAGTCCGCACGGCTCAAAGAGCGAAGGCATGAGGAAGGCGTCGCAAGCTGCATATATCTTGTGCGAGAGATCGTTGGAATAATAGATATTCGCGGATACTTTTTTATCGTACTTCCACGCAAAATGGCGGAACATATTTTCGTATTTCGGATCACCGGTTCCGAGAACGACAAGCTGAATGGCATCCTGACAAATCTCGTCCATCATATAGGCAATCAGATCAAGACCCTTCTGATCGGTCAGACGGGATACGATGCCGATCATCATCACCTTTGGATCCTGTTCGAGCCCGAGCTCTTCCTGAAGTGCGGTCTTGTTTTTCTGTTTTTCCTTGCGGAAATTTTTAGCGTTATAATTCTGAACAATAAGGGAATCGGTCTCCGGGTTGTATTCGTCATAATCAATGCCGTTGACGATACCACGCAGATCATTCGCACGGGCGCGCATCAGACCGTCGAGGCCTTCCCCGTAAAACGGTGTCTTGATCTCCTCGGCATAGGTTTTGCTCACGGTGGTGATGGCATCCGCATAGACGAGACCGCCTTTCAGGTAACTGCCGTCCTTGTTATATTCCATTTTGTCGGGTGTGAAGTAGTAGTCCGAAAGACCTGTAATGCTCTTCATGGTTTCCGTATCCCAGATGCCCTGGAATTTCAGGTTATGAATCGTCATCACACTCTTGATACCGTGGAAAAATTCATTGCCCTGGAAGCGTTCATGAAGGTAAACAGGGATCAGTCCGGTCTGCCAGTCATGGCAGTGAATCACATCCGGGCGGAAGTCGATAATCGGAAGAATGGACAGGACTGCCTTGGAGAAAAAAGCAAATTTCTCCAGATCCCATGGCATGCCTCCATAGATCTGGTCGCCTGAAAAATGCTCTTCGTTATCGATAAAATAATAGGTGATCCCCTCATATTCCATTTTGAAGATACCTACATACTGCTGTCTCCAGTTGAGGTCCATGTAAAAATTGGTTACATACTCCATCTGGCTGGAATACTTTTCTGCGATCTTCGTGTACTTGGGAATTACCACGCGGCAGTCATAATACTCCTTGTTCAGGCATTTCGGAAGAGAGCCGACAACGTCTGCAAGACCTCCGGTTTTAATAAATGGGACACACTCAGATGCTGCAAATAATATTTTCTTCATCACTTTGAAATAACCTCCTCGTGCAAAATGTATATATTCCGGAAGTCTCTCCTTGTGTGCGGAATAGTCCGGATCCTGTGATGCGGTTATTTAAGGTAAGCCTGACCGTTGCCGCAGAATACCGACAAAAATCATCATTATGCATGATATAACGATGCACAGGTGATTGACTTTTGTATATTTTTATTATATCTGTTCTTCTTATGAAAAACAACCGGACTTTGTATCCTTTCCGGCATAGCTTTTTCGGATCGCTTCTCGTACGGGAAGTATCATGGACGGCGACACCGAAAGTTCGTCGACTCCCATTTGCAAGAAGGTTTCGGTCAGGGAGGTGTCTGCACCGAGCTCTCCGCAGATTCCGACCCACGCGCCGCCGGCATGGCCGTTTTCTATAACGGTTTGAATTAACCGAAGAACCGCGGGATGATGCGGATTGTAGAATCGGTCAAGCTTGTCATTCTGGCGATCCATGGCAAGGGTATACTGTGTAAGATCGTTGGTTCCAATACTGAAGAAATCCACCATTTTGGCAAGCTCGTCGGAGATGATCGCTGCGGCAGGAGTTTCAATCATGATGCCCTCCTCTACATTGCCGAAGGGGACTCCGTCAGCTGACAGCTCTGCGCGGACAGCGGCTGAGATTTTTTTGATTTCTTCCACCTCTTCCGTGGAGGTGATCATCGGATACATGACGGAGATGGTCCCGTAAGCGCTGGCACGATAAATGGCGCGGAGCTGTGTCTTGAAAATCTCCGGACGGGTCAGGCAAATACGGATGGCGCGGAATCCGAGCGCCGGATTATCTTCCTTGTCGAGATGAAGATAGTCGGCCTGCTTGTCGGCGCCTATGTCAAGCGTCCGAATAATGACCTTTTTACCGGCCAGTGTCTGTGCAACTGCTTTGTAGGCCTGGAACTGTTCCTCTTCCGTAGGCATGCTGTCACGTCCGATATAAAGAAATTCGCTCCGGAACAGACCGACACCTCCCCCATCATTTGCCAGAACTGAGGCGAGATCCTTGAGACCGCCGATATTGGCATAAAGATTGATTTTCTTTCCATCAAGGGATACGTTCTCCTTTCCCTTGAGCTCCTGGAGCAGTCGCCGTTCTTCAAGATCCTTATCCTGTTTGGCGGTCATCTCATGGATGGTATCCTCATCGGGGTCCAGATAGAAGGTTCCGGTGTGCCCGTCGACGATCGCCATCTTTCCGTCCCAGGAGGGATCGACCGGAATATTAATGAGCGCGGGAATGTTCATGGTTCTTGCCAGGATTGCCGTATGAGAATTCGCAGAACCGTACTTGGTCACGAATGCGAGAACTTTTTCCTTGTCGAGCTGTACGGTTTCGCTTGGCATGAGGTCGTCAGCTGCAATAATCACGGGCTGATCAAAGGTTGCGGTTGTATCCTTTCCGGAAAGTACAGAGATTACGCGTTCGGAAATGTCCTTCATATCGGCAGAACGTGCCTTGAAGTATTCATCCTCCATTTCCGCAAACATTTTGGAGAAATTTTCGCCTGTAACGGCGGTTGCGTATTCTGCGTTTACTTCTTCATTCTCAATCATGTTGTGTACGGAGTCGTTGAAGTCGTCATCCTCCAGCAGCATCGCGTGAACTTCAAAAATAGCAGCATTTTCCTCTCCGACTTTCTTAACGGCATCGTCGTGAAGCTTTTTCAGCTGCTCAATAGACTCCTTTCTCGCGTTATCATACCGCTGGATTTCAGCTGCGGTATCTTCAATTTTAAAGCGTTTTACGATATTTTCTTTTTTGCCGTAAAACATAATTCTTCCGATCGCAACGCCCTTGAATATGGCCTTTCCTTCAAATTTTTCCATATGTCCTGATATCCTTTCTTAAACAAATATCCCGGTTATACATCCTGCACATTTCTATGCGTTTGGGGAAGAAAATCTCTACAGGTAGGAGCATTTTTGCGGCGCTCCAAATGGTTCCGTGCCAGAACGTGTTTCCTTTGAAAAAAGCTGCCGGAGCCTGATCAAGCTCTGCGGCAGCCTTTATACACGCTTATGAATTTGCGGGCAGACCTCTTATTAGAGGAAAATTAAAGATTGTTCTTAAGGAATGCTTCAAGTCCGGAAGCGGCAGTCTCTTCATCTGCGCCTTCAATAACCACTTCAATCTCATCGCCCTGCTTTACCCCGAGCCCCATAAGCTGAATCAGCTTTTTCGCACCTGCCTGCTTCCCATGAGCCTTGATCGTGATATCGGAGCTGTACTTCTTGGCAGCTGCGACAAGATCACCTGCCGGTCTTGCGTGAATTCCTACTGGATCTGTGATGACATATTTAAAGCTTTTCATGTTTTCTGGACCTCCTAAATTGAAGAATAAACATTCTCGAAGTGTTTATTTTATTATAACCTAAGATGTATGGATCGTTAAGCTGTTTTGCAAAAAGTTTATCGGATTCGGGGATCCGAAGTTACTGTTCACCCCAACTATGTACGGCAAGGGTTTTACAGCCAGTTATGCTCAGGCAAAGGTACTGTAAAATTTTAGCCGTTTTAGTGATGGGTGAACAGTAACGATACGGACAGATCATATCAGATCCCGGTTGGTCTCCATTGTGTGCATTTTCCATCCGGTGATTGCGGCAAGCTCGCAGTTGAAAGATACTGTGAGATTTTGCCGGTCTCCTGTATATTTCGGATAGAATCTTGATGTGATCACATACTCGCCGTCGTTGATAAAGATCTCCAGCAGAGAGGAATCCACCAGGATGCGGATATATTCTATGTCAGGAATAATAACTCGGCGTTCCCTGCGGCCGAATCCGACAGAATCTGTAAAATTGAGGCGCAGCAGATCCTCTCGGTATGACAGCACTGCGCCGTCGCCGAAATAAATATCCCATGCAAGATCTTCCGTTCCTTCCAGGAGAGATATTTCAAAATCTCCGGCTCCGTCGGGAAGTACCATACTTCCGTGTGGCATCACCGGCGTCTCGTCATATCGCAGATTTTTCAGCTCTGCTATGGGGTTCTGTCGGATGGTTCCATTCTCAAGGGAGAGCTCTCTTGGAACGGTAAGACAATTCTCCCATCCTTTTCCCTTTGGCTCTGCGGTCGGGTTGGTATACGGGGCATCCGGCATGCCTACCCATCCGATAAAGAGACGGCGTCCCTGTTCGTCGACAAAGCTCTGAGGAGCGTAAAAATCAAACCCGTAATCCCATTCCCGGAAATCATGAAGATACTGCACACCATCAAGGGAGCCCTCTACCGTAAAGTAGCCGGCCTGGTAGATGTTCTGATAGCGGTATTCCCCTTTGGGAAGACCCTGCGGACAAAGCGACAGGAACGTCTTCCCGCTGAGCGTGAAGTAGTCGGGGCATTCCCACATATAACCGAATCGTTCCTCTGAGGTAAGGGACTTGAGAAAGTTCCAATGAATGCCGTCCTCACTCTGATAAAACAGTACCTCTCCGAAATCAGAATCTGCGGAAAGGTCGGGGCCTTTGACTCTGGCACCGAGAATCATATAGAAGCCATTTTCTTTCTTCCAGACCTTTGGATCGCGTACATGGCAGGTGCAGTTCTTCGGGTAGTCAGAATTCGTCAGAAGGCAGGTTTTTTCGCTGAAATTCTCCCCGTCCGATTCCACGAGAATCTCATTGGCCTGTCTTCCGCTGTATGTATAATCATGATTTCCGGATTCCTTGACATTGCCCGTGTAGTACAGACGGATGTGTTCATCATCCGTCAGGGCAGATCCGGAATAGCATCCGTCACGATCAATGGGATCCACTGGCCAGAACGGAACTCCCGTATATTTCAGGTGCAGCAGATCTCTTCCGGCATAATGCCCCCATGTTCTGGCAAATCTGCCATCCGGTCCCGGAGTATTCGGCGAATACTGGAAGAAAATATGATAAACACCCTGAAACTGACAGAGGCCGTTCGGATCATTCAGCCATCCGTCGGGAGGCATCAGATGATACTGAAGCCTCCAGCCGTTCTTGTCCCTCAGCATACCTTAAGAACCTCGTCTCCAGGCTTTACGGGACCGGTTTTCAGTGATTTTACTTCATTGTAATCGTCGCTGTTTGTGACAATTACAGGAATTGTGGTCTTATATCCAGCCTTCTTGATCTTGTCTATGTCAAATTCAAGAAGAAGATCTCCCTTCTTTACGGTATCTCCGGAATTCACATGAGCGGTGAAGCCCTCTCCCTTCATGTTCACCGTATCAATTCCGACGTGAATCAGAACCTCCACGCCGCTGTCGGAGGAAACGGCAACCGCATGCTTCGTGTCAAATACCATGTCCACGGTTCCGTCAAAGGGAGCAAAGATCTTGCCGGAAGATGGACGGATCGCCATGCCTTTTCCAAGAGCTTCAGACGCAAAGGTCGGATCCTCTACCTCGGAGGAAGGAATGGCCTCACCTTCTGCTGGAGCAAAAATAACGGTCTCCTTAACCGGAGCTTCCACAGCCTCCTGAACGTCCTTTTCAAGGGGATCGCCTGCATTTACAGCGTCAGGAGATGCCTTTGCAACGGTTTCCGGGTCCTTATACAGAATGAAGGATATAATGAACGCTACAGCAAAGGATGCGATCATAACGATGGCGTACTGAAGCCAGAAATCTGTGGTGATCAGGAATCCGAACAAGCCAGTGATGCCGTAGGCGGTTGCCTTGATTCCGAACAGAGACGCGATCATGCCTCCGATGGCACCGCCGAAGCAGCCGGCGATAAATGGTGTACGATAACGAATGTTTACACCGAAGATCGCAGGCTCCGTAATTCCGAGAAACGCAGAGAGAGAAGCCGGAAGGGCAAGAGATTTTGTCTTCTCGCTCTTGGTCTTGAATGCGACAGCCATGGCTGCAGCACCCTGTCCGACATTCGCGGCTGTGGCAACGGGCATCCAGATATTGGCCGGGGGATCCTGGCTGACCATCTGTGCCTCGATCATATTGTACATATGATGGAAGCCTGCCACGACAGTGAACGCATAGAAGAAGCCGATCAGCAGACCTCCGATTCCGAAGGGAAGGCCGATCAATGTCTGTGCCGCAAGAAGGATCCAGTCCTCAACAACTTTGAAGATCGGTCCGATAATGGTCATGGTCAGAAGGCCGGTGACCAGAACGGTAACGAGCGGTGTTACGAAGAGATCTATGATCTCGGGCACATGCTTGTGAAGCCATTTTTCAAGCGTACTCATGAACAGAATGGCAATAATTACAGGAATTACATGGCCCTGGTAACCGGTCTGCTGAATTGTCAGGCCAAATACCTTCCACACCGGGATATCGGCGCTGTTCATTGTAGCGACGCTCCAGGCATTGATCAGATTCGGGTGAATCATGATGAAGCCGATAACTGCTGCTAGGTACGGATTTCCACCGAATTTCTTCGCGGCGCTGACAGCAATCAGAATCGGAAGCATGGAGAGGGCTGCACCTGCGAACAGGTTGATCATGTTGTAGTAATCACTGCCGGCAAGGTTCGGGAACGCGTTCGCAAGACCTCCGAGAATACCGTTCAGAAGTCCGGATGCGACGATCGCGGGGATGATCGGAACGAAGACATCACCGAGTGTCTTGATCGCGCGCATGAACGGATTCTGTTTCTGCGCAGCCGCCTCCTTTGCGGTTTCCTTTGTACCTGCTTCGACGCCGGAGATGCTGATAAATTCATCGAACACCTTATTTACGGTTCCTGTGCCGAAAATCACCTGGAGCTGACCGGATGCTTCAAAACACCCCTTCACGCCGTCTACATTTTCAACGGCCTCCTTGTCGACCTTGCTGTTATCCTTGATGACCAGTCGCAACCTGGTTGCGCAATGAGCGGCGGATGCGACGTTGGATGCACCGCCAATGTTGTCCAGAACGCCTTGCGCTGCTTTTCTGTAATCCAGTGCCATTCTTCTTTCCCTCCTTCTTGGTGGCATGCGCGAGACCTGAGGCGAAGCAGCCAGCCGGAAAGAAAATTCGGCTGAATCCCGCCGTAATCTACGTTCTCAGGAAGCAGAATGACACGGGCGGGAGGCTCTGACACATAGGCCGCACACAAAATGTGGAATCGTTCTCACATGCTTTCATTATATGGCTTTATAAAATTTTTGTAAACGGAAACAAAGAAGAATTAATATATGAAAATCAAGGAAGATTTTGGTGCAACTTTCACAGTAAACGCGCAATCCTACAGGGACCGACTTTGTCGGTCTGTCGCGGCGTTCGCCCCACCGCATCACACGGTGTGTTTGCGGATGGGGCTCACTGCTCACGCATCTTCGGATTCCGCGCTGCGGACAGATTTGCCTTCGGTGAGCTTACAGCCCATCCGGACAGACCGGATGTCCTGCGCATTGCCTGAGAGAAGGCCCAGAAGGAGCCGGGCGGATTCTTTTCCACTCGTCTTGTAGTAATAATGGACAGTGGAAAGACGCGGGGTGACAACCTGCCCCTTTTCAGAGTCGCCGATTCCGGTGATCTGAATATCATCCGGTATGAGATAGCCTTGTTTGTGAAGGTAAACCATGGCACCGACTGCGATGCTGTCGGTGGCGCAGAAGATGGAATCCGGGTTGGGATATCGGCGGAGCAGTTCCTCGCAAGCTTCGTAGCCGGACTGAATCCGAAAGCCTGTCACAACCATAGCTTCTGGCGGAACAAGAATTCCGGCTTCGCTCATAGCGTCAAGAAATCCTGCCTTACGGTTGTGTCCGGCAGCCTCATCCAACTCGGTAACGCCGATGTATCCGACTCGTTTTCCGGTCCTGGCCAGAATCTCTCCCTGCTGCCTTGCCGCCTTATAGTCATCGAAATAGACGCAGGAGCAGCAACCGGAGTGCTGTCCGAGGACAACCACGGGGAGCGGATAGTCACGGAGAATAGAGTCGTGTTCCTTTGTCCAGATTGTGCCGATGAGGATGACTGCGTCGACACTTCCGTTCGCGGCGAAAAGCTTCAGATATTTGATTTCTTCCTGCTCGTGGTTATTGGTATTGGCCAGAAGAATCTCGTACCCGGCTTTTGCGAGAACAGCTGTTATGCCGTCGATCTCCCGGCTGATCGAGTCAGAGTTCAGTTTCGGAAGGATCACGCCGATCAGATTCGTCCGCTTTGTTCGCAGCATCTGGGCCTGTCTGGAGGGCTGATACCCGGTAGATTCAATGACTGCCCGGATCCTGTCCGCCTTCTCCTGGCTCACATATCCGTCATTCAGATATCTTGAGACGGTGGTTCTTGAGACACCGGCCATTTTTGCGATTTCATTGATTGTCATATGCTGTCGTTGTCCTTTGCATAATAGTCAGATATGGAATCCATTCCACGATATATTATACCTTCTCTCCTGCGCGGGATGCAATCCGGGATTATTCGCCATTCAAAAATTTCCGAAGCTCGACGATCCGGTCGCGAAGCTCTGCCGCCATTTCAAAGTTGAGCTCTGCGGCAGCCGCCTTCATCTGCTTTTCCAGCTTCCGGATGAGTTTCTCTATCTCAGCCGGAGACATGGATTCCGGATCTTTTTCCAGCTTCTTCTCATCGGCGGCAACATCTTTGGCGATGCTGATCAGGTCGCTTACCTTTTTCTGAATGGTTTTCGGTGTAATGTGGTGCTCTTCGTTGTACTTCTGCTGTATCGCGCGTCTTCTCCTTGTCTCGTCGATGGCGTTCCGCATGGAGTCAGTGATCGTGTCCGCATACATGATGACATGGCCCTCCGAGTTGCGGGCCGCGCGCCCGATGGTCTGGATCAGGGAGGTCTCGGAGCGGAGGAACCCCTCTTTGTCTGCATCCAGAATGGCTACCAGCGTGATTTCAGGGATATCGAGTCCTTCGCGCAGAAGATTGATGCCGACAAGGACGTCAAAGACATCGAGACGCATATCGCGGATGATCTTGGTCCGTTCCAGAGCATCGATGTCGGAGTGCAGGTAGTTCGCCCGAATGCCTGCCTCCTTCAGATAGGTGGTCAGATCTTCCGCCATCCGCTTGGTCAGAGCGGTTACCAGGACCTTGTGATGAGCACTGACCTCTTTTTTGACCTCGCTGATCAAATCATCGATCTGCCCTTCTACCGGCCGAACCTCGACCTCCGGATCCAGAAGCCCGGTCGGCCGGATGATCTGCTCTGCCCGGAGCATCTCATGGTTGGCTTCATATTCTCCCGGGGTCGCGGACACAAACAGGATCTGATCGATTTTGTTCTCAAATTCTTCAAAGCTGAGGGGACGGTTGTCCAGAGCCGAGGGCAATCGGAAGCCGTAATCGACGAGAGTCGTTTTTCTGGAGCGGTCTCCGGCATACATGGCGCCAATTTGGGGAATGGTACGGTGCGACTCATCGATGATGATCAGAAAATCATCCGGGAAAAAGTCCATAAGCGTATAAGGCGGTTCGCCCGGCTTCAGGTTCGACATGTGGCGGGAGTAGTTTTCAATTCCGGAGCAGACACCGGTTTCACGGAGCATTTCGATGTCAAAGTTTGTCCTCTCTTCGATTCGCTGCGCTTCGAGGAGCTTATCCTCGCTCTTGAAATACCGCACACGGTCTTTCAATTCGTCCTCGATTGCCTTTGTGGCGCGATTGATGGTCTCCTGCGGCATTACGTAGTGAGAGGCGGGGGAGATCGAGACAAAATTCAGCACCTGCTTCACTTGTCCGGTCAGCAGATCAAAGCGCTTGATCGAATCGATTTCATCCCCGAAGAATTCGACGCGGATACCAATATCACTTTCGTCCGCCGGGACAATATCCAGGACATCTCCGTGCACCCGGAAGGTGCCGCGGTGAAAATCAATTTCATTGCGTTCGTACTGGATGTCAATCAGTCTCCGGATAACGTCATCTCGGTCGATCTCCATGCCGGGCCGAAGCGGAATGATCATTTTTTCATAATCCGCAGGGCTTCCCAGACCGTAGATACAGGAAACTGAAGAAACCACAATGACGTCCTTGCGTTCGATCAGCGAGGAGGTGGCAGAGAGCCGCAGTTTGTCGATCTCCTCATTACGGGACGAATCCTTTGCAATATAGGTATCGGAAGACGGAACATAGGCTTCGGGCTGGTAATAGTCGTAGTAGGATACGAAGTATTCTACGGCGTTTTCGGGAAAGAATTCCTTGAACTCACTGTAAAGCTGGGCTGCAAGGGTTTTGTTGTGCGCAATGATGAGCGTAGGCTTTTGCAGCTGTTGTATGACATTGGCCATGGTAAAGGTTTTTCCGGATCCGGTGGCGCCCAGAAGAGTTTCGCACTGATTCCCCTCCCGGAATCCCTTTACCAGCTCGGCAATCGCCTGTGGCTGGTCTCCGGTGGGCTTGTAATCAGAATGTAATTTGAATTCAGGCATAAATACTTCCTTTCTGCTGAGCATGCGTTTCTTACGCAAGGTACAATTTGTGCATTCGTGCATACAGGAATAGGTATCATATGTTTTCCTGCATTTCTCATGGATGGGATCAAGTGTCAGATATTTCCTGCGTTTCTTACGAGCGGGACGAGGTATCAGAGACAAACTCGATCGACGTGCCGGAGACAGAGGAGATGTCTTCTACGTCTTTAGGTTCTGTATTGGAATTTTTATAGTTGTCTTCAGACCCTCCGTATTCCTTCAGGATCTTCTTCGCTGTTTTACCGGCGATTTCTTCTTTCATGATAGCGGATGCTTTCTCGAGCTGACTGTCCTCGGATTTATTCTTGTCTGTTTTGACGGTGATGTTGGGGGTTATGCCAGTGCCGTTGATATCATTATGATTTGGCGTGTAATAATGTGTCGTTGTGATCTTCAGTACGCTCCCGTCCGAAAGGGTATAGGAATCCTGTTCGATTCCCTTTCCGTAGGTAACGGTACCGACGGCAATGCCGACGTTATAATCGAGGACAGCCCCGGCAAACATCTCGGAGGCACTGGCAGTGTTTTCGTTCACCAGAAGAACCACAGGGAGATTTGTCCGATGATCGGTATCGTTGCTTCGCTGCCGTTCCCTTCCGTCGCGGTCCTGCTCATAGACCAGAGGCCCCTTCGGCATAAAGATGCGAAGAGTATCGCAGCAGGCGCTGACCAGCCCGCCGAGATTGTCCCGGAGGTCTATGATCAGTCCCTTCATACCCTGATCCTTCAAGCTGTCATAGGTATCCTGAAACTGTTTTGCGGTGAGTCGGTTGAAGCTGCTGATCTGGATGTATCCGACGCTGCCGTCGAGCATGCTTCCGGTTACGACATTTCGGGTCAGCGTTTCTTTTGTCAGAGTAATTTCCCTGGGCTCTTCGCCGGAAGCGGAAATGACGGTCATGGTAACCTGATCGCTGTCGCTGTTCTGGATCAGCGAGACGGCCTGGGATGAGGTCATATCTCGGGTGCTTTTGCCATTCAGCACGGTGATGAGATCACCTTCAAGGAGACCTCCCTTTTCAGCCGGGGAACCGGCCAGAACAGATTCGATCTTCAGCGCCTTGTCTTCGTCGCTTTTCGAGATCGTGATGCCGATTCCCTCCATTTTTCCATCGTTTGACATTTTGATTTTCTTGTACTGCTCCGCTGTGTAGTACGTGGAGTATTTGTCATCAAGTCCGGCTACGAGGCCGAGATACATCGTGTCCGTCTGGGTCTGCTCGTCGATATCGTTCAGATAGTATCGCCGGATGATGCTCTGGATCTGACGGGTTTTCTGATAAGCGGAAAAGCTCGAAGGACTGGAGGGAGAATTAAGGGGCCCTAGATTCAGAAACATGAAAAAAAAGACGGATCCTATTAAAATCGTAGTCAGAACGCCCGCGAGAAATGGCTTCCAGTTTCTTTTCATTTTTTCGTGAAAACGAAGCAGAAAAGAGTGTGAGTGATCTTTCTTGTTGTTTTTATTTGCCATTTGTAAACCTGCCTGCAATCATACATTTGTTATGCGCCGCGTGTCAGGCGCAGTGCTTAAGTAACAATCGGTCATAGGAAAAACCCCGCCGTTTTCCGTCCGCGTTGCTGAAAAATCAGATGGAAAAAGGCGGGGTGATATACCAGAAAGCCCCTCATGTTGTTTATAGAAAAAGGGTCCGGATCAGATCAAACCTTCAGATGCTTATGGATTGCTGCCAGTGATCCGATCAGAGCGATTCCGACGCCGAGGATAAGCCCGACCGGAAGCAGAATGCGGTAAACGGAATTGACTGGAAGCAGACCGTTCATGAAGCTGCTCAGTACACTGAAACGTGACAGGATGTAGCTAACCGCCTTATTGTACACAAAATAAATAATGACAAGCGGAATCGCTGCACCGATCAGACCAATCAGGATACCCTCGAGGATAAACGGGAGCCGGACGAATGCGTTCGTCGCACCGATCAGCTTCTGTATGGCAATCTCTTCTTTTCGAACATTGATGCCGACGGTGACGGTGTTATTGATCAGGAATGCGGAGACTACAAGCAGTACCAGAATGATGATGATAGAGATCGTGGCAATGAGCCGGTTCATCGTTGACAGAGTCGTAGATGCCTGCTCACTCTGGTTAACCTGCCGCACGCCGTCGAGCCCCTGGATATAACTGACCAGCTTGTCCTGCTGTTCGATGTTATTCGGGTATACTTCAAAATGCGCGGAATTTGCAAGAGGGTTGTCGTTGTTGTTCCTCCATCCCTCTGCGGCTTCTTCATTGCCTCCGAAATATTTGGCAGAAAAGCTTTCCCAGGCTTCGTCTGCGGATACATAGCGCATTTCCTTAACCATATCGGTCTGACTGCTGATCTCCGAGCCGATGCGGTCGATACCGGCCTGGTCTACATCCTCATTGAAGAAGACGGTGATGCCGACATTTGTCTCGACATTACGGAGAATATAGGAAAAGTTCAATACGATCGAAAAAAATACGCCGAATATGAAAATACATGCTGACATCGTCGCAATGGAGGCCAGGGAGAACATTTTGTTCCTAACGATGTTCTTGGCGCCCTGACCGGCATTGTAAAAGATACTTCTAATCTTCAATATAACCACCTTCCTGTTCGTCGCTTACAATGACGCCTTTTCTCAACCGGATAACTCGTTTCTTCATTTTGTTAACGATTTCCCGGTTATGAGTTACTACTACAACGGTGGTTCCACGCATATTGATTTCTTCAAGAAGTTCCATAATTTCAGCGGAATTCTTCGGGTCAAGGTTGCCGGTCGGCTCGTCGGCGAGAAGAATATCCGGCCGGTTGACAAGAGCCCTTGCGAGGGCAACTCTCTGCTGTTCACCGCCGGACAGCTCGCTCGGATAGGAACGATATTTGGTGGCAAGGCCGACCAACGTGAGAACCTCCGGCACTCTCTTTTTAATTATGCGGTTCGGCTTCTCAATCACACGCTGAGCAAAAGCGACATTCTCATATACGTTTCTGTCCTTGAGAAGACGGAAATCCTGGAATACAACGCCGATTCCGCGGCGATACTTCGCTATTTTACTGCTTCTCATTCGGTTCAGATTATGGCCGTTGATGGTTATTTTACCGGATGTCGGACTGAGCTCCTTCAGCATCAGCTCGATCATAGTTGTTTTGCCGGACCCGCTGTTGCCGACGATGAACACGAATTCCCCTTTTTCGATGTTCAGAGATATATGATCAATTGCGGGGTTTTGTCCTTTCTCATATATCTTCGTAACATTATCAAATGTTATCATTTATGCTCCTCCTGCTGTGTTGCCGGAGAACCGGGCTTTAATAATCCAGTGTCTCCATATACTTCATATACTTGACGACCATGAGGGCAATCTTGAATGTGATAGCGTCCTCGAATATCCTCAGGTCAAGGCCGGTGCTCTTCTGAAGTTTGTCGAGCCGGTATACAAGGGTGTTTCTGTGAATGTAAAGCTGCCTGGATGTCTCTGACACATTCAGATTATTCTCAAAGAACTTGTTGATAGTGGTCAGCGTTTCCTCATCAAAATCATCCGGGGATTTGTTGGCGAAGATTTCGCGGATAAACATCTTGCACAGAGGGATGGGAAGCTGGTAGATCAGGCGTCCGATTCCAAGCTGATTATATGCGAAAATATCCTTTTCGTCGGAAAAAATCTTGCCGACATCCATGGCCATTTTGGCTTCCTTGTAGGAACGGGATACCTCCTTGAGTTCCCGCACAATGGTGCCGAATGCAATGTGGACATCTCCCTCCGGATCTCTTCCGACGGCATCAAGGATGGAATTCGCGAATCTCTCTGCCTCCGCGTACTCGTCGTCCTCCTCGAGTTCCTTGACGATGATGATGCTTTTTTCATCGATGGCAGTAATGAAGTCGGAGTTCTTACCGTTAATGGTATTCTTGATGGTCTCAAGATTCCCCTGATGGTCTTTTTCCTGTGAGGCTTCCAGAATATATACGACTCTTCTGGCATCCGGGGTAATGTGCAGCTTTTTGGCGCGGTTATAGATATCGACAAGCAGAAGGTTATCCAGAAGAAGGTTCTTGATGAAATTGTCCTTGTCAAAACGCTCCTTATAAGCCGTCAGCAGACCTTGCAGCTGAAATACAGCCATCTTTCCGATCAGGAGATTTTCATCGCCTGACCCCTGGGCAAGCAGAATGTATTCGAGTTGATGTTCGTCATAGACCTTGAAAAACTGAACTCCGCGGATCGTTTGAGAATCAGCCTGCGACTGAGCAAAATCAAGCAGGTCATCTTTTGCGGCATCCATCTCGGAGCATGTGGAAACCAGGAGTTTTCCGGCGGTATCGTATACACCGAAGTCCATCTTGGAGATGTTTTTCAGTCCCTCAATCGTACTCTGCAGAATTTGATTCGAAATCATTTTGCTACCCTCTTTCATTTTAAGCTGCCGAAAACCGCGTTTGCGCTCCCTTAATGTTGAATCAAACGCAATCAAACAAGTACATTTTATAATAAATGACACAAAAATGGAAGCATATTTGTGCATTATTTTAGGTGGTGCAGCTTTCAGGAAGAAGCAGCTTAAAACCGATGCTCGGATTGTAACATTTTTGTAAATATATTGCAACCTTTATAAGAGGAAGATAAAATATCGAGACGAACAGTTGCTGCCGCGCGGGTAGACAGCGGCAGCAACTTTTCGTTTAGAAGTTTTTTATCGTGTACGGTTTATACCTCGAAGAGGAGGTCTCCGTAAGACGGCATGGGCCACAGAGATTTGTCCACAATCTGTTCCAGTTCATCGATGGGCTTGCGGAGTGCTTCCATGGCCGGTGTAACTCTGTCATGGCAGAATTTCGCCTGATCTCTTCCTCTCGCCATGGTGTTGGCTTGGGCATCTACTTCAGATAATGCATGAAGCGCGTTCATACTCTCCCGGAGTAGGCTGCTGGTTCTCTGAAGCAGCTCGGTCTGCACAGTAACCTCATCGACGCCTGCGGCACGGACGGCATTGATGGAATCGGCAAGTCCGGTGGTGTATCGGATAACAGCCGGAATCAGCCGTTTGCTGGCTATATTGATCATGGCCTTTGCCTCGATGTTGATCGTCTTGGCATAGTTTTCATACTTGATTTCGGCGCGGGATTCCAGCTCGGTTCTTGTAAAAACATGGAACTTTTCGTACATGTCGACCGTTTGCTCTGTGACGAGCTCTGGAATAGCATCAACCTCGCATGTAATATTCGGAAGGCCTCTTCTGGCTGCCTCCTTCACCCATTCGTCAGAGTATCCATCGCCGTTGAAGATGATGCGCTCGTGTTCTGTGAAATTCTTCTTGATCAGATCATGAACCGCCTGTGGGAAGCTGTCTGCATTTTCCAGAACATCGCAGGCATCTGAAAATGCCTCTGCAACGATGGTGTTGAGTACAACATTCGGCTCGGCGATGGAATCCTGAGAACCGACCATTCGGAATTCAAACTTGTTACCGGTGAAGGCAAAGGGAGAGGTACGGTTCCGGTCGGTTGCATCCTTATACAGATCCGGCAGACTGGATACGCCGGTGGAAAGCCTTTCCCCTTTCAGGCTTCGCTTTGCGTCTCCGGTACTGATCAGCTGGTCTACGACATCTTCGAGCTGCTCACCAAGGAATATGGACAGAATGGCCGGCGGGGCTTCGTTTGCACCAAGCCTGTGGTCGTTACCCGGGTCAGCTGCGGATTCTCTGAGAAGACCGGCATGTACGTCAACTGCCTTTACAATGCAAGAAAGAATCAGAAGAAACTGGATATTCTCATGAGGGGTTTTGCCGGGATCCAGCAGATTAATGCCATCATCCGTTGTCAAAGACCAGTTATCGTGCTTTCCGGAACCATTCACACCTTCAAAGGGCTTTTCGTGGAGCAGACATTTCAGACCATGCTTTCTGGCCACCCGTTTCAGTGTCTGCATCACAAGGTGATTGTCGTCTGTAGCCACATTTGCTTCAGAATAGATGACGGCCAGCTCATGCTGTCCGGGAGCGACCTCATTGTGCTCTGTCTTTGCGGTGACCCCCATCTTCCAGAGCTCGATGTCCACGTCCTTCATAAAGGAAGCAATGCGGGGCTGTATAATACCGAAGTAATGGTCATCCATCTCCTGACCCTTTGCCGGCATCGTTCCGAACAGGGTACGGCCGGTATAGATCAGGTCCTTTCGCTGCAGGTATTTCTTCTCGTCTACAATGAAGTACTCCTGCTCTGCACCGATGGAAGGAGTCACCTTTGTGGAGGTTGTATTGCCGAACAGCTTCAGCAGACGGAGAGATTCCCGGTTTATGACCTCCATGGAACGCAGCAGAGGGGTCTTCTGATCCAGTGCCTCTCCGGTATAGGAGCAGAATGCCGTAGGAATGCAAAGCGTAGCTCCGCCTTCATCCTGGCGGATGAATGCCGGAGAGGTGCAATCCCAGGCGGTATATCCTCTCGCCTCAAAGGTCGCGCGCAGTCCTCCGGAAGGGAAGGAAGAAGCGTCCGGTTCCCCCTTGATCAGTTCTTTTCCGGAAAAGCTCATCAAGGTCTTTCCGGAAGGAAGCGGAGATGTGATGAATGAATCATGCTTTTCTGCAGTGAGTCCGTTGAGGGGCTGAAACCAATGGGTGTAGTGCGTGGCGCCTTTTTCGATCGCCCACTCCTTCATTTCGTGTGCGATGACATCTGCCGTATCCAGGTCCAGATCGCCGCCCTCGTTAATGATTTTCTTCAATTTGGCATAAACCTTCTTCGGAAGTCGCTCCTGCATGGTTTGGTCATTGAACACGAGTTCGCCGAAGATATCGGCCGGATTTACATAGGGATTATAATCGTCTGTCATGATTTCCTCCTGCTTGTCTGGGAATCGTTTCTGCCGGTTGCGGATCGGGCAGCAACAGAAAAATATCTTCAAAAAAGACTGCCGCACTAATGCGGCTAGTGCGGCAGTCTTATTATGTACGAGAACAGCGAGCCTCATCCGGACACGGAGCGTTCGAGTGAGACGAGCGTCGCGATGGCGAGATAAAAACCGCGAAGCGCGTTTTATCTCGTTTTCAGAGAGGTAAAAACCCGCGTAACGTTGCAGCGGGTATTATCTCGATTGGTTCATGCTTTGTCAACAGAACCAAAGAGTCTCATCTTCTCTTCAACCTTTGCGCAGATTGCGTCAGCGCCCGGCTTCAGGAGTTTTCTGGGATCAAATCCCTTGCCCTGCTGGTCCTTACCTGCTTCGATGTATTTGCGGGTTGCATCTGCAAATACGAGCTGGCACTCGGTGTTAACGTTAATCTTGGAAACGCCGAGAGAGATGGCCTTACTGATCTGGTCGTCCGGGATTCCTGTGCCTCCGTGAAGTACGAGCGGCATGTCACCGGTCTTTGCCTTGATCGCTGCAAGCGTATCAAAGGAAAGGCCCGGCCAGTTCGCCGGATATACGCCGTGAATATTGCCGATGCCGGCAGCAAGGAAATCAACGCCGAGATCTGCGATCTTCTTGCACTCCTCTGGGTCAGCACACTCACCCATACCTACAACTCCGTCTTCTTCTCCGCCAATCGCTCCGACCTCAGCCTCGATGGAAAGTCCGAGCTTATGTGAAACGGAAACAAGCTCCGTTGTCTTTGCAAAGTTCTCGTCAAACGGAAGATGGGAACCGTCGAACATAATGGAGGTAAACCCTGCCTTGATGCAGGCATAGCAGGCATCGTAATCGCCGTGATCCAGGTGAAGCGCAACCGGAACCGTGATTCCGAGAGACTCATCCATTGCCTTTACCATAGCCGCTACTGTCTTGTAACCTGTCATATACTTTCCGGCCCCCATGGACACACCGAGAATAACCGGGGAATTCAGCTTCTGGGCCGTCTCAAGGATTGACTTTGTCCACTCCAGATTATTGATATTGAACTGGCCTACTGCGTAGTGACCGGCCTGTGCCTTTTTAAGCATCTCAGCTGCGTTAACTAACATATCTTATCCTCCTTAGGATTATTGCGTACATCGTTGCTGTGTACCGTTTCAGTAGAAAAGAACCTGCGATCTGGATTCTGCGTTTGTATACCATACATGTCCAAGTGGGTTCTGACCTTCTGACGCACCCATTATATACTAAATGGTTTGGCTATTGCAATAGCTTGTGAAATAGATGTCAAAAATTGACGACAGTTTTACGGATCAATGCTTGTCCCCCGTATTGTTCTGGTCCGGATACGTTTTATTCCTTCGGTTCAGGTAGAGGTTAAGCTTTTTATGGCAGTTCTCAATGGATACATGATTATGGGAATCGCCGTATTCGCCGTCGAGCGTCCATGCGATTTCTTCGGAAGAGTCTATCACAATCCGTCGCGCCTTCAGCTTTTCTACAAGAGGGGAGGTATTCTCAGTGATGTTCAGAAGATTTTGTACGATTTCATTGACTTCGATGGGGTTCGTAGGTGTGCGAACCAATGTGACCTCAAAGAGTCCATCGTTCATATCGACTGAGGTTCCTGTCAGATTCCGCATTCCGCCCACGACGCGTGTGTTTGTAATCATTCCATAGGTATAGTTGTCTTCGATACGGCGATCATCAACCTGGATGACGAGATGATAGCTGGGAATCCGGAAGACCTCCTTCCCGGCCTGCAGAAGATAGGCAAGATGACCGAGATTGTTTTTCAGCGTCTGGTCTGTTTCGTAGGATACATTCGTAAACATCCCAAAGGCGGCGACATAGGTGAAAAATTTGTCATTGAACGCTCCGACATCGCACTGATAAAGGTCTCCCAGAACGATGTCGCGGGCGGCCTGAAGCATATCACGCGGAATTGCCAGGCTGTTTGCAAAGTCATTGGTGCTGCCGGCTGGGATATAACCCACGGGAAGATCCGGGACCGTGTCCATGACACCGTCCACGACCTCATCAAGTGTGCCGTCCCCTCCACTACAGACCACGCAGTGGCACATTGCGGCATAATCCTTCACGAATCTTGTGGCATCGCCTACCGCCTGTGTGGGGTGGGCAATTACATCAAATCCTCCCTGCGTGAAAATATCGATGATATCTGCAAGCCGATCCCTGATCATTCCCTTTCCGGAATGCATATTATAGATGAACAAGAGCTTCTTACTCATAAAAAATAGTACCCCTTGCCGTTTACTGGATGTATGTGTCTGTAGGAATAGATAGTTAATATCTTACCGCATGACCTCTCATCTTTCAATGTGGCAGGCCACGGCTAAAAATAAAAAAAATATAAAAAGACCGCATCCGTGAGAATGCGGTCGATAATATACGATTCTGATACACTGGTTATACAAGCTCGATTAAAACTTCCATTGCGCCATCGCCCTTGCGCTGACCGATCTTGATGATTCTGGTGTATCCACCATTGCGGTCCGCGTACTTCGGCGCAATCTCGTCAAACATCTTCGCTGCCATATCAACAGTTTTTGTGTTGGCTTTTCTGCCCTTAGCCTCAGCCGGAACCTCGGTAACCGGATAGAATACCTTATTCATCTGGCGACGTGCATGAAGTCTGGAAGGAAGATCCTTTTTGATCTCTTTCTGGACCTCGGTGTAAACGGTAACCTTTTTGCCGTTTTCTACCTTTTTTACACGTTTTCCGTCGGCGTCCTTCTGCGGTACCTTAGCGGTAACAGTAACCGTCTCGAAGTTGTCCTTCTCGCGTACGGCAAGAGCAATCAGGCTTTCTGCAATCTTGCGGATTTCTCCAGCCTTTGTCTCTGTGGTACGGATCTTTCCGTGGTAAAGCAGATTTGTAACCTGGTTTCTGAGCAGAGCTTTTCTCTGGGATGAAGTTCTGCCAAGCTTTCTGTATTTAGCCATTTCTGTAATTCCTCCGTCATTTGTGGAACGGGTGTTCATGCTTCTTCGGACTTACTGAACATCCGCTTTGATCTACAAATAGAATACGTTTACCCTGCACTTCCGGTCTTACGGGTGAACTGTATATCTGTTAAACACTCATATTACTGCTCTTCGCTCGGAGCAAGGGACAGGCCCAGCTCATTCAACTTTGCGAGTACTTCCTCGAGTGATTTGCGTCCGAGATTGCGGACCTTCATCATATCCTCTGAAGTCTTGCTGCAGAGCTCTTCTACCGTATTAATTCCAGCGCGCTTCAGGCAGTTGTAGGAACGAACGGAAAGTTCAAGTTCATCGATGTTCATCTCAAGAACCTTTTCCTTCTCGTTGCTCTCCTTCTCAATCATGACCTCCGCTGTCTTTGCGTTCTCGGAAAGGTCAATGAAGAGCTTCAGGTGCTCACTGAGTACCTTGGCTGCAAGGCTGACTGCCTCATCCGGTCCGAGGGTTCCGTCTGTGTAGACATCCAGTGTCAGCTTGTCATAATCGGTCACCTGACCGACACGGGTATTCTCGACCGTCATATTGACACGCTCTACCGGTGTGTAAATGGCATCAACGGCGATAACCCCGATGGGCATATCGTCGGTCTTTGCCTTGTCGGCTCCTACGTATCCGCGGCCGTTGGTGATTGTAAGCTCCATGTAAAGCTTGCAATCCGCTCCGCCATTGAGATGTGCAATAACCTGATCCGGATTCATGATCTCAATGTCCTGGTCAACCTGAATATCAGAAGCACGTACGACACCCTCACCCTCATACTCGATGTACGCGACCTTAGGCTCATCAGAGCTGCTGTTATTCTTGATGGAAAGGCTCTTAAGGTTCATGATGATTTCAGTTACATCCTCTTTCACGCCCGGAATGGAACTAAACTCATGCAGTACGCCTTCGATCTTTACCTGGCTGACTGCAGCTCCCGGCAGGGACGAAAGCATGATTCTGCGAAGAGAATTTCCAAGAGTGGTGCCGTATCCGCGCTCCAGAGGTTCAACGACAAATCTGCCGAATTTCTTATCTTCTGAAATCTCGCTAATTTCAATTTTGGGTTTGTTAAAATCAAACACCTTCAAGTCCCTCCTTCTTATACACGGTCGTCCGATTTCCTGCAAATAACTCTGTATTCATCAAAAGCATGTGCAATCTGTGGATATCAGGGATTATTTGGAGTACAGCTCGACGATCTGCATCTCGTTAACCGGAACATCGATAAGATCGCGTGCCGGAACCTGAGCGACTGTGCCCTGCAGAGCATCTGCATTGACGGTAAGCCAGGAAGGAACAACGCGTCCGGATGTTGCGTCAGCGATGTCTTTCATACGCTGGGTGGATTTCTTGCTCTCCTTGATTTCGATAACGTCTCCCGGCTTTACCTCGTAAGAAGGAATGTTTACAACCTTGCCGTTTACGGTAACGAATTTGTGATCAACCATCTGTCTTGCCTCTTTTCTGGTTCTTGCAAATGCAAGACGGAAAAGAACGTTGTCAAGACGAAGCTCCAGCAGAGCCATGAGGTTTTCACCGGTCTGGCCTTTCATGCGGTCAGCCTTTGCATAGTAATTGCGGAAGGGCTTCTCGAGCACTCCGTAGATGAATTTTGCTTTCTGCTTCTCACGCAGCTGTGCGCCGTACTCGGAAATCTTGCGGCGATTGTTTCTCAGCTGACGGTTGGATTTCTTATCAATTCCAAGATATGTCGGATCAAGTCCAAGGGATCTGCATCTCTTCAGGACCGGTGTTCTATCTACTGCCATTTATATATGACCTCCTGTTGTCAATCAGACTCTTCTACGTTTCGGCGGACGGCATCCGTTGTGCGGTACCGGTGTAACATCACAGATACTTGTAACCTCAAGTCCTGCTGCTGCCAGTGCACGAATTGCTGCTTCACGGCCTGAGCCGGGTCCCTTTACAAATACATCAACGCTCTTCAGTCCATGAATAAGAGCTGCCTTTGTGGCAGTCTCTGCAGCCATCTGTGCCGCATATGGAGTAGATTTCCTTGAACCTTTGAAGCCAAGCCCGCCGGCACTTGCCCAAGACAGTGCGTTACCTGCTGTATCGGTCAGTGTAACGATTGTGTTGTTGAAAGATGCCTGAATATGAGCCTGTCCGCGTTCAACGTTTTTCTTAACGCGACGTTTTGTCGCTTTCTTTACTGCTTTTGGCATAATAAAAACTAACCTACCTTTTCCAAATTAAATCGTTTAATCTTCTGATTGTCAAAATGTTCCTGCCGAACCGCCATCAAGAATTATTTCTTCTTGTTGGCAACGGTTCTTCTCGGACCCTTGCGTGTTCTCGCATTTGTCTTCGTCTTCTGTCCGCGAACAGGAAGCCCCTGTCTGTGACGTTTTCCACGGTAACAGCCAATCTCCTGCAGACGCTTGATATCCATTGCTGTCTGACGTCTCAGATCACCCTCAACGGTAACCTGAAGATCTTCAATTGCTGCAGCAAGGTTCTTTACCTCGTCATCGGTAAGGTCTCTTACACGTGTATCCGGATTAACTCCAGCCTGCGCAAGGATACGATTGGAAGTTGCTCTTCCAATTCCGTAGATATAGGTAAGACCTATCTCTACACGTTTGTCTCTTGGTAAATCTACACCAGCTATACGAGCCATGTGCGTTTTCCTCCTTAGATTTTGACCAGTCATGAGTTGCTGAAATTCCGCTGGTCTGTTAATACCATCTTAAATGGGATGTCGGTATGATACATCCAGCCGCCCAGACGATGGCAGCCTTTCCTTTTCCGGTCGCGACGGCGCCGGTAAGGTTTTAAGCGATATTATAAGGGATCAGTCCCGGAGCAAATACCCTGTTCCGGTGATGTCCGCCGGAGGTATCCTGACGCAGCCAGTCAGGTCTCACTTTATAATATCAGTTCCGCATAAGCAGAAGGTCAGATTGATGAAAGGGAATCAACCCTGTCTCTGTTTATGCTTTGGATTCTCACAAATGATACGAATACTGCCTTTTCTCTTGATAACCTTGCATTTCTCGCAAATCGGTTTCACAGAAGATCTTACCTTCATGAGTATCCTCCTTTCTTTTAATGAAAGCATAATTGATATTTCCTGTAGCTTTGAAGCCCCTGTATGGTGGGTTGGTCCTTATAAGGGCACAAAAAGATACGTATAGCATTGTATCATCGGGTCTGATTTTTTGCAAGAGAATTTTACTGAAATTTGTAAGGATTTTTCGTATGATATGCCAATAGACAGGAGAAAAGAAACGAGCCTTCTATCAGGGAGTCCGGGCGGACGCATTGACAGAAGGCTCCTGCGGGGTTCTTATGTTATTTGTCTCTCCAGATGATTCTGCCCTTATCGAGATCGTAAGGGGACAGTTCCAGGGTCACCTTATCACCAGGCAGGATACGGATAAAGTTCATTCTCAGCTTTCCGCTGATATGAGCAAGTACCACATGCTTGTTCTCGAGTTCTACGCGGAACATTGCGTTTGGAAGTTTTTCAAGTACAATGCCTTCTACTTCAATTACGTCTGCTTTTGACATTAAAGTTCCTCCTTGCATTTTAATGCGTTTCTGATATCGGTGTCGGTAAGGGTTTGCTGTTTCATAATCAGGGCCTTCAATGAAGACGCGGTTTGAAAACAGGGCTGAATATGAATCCTTTTCTTTTTCTTGGGATGAGCCAGATTCCTCCCCGCTCCATCCGTCAGCCAGATGTCGTCGCCTGATACTTTTGATACGATGTACAGCCTGCCCTTGTCATGTCCTGCAAGGCTTCTGGCATACATTCCTTCCTTCAGCTGTCTCATAGAGTACCCCTTATTCATCCGGAGAGAGAGTCAGAATCTCGGGCTCCCCGTCCGTGATGAGGATTGTATTCTCGTAATGGGCCGCAAGTGATCGGTCCTTCGTCACCACAGTCCAGCCATCGTCGAGCCATTCGACATCATAGGACCCGGTGGAAATCATCGGCTCGATTGCAAGGGTCATGCCGGGCTGCAGGCGGATCCCGCGCGTCTTCTGTGCAAAATTGGGAATCTGAGGATCCTCGTGCATCTCTCTTCCGATTCCGTGGCCACAGAGATCACGAATAACACCGTAGCCGCGGTCTTCCGCATATGCTCCGATAGCGGTACAGATGTCGTTGAGATGAAGTCCTGCTCTTGCATAGCGGATTCCTTCAAAAAAGGACTGCTTCGTGACATCAATGAGGTCCTGCGCTTCCTTGCTTATCCTCCCGACCGCATAGGTTCGTGCGGCGTCGGAGTGATAGCCGTCGTATATCAGCCCGGCATCCAGGCTGATGATGTCGCCCTCCCGGAGGATACGCTCTCGAGAAGGGATACCGTGTACGACTTCCTCATTGACAGATGTACAGACGGATGCGGGATAGCCGGAATAATTTAGAAAGTTTGGAACACCCCCGAGATCCCGGATTAGTTTTTCGCCGGCTTCATTGATCTCCCATGTGGATACGCCTGGGCGGATCATTTCCCTTAGCCCGGAAAAAACATCCTGCAGAAGGCGATTTGATCTGCGCATGGCCTTGATTTCCATTGAATTCTTGATTGTAACTGACATGATCTGCCTCGAATCTCACTGCCTCAACTGCTTTATTATACAGAATCAGCCCAATATTGCAACAATATCGGCAAAAACTTTGTCGATATCCTGTGTTCCGTCAACCGAGAACAGAACACCTGCTTTTGAATAGTAATCAATCAGAGGCTGGGTCTGCGCATGGTAAACATTCAATCGCTTCTGAACGGTCTCCGGTTTGTCATCGTCGCGGAGCACCAGCTCGGCTCCACAATTGTCGCAGATGCCTTCCTTCTTTGGCGCATTGAAGACAAGATGATAGGTAGCGCCGCACTTCAGACATGCGCGTCTTCCGGACATACGGCTGACAATGTCTTCATCCGGAACCGTAACGTCGATGGCATAGTCGATCTTCTCTCCCCGCGCTTGAAGTGCCTTTGTCAATGCTTCTGCCTGGGGAATTGTCCTTGGAAAACCGTCCAGAACATACCCGTTTGCAGCATCCGGCTGCGAGATTCTGTCTACGACAAGATCGCAGGTAAGTTCATCCGGGACGAGAAGCCCCTGATCCATGTATTCCTTTGCCTTTCTGCCCAGCTCGGTTCCTTCTTTGATATTCGCCCGGAATATATCTCCCGTCGAAATATGAGGAATTGCGTATTTTGCGGCAATTTTCTTTGCCTGTGTGCCCTTGCCTGCGCCTGGCGCGCCTAACATAATAATTTTCATGAGATGTACCTCCCGAAAATGATGGTAAAACCTGAAAGCAGATCCTTTCGTGAAAAAACTGCATAAAACAACCATTATTGTATTATTGTATACATTTCGGGAGACTGCGTCAAGACAGCAAAAGGAGCTGCATTTGCAGCTCCTTCGAAAACTATTTTATGATTTTCATTTATTCTGAAAGGAATCCCTTATAATTGCGAACGAGCATCATAGATTCCACCTGCGTCAGCGTTTCCAGGATTACGGAGACAATGATGATAAGAGAAGTTCCGCCGAAGGATACATTTGCGTTGAACAGTCCATTGAATATGTATGGAATGACACATACGATGATCAGCCCAACCGCACCGATAAAAATCACATATTTCAGAACGGAATTCAGATAGTCTTCGGTCGCCTTTCCCGGACGGATGCCCGGGATAAAGCCTCCCTGCTTTTTCATATTATCTGCAACCTCAATCGGATTGAAGGTAATCGAGGTGTAGAAGTAGGCAAAAAAGATAACAAGCAATATGTAAAGAACGAGACCCAGCGTCGAGAACCAGTCCGAAGTATCAAACCAGTTACTGGAACTCAGCATCTTGATAATCTTGCCACCCCAGCCGGAAGGAGATTTTCCTGTGAAGGCAACGATGATTCCCGGAAAAGACATGATGGATGATGCAAAAATGATTGGAATTACACCACCCGTATTTACCTTCAGGGGAATACTGGAAGACTGACCGCCAATCAGTCGACGGCCTACCATCTTTTGAGAATACTGTACCGGTATTCTTCTCTCAGCTCCGTTCAGGATCAGAGTCAGTACGACAATTGCAAGAATGATCGCTGCAATAACGACCCATGCAACAGCTGCCTTCGCAATTGTCTTTCCCTTTACGAAGTTCTCGTAGAGAGTGATCATATCCTGCGGAACACGCGACAGAATATTTATCAGAAGTACGATGGAAATACCATTTCCAACACCTTTGTCGTTGATCTGCTCACCAATCCACATGAGCAGACAGGAGCCGGCCGTAAGACTTGCAACCACGACAACGACATTTACTGCATTAAGATCGAGGATCAGCTCATTTCCGAAGCCGATACACATTGCGACGGATTCAAATAAGGAAAGCGCCACGGTAAGATACCTGGTAATCCGGTCGAGCTTTTTCCGGCCTTCTTCACCATCTCTCGTCATCTCCTCCAGGGCGGGAAATGCGATGGTAAGAAGCTGTACGATAATGGATGCGGTGATGTAAGGCGTAATGCTTAATGCCAGAATGGAGAAGTTGGTAAAACCACCACCCGTGAATGCGTTCAGAAAATTGAACGCATCCGTCGAGTTACTGCTGAAATAGTTTGCAAAAAATTTGGTATCCACACCGGGAACCGGAATCTGAGAAGCCAATCGTATGATGACGAGCATGAGAAATACATAAAAAAGTCTCCGCCGTATTTCCTTGATTCGGAATGCATCACGCAATGTCTTAAACATCAGATCACCTCAATTGTTCCACCGGCTGCTTCGATTTTCTCTTTTGCACTGGCGCTGGCTGCGGTTACCTTGACGTTGAGCTTTTTGGTGAGCTCTCCGTTACCCAGGATTTTCACACCGTCGCGCGGATTGGAGACAATACCGCTCTCAACGAGTGAGGAGATTGTCACTTCAGAGCCGTCTTCAAATCTGTTGAGAACATCCACATTAACGGCAACGATATCCTTGCTGTTTCTGCAGGTGAAGCCTCTCTTCGGAAGACGTCTGTATAACGGCATCTGGCCGCCTTCAAAACCCGGTCTCGGTGCTCCGGAACGTGCTTTCTGTCCCTTGTGTCCTTTTCCGGCAGTTTTACCATTTCCTGAACCATGTCCACGGCCTCTGCGGAAGTTATCGCTCTGTCTGGAGCCTTCAGCAGGGCTTAAATTTGATAAGTCCATTTGGTACCTCCTTCCAATTACTCTTCAACCTTGAGCAGATATCCAACCTGACGAATGATGCCGCGAGTGGACTCGTTGTCAGGCAGCTCTACTGAGTGGTTTAATTTTCTAAGTCCGATTCCCTCTACGATCTTTCTGTGTTTCGGAACACATCCGATTGTAGAGCGAACAAGTGTAACTTTAATCTTCTTATCCGCCATCTTAACTGTCCTCCTTATGCCTGGATCTCATCAACAGATTTTCCGCGGAGTCTTGCAACTTCTTCAGGAGTCTTCAGAGCCTTCAGTCCTTCGAGTGTCGCAAGAACGACGTTCTGCTTGTTGTTGGAGCCGAGACATTTTGTACGGATATTCTGAATTCCGGCAAGCTCAACAACGGCACGCGCTGTACCACCTGCGATGATACCGGTACCTTCTGGAGCTCTCTTCAGAAGAACGGAAGCGCTTCCGTAATTTCCGATAAAGTCATGAGTAATGCTGTTATTCTCATCTCTTGCAACGGAAATCAGATGCTTTACAGCGTCCTCTCTTCCCTTGCGGATTGCCTCAGGAATCTCGACTGCTTTTCCAAGGCCTGCACCAACATGACCATTGCGATCACCTACGATTACAAGTGCGGTAAAGCGGGAGTTACGACCACCTTTTACAGTCTTGGAGACTCTCTTGATGGATACTACATTATCTTCCAACTCAAGCTGGCTGGGATCAATGATTACGTGTCTCATATTCTGTGTTCTTCTCCTTCCTTAGAATTTCAGCCCTGCTTCTCTTGCACCGTCAGCAAGGGCCTGTACTTTACCGTGATAAATATAACCGCCACGATCAAATACTACCTCGGTGATGCCGGCTTCGATTGCTTTCTTGCCGATTACTGTGCCGAGATATTTTGCTGCAGCAACATCGTTTGTCTTCTCGAGCTCGCTCTTGACATCCTTCTCAAGCGTGGAAGCGGATACAAGAGTTCTGCCCTGGCTGTCATCAATGATCTGTGCGTACATGTTCTCATTGCTGCGGAAGACGGAAAGACGCGGTCTCTCGGAGGTTCCTGCGATGTGATTGCGCAATCTTCTGTGTTTTTTCTGGCGAACCTGTGCTCTGGATACTTTACTAATCATAATCACACTCTCCTTTAATTATTTCTTACCGGTCTTGCCGACTTTACGTCTGATTACTTCATCCGCATATTTGATACCCTTGCCCTTATAAGGTTCAGGTGCTCTCTTGCCTCTGATCTCAGCAGCGTACTGTCCGACTTTTTCCTTGGAGATACCCTTTACTGTGATATTGTTGCCGTCTACAACGGTCTCAATACCTTCCGGATCCTCCATCTCTACCGGGTGAGAGTAACCCAGGTTCAGAACCAGCTTCTTACCCTGTTTTGCAGCACGATAACCGACACCGTTGATCTCGAGCTTCTTCTCAAATCCCTCACTGACGCCGACTACCATATTGTGGATCAGCGAACGGGTCAGGCCGTGAAGAGCCTTCGTGGATTTCTCATCATTCGGTCTTGTTACTACAACTGCATCATCTTTTACTTCGATTGTCAGGATTGGTGCCATAGTTCTTACGAGCTCACCCTTTGCGCCCTTAACTGTAACTACGTTACCTTCACCGACATTCACCGTTACCCCTGCAGGTACCGGCACTGGCATTCTACCAATACGTGACATTGCCAATTTCCTCCATTAACTTAGATTTTCGGGAAGCTCTATGCGAGCCCCCTGTTTTCAGTTACATTTCGTAAAAGGTGTGTATAACCTGCTTACAAACGAATTGCGATGCGGCAGAATGCCGCGTCCCGCATTACCATACGAATGCGAGTACCTCACCGCCGACCTGAAGCTTTCTTGCCTCTTTGTCGGTGATTACTCCCTGGTTAGTGGAAAGGATCGCGATACCCAGTCCGCCGAGAACCTTCGGAAGCTCATCTTTGTTGACGTAAACACGAAGACCCGGTTTGGAGATTCTCTTCATACCAGTGATGATCTTCTCGTTCTTATCAGCACCGTACTTCAGTGTAATGTGGATGTTTTTAAACGCACCCTCGTCAACAAGATCATATTTCTCGATATATCCTTCGTTAACAAGAATATCAGCGATGGATATTTTCATTTTAGATGCAGGAACATCAACAGTATCATGTTTTGCTGCGTTTGCGTTACGAATTCTCGTAAGCATATCTGCAATCGGATCGCTTATTGACATTTTACATTTCCTCCTTTCTTTACCAGCTTGCTTTCTTTACGCCCGGGATCTCTCCCTTGTATGCTAACTCACGGAAACAGATACGGCAGATACCGTATTTCTTTAATACAGAGTGCGGACGTCCGCAGATTCTGCAGCGGGTGTATGCTCTTGTGGAGAATTTCGGTTTCCGTGCCTGTTTAATTTTCATTGACTTTTTAGCCATGAATTCGATTCCTCCTCAATTACTTTGCGAATGGCATGCCAAACTGTGCCAGAAGTTCACGTGCCTCTTCATCTGTCTTTGCTGTGGTAACAAAGATGATATCCATTCCTCTTACCTTGTCGATCTTATCGTAATCGATCTCCGGGAAAATCAGCTGTTCCTTGATTCCGAGAGCATAGTTTCCTCTGCCGTCAAAGGCGTTCGGATTTACACCGCGGAAGTCACGAACACGGGGAAGAGAAAGGTTGATCAGACGATCCGCAAACTCATACATGCGCTCTCCGCGAAGAGTAACCTTGCATCCGATCGGCATACCCTCACGGATTTTGAAGTTTGCAACGGACTTTTTTGCTTTTGTAACAACAGGCTTCTGACCGGAAATCTTCTCCAGGTCGGACACAGCGGAGTCAAGGAGCTTTGCGTTCTCCTTGGCCTCACCTACACCCATGTTGATGACGATTTTGGCGAGCTTCGGCACTTCCATGACGTTCTTGTAACCGAACTTCTTTGTCATGGCATCAACAATCGTATTATTATATAACTCTTTATATCTGCTCATGTTTTATGCCTCCTCTCCTCAATCAATCACTTCGCCGGTCTTCTTGGCTACGCGGACTTTCTTGTCTCCGTCGAACTTATATCCGATACGTGTTGTCTTGCCATCCTTCAGGTAGGCAACATTGGAAATATCGATCGGAGCCTCTTTGTTGATGATTCCGCCCTGCTGATTTGCAGCATTCGGCTTAACGCTCTTTGTAATCATGTTGATGCCCTCAACAAGCACGCGATGATTCTTGGCGTCAACAGAGAGAACTTTTCCTTCTTTGTCTTTATCTTTTCCGGCGATTACACGGACGGTATCGCCTTTTCTAATCTTAACTGACATTGACGTCCTCCTTATAATACTTCCGGAGCTAAGGAAACAATCTTCATAAACTGTTTATCACGAAGCTCTCTTGCAACCGGTCCGAAAATACGTGTACCTGTTGGAGTTTTGTCATCCTTGATAATTACTGCAGCGTTCTCATCGAACTTGATGTAGGATCCGTCCTTACGGTGTACGCCCTTTACGGTACGAACAACAACGGCCTTTACTACGTCACCCTTTTTCACAACGCCGCCTGGTGTTGCATCTTTGACAGAAGCAACGATGATATCACCGATATTTGCATATCTTCTTGTAGAACCGCCCATAACACGGATGCAAAGGATCTCTTTGGCACCGGTATTATCAGCAACTCTTAATCTGGTTTCCTGCTGAACCATTCTGGTAAACCTCCTTTAGCAATCCTGATTATTTTGCTCTCTCAATAATCTCAACCAGTCTCCATCTCTTATCCTTAGAAAGCGGTCTGGTTTCCATTACACGCACGGTATCGCCGATCTTGCACTCGTTGTTCTCATCGTGTGCTTTCAGCTTGTAAGTCTTTTTTACAATCTTGTGGTAAAGCGGATGCTCAACGTGATCCTCGATTGCCACTGTGATGGTCTTGTCCATCTTATCGCTGACAACCTTGCCGACACGTGTTTTTCTTAAATTACGTTCTTCCACGATCTGTCTCCTTTCAATCGTTACGAAAATCTGACCTGGAAAAATCAGTCAGCTGACTTCGCATTCTGCGCGATGATTGTTGAAATTCTGGCAATGTTTCTGCGAACCTCGGTAATACGTGCGGTATTATCGAGCTGATTTGTAGCATTCTGGAATCTCAGGTTGAAAAGCTCTTTCTTCGCTGCAACAAGCTCATCATTCAGCTCTGCTGCGGATTTTGTTCTTAAATCTTCTACGTACTTTTTACTCTTCACTTGTTTCACCGCCTTCTACTTTCTCACGGGCAACAATCTTGCAGGTGCAAGGTAATTTATGCATAGCAAGACGAAGCGCCTCACGAGCAGCTTCTTCCGGAACACCAGCAATCTCGAAGATAACGCGACCCGGCTTAACAACAGCTACCCAGTACTCTACAGAACCTTTTCCGGAGCCCATTCGGGTTTCAGCAGGCTTTGCTGTGACTGGCTTATCCGGGAAGACCTTGATCCAGACCTTACCACCACGTTTTACGTATCTGGTCATGGCTACACGGGCAGCCTCAATCTGATTGGACTTGATCCAGCAGGGCTCGGTAGCGACAAGTCCATACTCACCCTGTGTTACGGCATTGCCTCTAAGGGCTTTGCCTTTCATAGAACCACGGAACTGCTTTCTATGTTTTACTCTCTTTGGCATTAACATAATTATTTATCGCTCCCTTCCTTATGATTCTTGGTTGGAAGTACTTCTCCGTTGTAGATCCATGCCTTTACGCCGACTTTTCCATATGTGGTATCTGCCTCAGCAAAACCATAATCGATGTCTGCGCGAAGGGTCTGAAGCGGGATTGTTCCATCGCTGTAAAACTCTCTGCGGGCAATATCAGCTCCGCCGATACGTCCGGAGATGCTTGTCTTAATTCCCTTAGCGCCGGCGCGCATGGTTCTCTGCATGGCAGATTTCATGGCACGTCTGTAGGACATACGGTTCTCAAGCTGAAGCGCAATGTTCTCAGCAACGAGCTGAGCATCGCGGTCCGGTCTCTTTACCTCTTTGATATCAACGACAAGCTTCTTGTCAGTGAACTGCTTAAGCTCTTTCTTTACCTTCTCGATTTCTGCTCCGCCTTTTCCGATTACAACACCGGGCTTGGAGGTGTAAACCGTAATCTTAACACGGTCAGATGCTCTTTCGATTTCGATCTTGGATACACCGGAGGTGTACAGTCTCTTCTTCAGATATGTGCGGATTTTGTAATCCTCTGCCAGGTTGTCTGCAAAATCTGCTTCTGCATACCACTTGGAATTCCAGTCTCTAATAATTCCGACTCTTAATCCGTTTGGATTTACTTTCTGTCCCATGCTTTACCTCCTCTTATCGCTCATCAAGGATAACAGAGATATGGCTTGTACGTTTTTCAATTCTGTACGCACGTCCCTGTGCTCTTGGCTGAATTCTCTTCATCGTCGGTGCCTTGTTTGCATAGCACTCAGCTACATAAAGATTTGTTCTGGAAAGGCCGTTGTTGTTCTCAGCATTTGCTACAGCGGATTCCAGAAGCTTCTTGATAACAGAGGAAGCGTATCTCGGGCTGTATGTCAGAATGCCGAGAGCGGTCTCGACATCCTTGCCGCGGATTGCATCCAGTACGAAGCAGGCCTTCTGAACAGACATTCTAGCGTAAGAAAGCTTTGCAGACGGTCTGATATCTTTCTTTTCATTTCTTTCACGTTTAATCTGGCTTCTATGTCCCTTTGCCATTTTATATAACCTCCTTTCGATCTACAATTATGCGCCGGTTCTCTTCTCGGTTTTCTCATGTCCTCTGTAGGTTCTGGTAGCTACGAACTCTCCAAGCTTGTGGCCTACCATATCCTCGGTGATATATACCGGAACATGCTTTCTTCCGTCGTGAACCGCAATTGTAAGTCCAACGAAGTTAGGGAATATTGTAGAGCGACGAGACCATGTTTTAATGACTGTTTTGTCGCCGGACTCGACAGCCTTATTAACGGCTTTCAGTAAGCTCTCATCAGCAAACGGGCCTTTTTTTAATGAACGAGCCATCGTTTATCCTCCTTAAATTATAACGTCTTACCGTTTCTTCTGCGAACGATCAGTTTGTTAGATGCTTTGTTTTTCTTTCTGGTCTTAAGACCCATAGCAGGCTTGCCCCAAGGCGTGCAGGGACCCGGACGTCCAACCGGAGCCTTACCTTCACCACCACCGTGCGGATGGTCGTTCGGGTTCATGACAGATCCGCGAACATGAGGACGAATGCCCATATGACGAGATCTTCCGGCTTTACCGATATTTACCAGGTTGTGATCACCGTTGCCGATGATACCGATTGTTGCACGGCACTCAAGGGATACCATACGCATCTCACCTGACGGAAGTCGAAGGGTAGCATAGCCGCCTTCCTTTGCCATCAGCTGCGCTCCTACTCCGGCAGAGCGAACGAGCTGTCCGCCTTTGCCCTTGTGCAGCTCAACGTTATGTACCATAGTACCAACCGGGATGTCCTTAAGCGGCAGGCAGTTTCCGGGACGAACTTCGGCGTTGCTTCCGTTCATAACCTTCATGCCGACCTTGAGGCCTTCCGGTGCGAGGATATATGCTTTCTGACCGTCTGCATAGCAGATCAGCGCGATGTTTGCGGTGCGGTTCGGATCGTATTCGATCGCCTTTACAACAGCAGGAACATCATCTTTGAATCTCTTGAAATCGATGATTCTGTATTTTCTTCTGTTTCCGCCGCCGTGATGTCTGACGGTGATTTTTCCCTGATTGTTACGGCCAGAAGTCTTCTTCAGTGAAACGGTAAGAGATTTCTCCGGGACGGTCTTTGTGATCTCAGCGAAATCCGAACCGGTCATATGTCTTCTGGAAGGTGTATATGGGTTATATGATTTGATTCCCATTACAGTATCTCCTTTCGATGTTTGTTATCGCGCGTCGCCGCGCATAAACTAGATATTACAGGCCCTCGAAGATTTCAATTTCCTTGCTGTCTTCGGTAAGTGTTACAACGGCCTTTTTGGTAGCTGCTGTTTTGCCGACGTTTGTGCCGCGGCGCTTGGTCTTTCCTGCGTAGTTGACGGTATTGACCTTCGCAACCTTTACTCCGTCAAACATTTTCTCAACAGCTTCCTTAACCTGAGATTTTGTAGCGTCCGGATGAACAAAGAAGGAATATCTCTTGTCGCTCATCTGGCTCATGCTCTTCTCGGTGATTACCGGACGGATAATAACGTCATAGTACTGAACGGATGCCATTATGCGTACACCTCCTCAATTGCTGCTACACTGCTCTTTGTAGCAATTACGGTGTTGTATTTCAGAAGATCAAATACGTTGATGGTCTCTGGAGAAGCGGTAGCTACGCCAGCAAGGTTTCTTGCGGAGATGACAGCGTTATCACTGTCTTTTCCGACAATGATGAGAGCCTTCTCGACCTTGAGAGCATCCAGAACCTTCTTCATATCCTTTGTCTTGGGAGCGTCAAACTTCAGCTCATCCAGAACCAGGAACTTGTTCTCCTGAACCTTATCGGTAAGAACGGACTTCAGAGCCGCTCTCTTCTCCTTCTTATTCATCTTGAAGGAATAATCGCGCGGTACCGGAGCAAATACCATTCCACCGCCGGTCCACTGCGGAGCTCTTGTGGATCCCTGTCTTGCATGACCGGTGCCCTTCTGTCTCCAGGGCTTTGCACCGCCGCCGCTTACCTCGGAGCGTGTCTTTGCCTTCTGTGTTCCCTGACGGTTGTTCGCAAGATACTGAACAACTGCCTGATGAACAAGATTTTCTTTTATTTCTACGCCGAATACGGCATCGGAAAGCTCAAGTGTTCCCACTTCGTTGCCTTCCATATTGTAAACAGATACGTTTGCCATCTGTAAGTTCCTCCTTTCTCGTTAGAGATTACTGAACTGTCTTAACAGACTCTTTGATTGTAACCAGGGATTTCTTCGGTCCCGGTACGGAGCCCTTGATAAGAAGCAGATTGTTTTCAGCATCTACCTTTACGACTTCCAGATTCTGGACGGTAACTTTTACATGTCCCATATGTCCGGGCATGTGCTTTCCTTTGAATACCTTTGAAGGATCAGAACAAGAACCGTTGGAACCTGCATGACGATGATATTTGGAACCATGAGCCATGGGTCCTCTGGACTGTCCATGTCTTCTGATGGCGCCCTGGAATCCTTTACCCTTGCTGATTGCAGATGCATCGATGTGGTCTCCTGCAGCAAAGATATCGGCCTTAATTTCCTGCTTTACTTCATAGTCTTCCGAATTGTCGAAGCGGAACTCCTGAAGATATCTCTTTACCGGAGTCTCAACCTTGTCGAACAAGCCCTTTTTCGGCTTGTTAACGAGCTTTTCGCGGATATCGCCGAATCCAACCTGTACGGCGCTGTAACCGTCGTTCTCCTCAGTCTTTACCTGCGTGACTACACAGGGACCGGCCTGAAGAACAGTTACCGGAATTGCCAGACCGTTCTCATCGAAGATCTGAGTCATTCCAACCTTTGTAGCTAAAATAGCTTTCTTCATGATAAACCTCATTTCTACAGCGGAGCTTGATTCCTGTTCAAGCTCATGTCAGCCTACAGCGGAGCATCCTGTATGGGGAAGCTCATTATAGAGTTACCAGTTTGTTACTTTGTCTTCATCTTGATGTCGATGTAGACACCTGCCGGCATTTCCAGACGGGACAGTGCATCAACTGTCTTCTGGGTCGGTGTTATGATATCAATCAGTCTCTTGTGGGTTCTCTGCTCAAACTGCTCACGGGAGTCCTTGTACTTATGTACGGCTCTCAGGATGGTTACCACTTCCTTCTTGGTTGGAAGCGGAACCGGTCCGCTGACCACTGCTCCGGTCTTCTTCACAGTGTCGATGATTTTTGCGGCAGATGCATCAACCAACTGATGATCATACGCTTTCAGGGTGATTCTCATTACTTGACTTGCCATAAAAAAAGTCGCCTCCTTATCGTACTTTTGATAGCACGGCGGCGGTGACTGTACACATTTCCGGGTGTGTCATGCAATCAACATCCGGCGTTTCCGCTCATTGGCGGACATTTCAATTGTACAGTGACGTTTCGCCTGTATCATGACTAGACATTTGCTCCACATAAGTTACCAGCCGGGAACGCTGCAATCTTATGTTTCATCGCTTTTATGTCACAACAAGCTGATTATACGAGCATATAAGAAATAATGCAAGAACTTTCTTCTAAAATTTTGTATAAAACTACAAATGCCTTCCGGCGCTTTCTCATCGAAGTGCCGGAAGGCAAAAGAAATATCGTAAAGAATAAATACTCGTTACAATTATATTACAGACATAGATTATAGACAGTCAGAATAATCAACAAGTGTTACGCCGGTGATTTCATCGTCTCTGACCTTTGGGTCGAGACCGTCACTATATGCTTTGGAAAGCAATTCGTCTGCGGTATGAACCGGCATGGCAAGCTCAATCTCGCCGGTCGGCGCGCTTCCGGATGCTTCCGCGTCGGATAATACATCTTCATCCGGAATCGTCATTCTGGCTGTTTCACCGGTGCGGTTCAAAGGCTGGCTTTCCAGAGCGGCTTCCAGAGCAGCCTGAACATCAGGAAGAGAATCGGTTCCCAGATCTTTCTCTTCCGGCACCACATGTGGAACATCGATAGAGGCAGATACATCGGAACCGGAAATCTCTGTCATTCCGTTCGTATTTGCGGAAGCAGAGGATGCTGCTTTATTCTCGGCTCCCGCGTTTTTCTCCCTTTCCCGTTCTTTCATCTGAGCGGCCTGGCGATGTGCCGCATTGCGGTTGAGCTCGGCGGATACATCGGTCTCCGCGTCGCGCTTCTTCTTACGTGCCGCCAGCGTACGGTAGAATTCGTCTTCTTCCGGTTCTTCCTCCTCGTCCTCTTCTTCCTCCTCGCCCTTTCGGATGATCTCCGCGGCGATGAAAAGGAATACGACAAGGGCCAGGATCAGAGCAAGTGCGATGATTCCCGTCGTAGACTGTGTTGCAATCATCAGAAAACCAATGAGCGGAATGGTAAAGATTACTTTCAGATATTTGGCGGATACCTGAAAGGTTTGATTGTTCGTGCCATCGGTTACAAGGACCGTGCCATCTGTGGCGCTGTATTTCTCAACGGTATAGATATTGAGAGAGTCTGTGCCGATCCCGAGAATCTTGTCACCGACAGATATGGAGGTAGAGTCATATTCCTTCGAGTAGACCGCGCTTCCGACAGGAATATTTCCGGTGGTCTGCTGTTGTACGACCCTCATGTCATATCCGACAAACGACGGAATAATCAGAGCTGCACCCGACGCGATAAAGAGCGCCAGTATAATTCCTACAATAACCTTTAGTGCTTTTGACATAGTGAACTCCCCTTATTACAGACATGAAAACATGCTTTTTCTGCTGTTTCGTCACGAAAGAAGAATCCTATCCCTCCCGTGCACACAGCGTAATTATAACCCAACAGAAATTCGAATGCAAGAAATTGTATTTTTATAGAAGAAACGCTGTAACTGCTCACGCACAATTTGTTCTACGATTTGCGTTCACAGCGATTGAAGCACAAAGCCCTTTTATGCTATGATAATACAAAAGAAATGCGCGAGTGCGGAGGTGACACATGGACCCGTTGATCAAAACAATCGAAGATTTATCGCTGAATGCCTGGCCGTCTCATCAGATTCAGATCTACGACGGATGGCTTTTGCGCTTTTCTTATTTTTATACCCACCGCACAAATTGCGTGGAACAGATCGGTGCATCCGAAATCCCTCTTGAAGAGAAAATCAGATATACGGAAAACGTGTATCGGAAATGGGGAACGCCGTGTATTTTCAAGATATCTCCGCTTCTCGACGCATCGTTTGATGCTTTTCTGGAAAAGCACGGGTATGTGAGAGAGCATGTAAACTATAATATGGTGATGGACCTTCCGAAACAGATGAACATCAAGCCAAACGTCCGGACGGATGTCTCGCGGTTCATTTCTTCTTCGTGGATAGAAGGACTTTTTGCGTTGAAGGGAACGACGAATGTCATGCACCGGCAGGTCGTTCCCTCCATGTATCGCGCGATCCCGAAGGAGACGGTATGTGTTTCCATTCATAATGGAGAATCCATCATCGGAACGGGGCTGGGAATTCTGGACCGGGACTATATTGGCGTATACGCGATTCATGTACGCCAGGATTTCCGGAGACGAGGACTTGCCCGGGCGATTGTGGGCACCATTCTGATGAACGGAAAAAAGATGGGGGCATCTCACGCCTATCTTCAGGTCGTGGAAGGGAACACTGCCGCCATTCGCCTGTATGAGTCGCTGGGGTTCCGTTATCTGTACACAGATTCTTTCCGGGTAAAAAGACTGTGCTGAGTAAAAAAGGCGGTCAGCCGGGCTCTTCTGTTTCTTCAGGACCGCCTATGAAATCATTGATTTGCGCGACCATCAGATCTACTTGTTCCGCATCGATTCCATGAACGTAGCAGGCTTGTTCCAGCGTCTCATTTACGGCTGCGCCGCAGAAGAGACAGCTCATGCCGTGGCCGGCCAGAATGTTGCTGATCATCGGATCTACGTTCAAAATCTCTGTGACTGTCATATTCTTGTTGATTTTCATGTCTGAGCTCCTCGCATGAGGTAAACGATTCTGCCTGTATGAAGGCAATACAGTATGTTTCAATTTCTGGCGGCAAGGAAGCTGTAAAAGCAGTCTGTTTGCCGATAACCGGTCTTTGCATTCCGGTAAATGTCTGTTTTTGACGGAGGAAGAAAAACGCCGACGCAGCCGCGTCGGCGTTAACTTTGGTGATCTTGTAGCCGGATTATTCAGCCTCGCTGATTGCTCCGGTCGGGCATGCAGCTTCGCAAGCGCCGCAGTCAACGCAGGTATCAGCGTCGATTACATAATGCTCATCACCCTGGGAGATTGCTCCAACCGGGCACTCGCCCTCACATGTTCCGCAAGATACGCAATCATCAGAAATAACACGTGCCATCTTAAAAATCCTCCTTAAATGAAAACATAAATATCAAATAGAGTACATGGCGGAACCCATCATCCGCCTTGTCAAGTAGTATTCTATACTATCTTTTCGGGTAAGACAAGTACAAAATCAAGAACATCTCACACCGCCGTGTGAAGGCTCAGCCCCCGTACTGATCCCGCGGTGCCGCATTCTCGAATTTGGTAAAATCAGGAAGCCATACCAGGTTGATGGTTCCGATCGGTCCGTTTCGCTGTTTGGCGATGATGATCTCACAGATGCCCTTGTTCTCCGAGTCCTTGTGATAGTAATCGTCGCGGTACAGGAACATCACAACGTCGGCGTCCTGCTCGATGGCTCCGGATTCGCGGAGATCTGACAGCATAGGACGATGATCCGGTCGGCTCTCGACAGCACGGCTGAGCTGGGAAAGAGCGACGACAGGAACGTTGAGTTCACGGGCCAGAGCCTTCAGGGATCGCGAGATGTCGGAAATCTCCTGCTGCCTGGAATCCGATCTCCTTGTGCCGCTTCCGCTCATGAGCTGGAGATAGTCGATCATTACAATGTCCAGGCCGTGTTCCAGCTTGTATTTTCTGCACTTGGTGCGCAGCTCCCGAACGGTGATACCGGGGGTGTCATCGATGATGAGGTTCGATTTTCCGATTACGTTTGCGCTTTCGATCAACTTTTTCCACTCATCGTCCTTGAGGTTTCCGTTCCGGATGTTCTGAGACCCTACATGAGATTCCATGGAGAGAAGCCGGTTCACGAGCTGTTCCTTTGACATCTCAAGTGAAAAAATAGCAACATGCTTGTCATGGCGAAAGGCCATGTATTCTGCGATGTTCAGTACAAAAGCTGTCTTTCCCATGGAAGGACGCGCGGCCACAAGAATGAGATCGGAGTTCTGCAGACCGGAAGTCTTGTAATCCAGATCTGTAAATCCTGTCGCAAGTCCGGTGACATTACCCGTTGTCCGGGACGCCTTCTCAATGGTATTCAGCGCGTTCAGGACGACCTGCTTGATTGGAACAAAATCGGAAGCTGTTTTCTGCTGAAACAGCTGAAACATCTTCTTTTCGGATTCATCGAGCAGCTGTTCGATGGGAACCTCATCCTGATAACAGCTATTTTCGACTTCTTCCGAGGCGCGGATCAAACGCCGGAGGAGAGATTTCTCAGCCACAATTTCCGCGTAATGACGAATGTTGGCCGACGTGGGGACCGCTTTCAGGAGGTCCCTGACATATTCCATATCCGATATTTCCGGTGGAACTTTTTTCTCCCGGAGACGGTTCTGCAGGGTTACGACATCAACGGCGACCCCCTCATTATTCAGCTCCACCATTGTGTCGAAAATGATGCCGTACTGCTGCTGGTAAAAGTCGGCGCCGGTAAGTGTCTCCGATGCCGCTGCGATCGCCTCACGACTCATGAGCATAGAGCCGATTACGGACTGTTCGGCTTCTTCGCTGTGCGGCAGGATCCTTTTGATTACGGATTCATCCATCGTTACTTCTCTTCTGTCACATTTATGGCGAGCTTGGCAATTACCTGCGGATGCAGCCGGACGTCAACCTTTGTCGTTCCGAGTTCTTTGAGCGGCCCATCCATGGAGATTTTCTTTTTGTCGATATCATAGCCCAGCTGATCCTTTGCTGCTTCTGCGATTTCCTTTGCAGAAATAGAACCAAAGACCCGTCCGCCTTCTCCGGTACGGATTCTCAGCGAGACAGATTTTTTCTCAATCTGCTCCTTCAGCTCCTTTGCAGCTGCAAGCGCCTCCTCGGCAAGCTTTTCCGCGTGTTTATTCTGAAGCTTCAGGGTATTGAGATTAGCAGGAGTCGCCTCAACACCCTTCTTCTTTGGAAGAAGCATGTTGCGCGCATATCCGTCGCTTACATTTACAAGGTCACCTTTTTTTCCAAGGGATTTTACGTCTTCAAGTAGAATAACTTTCATCAGATTTCTCCTCCGTCAAGCATGTTGTCCAGTACATTCTTCAGTCTTGTTTTTGCCTCTTCGACAGTAACTCTCGGCATCTGGGCTCCGGCCATGTTCAGATGGCCGCCGCCGCCGAGCCGTTCCATGATAATCTGCACGTTGACTTCATCGATTGCTCTGGCACTGATATAGACTATATTTTTGTAGCTGGTAAGAACAAAGGATGCTCTCACATTTTTGATATTCAGCAGCTGATTTGCCGCCTGAGAGCCGACGATGGTCGGACTCTCGACATTGTCGCTCGGGCATTCCGCAATCACAAAGTGATCGCGGTAGATCTCCGCGTTGCTGAAGGTCTCGCCCTTTGCCCGGTAATCGCCGAGATCCTCGCGGAACATCTTTCTGACGCGCGTGACATCCGCACCGCTCCGCCGGAGATAGGCGGCGGCTTCGAAGGTCCGCACACCGGTCTTCGACATGAAGTTGTCGGTGTCCACCATAATACCCGCGTAAAGGGAATCGGCTTCAATATTCTTCAGCTTTACGCCTTCTGCGAAGTACTGGAGGATTTCGGCGACCATTTCACAGGTCGAGGATGCATAGGGCTCAATGTAGGAAAGAACCGCGTTCCGAATGTAGTTATTTCCCTGGCGGTGATGATCCAGCACGACAATTGTCTTTGTCTGGTGGAGAAGCTCCTCGCATTCTGTGTAATCCGGCTTATTGGTATCGACAACAACGAGCAGGGTGTTCTCATCCACCATTTCCTTTGCGTCGTGAATATTCAAAAGCATTTTCGGGTCATAATCGGGATTGTCCTCGAATTCCTGAATGAATGGACTCGTGGAGGACGTGGGACTGTCAATCACTACATAGGCCTTCTTGTTCAGGGTTCGGCAGGCGCGGTAAATGCCAATGGAAGCTCCAAAGGAATCGATGTCGAGAAGCTTATGTCCCATGACGACAACCTTTTCCTTGCTTTCGATGAATTCCTGGAGGGCGTGTGCCTTGACACGGGCCTTTACGCGGGTACTTTTTTCAACAGCCTGAGACTTTCCTCCGAAATAGGTAATGCTGTCACCGTCCTTCAGCACCACCTGATCGCCTCCTCTGCCGAGGGCGAGGTCGATCGCCATTCTGGCACAGTCGGCATTTTTGTTGTAGGACCCGTTGTTGGCGCCGATGCCGATGCTGAGGGTAACAGCCATATCGTTTCCAATGTTGACGGTCTTCACATCCTCGAGAATGTTGAACTTCATGGCCTTGAGCTCATCGAGTGTGCTGCTGCGCATCAGAACAATATATTTGTCCTTCTCGTATTTTTTTACAATTCCGTCGAGATCCTGAAAATATTTGTTGATTTTCCGATCAATCAGAGCCGTAAGAAGAGAGCGGCGCACTTCCTCGACACTTTCCAGGGCTTCATCATAGTTGTCCAGATAGATCATGCCGCAGACCATCGTTTCGTCTTCGTATTTCTGGATATACTCATTCAGTTCGGTATCATCGTACAGAAGAAACGCATAGATGTAGCTGCTCTTTTCTCTGGTCTCCCTGTCGATCAGCCCGGAATCATCAATCAGAGAATCGAGAACAACGCTTTTGATCTGAATGCGGTAGTCGCGTTTATTATAAATGATCTCGTAATCGGCTTCCTGATCTCTCGCAGGAAATTTATCGGGAGAAAGACCGTTGAAAATACTCGCGATCGATTTATAGAAATTTCTTCGATTTTTCCCGGTAAGATCCGCAAAGGCGTCATTGAACCACAGGAGTCTTCCGTGGTCATCGGTGATAGCATAAGGAAGGGAGAGATCCATCATTAACTGGCGCTGGATCTGTCCATACTGGGTCGCGAAGGTGACCAGCTCATTGGTGATTCCCGACCGCTGTCTGGCATAGGCTGCAGCAACAGCGGCAATGTAAACCGCAAGCCCGCAGGTTGCGAGGAGACCGGCTTTCACATTGATAAAGTAGATCGCTATGTTGAATACAACGAGAAGAACCAGCAGTAATTGTGGTAAAAAAAGAAATCTTCTCAACTGACCGGTCATTTTTACTCTGCTCATAGATTGATCCTCTTTACATATATGGGCGGCCAGTGAAGATCATCAAAGGCCGCCCTTCCGGAATGCTGGTTTGTAACGATATCACCGATTATTTGAATGGAAGCTCCTCGTCGATTCCGTCTGGAATGTTCATGAAGCCGTCATTCGCCGCGTCACCCCCCGCAAGATCAGCGCCGGCTGACGGAGCAGAGGGCGCTGCAGGTCTGCTGTACTGCTGAGCGGCAGCTGCATTCTGCTGGCTTGCCGCCTTGCTCTCGGCAAATTCCTGTTCTTCCACTACGACATCTGTCGTATATACCTTGGTTCCGTCCTGTCTGGTGTAGCTTCCAGTCTGAATGCGTCCGGTAATGGCAATCTTGATCCCCTGGTGGAGATACTTCTCTGCGAATTCGGCCTGGCGTCCAAAGGCAACACATCCGATAAAATCGGCGGTCTGTTCGCTTCCTTCTCTGCGAAATCTGCGTTCAACGGCCAGCGTATATCTTGCGATTGCCTGGGAGTTCTCTCCCTGGGAGTAACGGATATCGGGGTCTCTTGTTAATCTGCCCATTAATATGACTTTATTCATTTCTTTACCTCTTATTTTAAAAATCTGTACCTCTTAAACAGGTTTCCGGATTTACGCTGCGGCTTTTCCCTCCGGCAAGGGGAAGGCTGCTGCGTGGTGCTATCATCCGTGGCAGATGGAATGCAGATCCGGAGGACCTTTGGAAAAAATATTTCGACTCACTCATTTTAGCATATCTGTGAATCAAAGGGAACACCGGATTCGCCTCGGCATTAAACGTCCGGATCCCGGAGCCCCCGGGTATTTTTCTCTACCATCCTGCGGGGAACCATGATCTGGTGACCGCAGCCCAGACACTTCAAACGAAAATCGGCGCCTACCCGGAGGATCTCCCACTCTTCGGAGCCGCAGGGATGCCTTTTCTTGAGTCTGACAATCTGACCAACCTTGTATTCCATAATAACTCCCTCCATTTGGAAAACTCCCGGATTCCATTACAGGCTTTCCAGACAGTAAACACTCATACAATACATTGTAACACAAACTGTATAAGCCCCGGGACACTTCGCAGCCTCTGGCCGCTAAAAGGTATTCACAATGCCATTGCCGGAATTGTACACCCTGCAGTTGTGCAGTCCGTCTCTGTCATGCGGCTGGACTTATGCAGCAATACGCTGTGCCTGCACGACAAAACGGTGTCCGCTGTCGGTGGTACAGGTGGACAGGGTGAGAATTCTGCTCTCGGTGTTAAACGAAAAGCTGCCGGTGTCGACATCGGAGGAGGCCTTCATTTTATTGCACCAATCCGTGAAGCTTTCATCTGTACCTATGAAGAGCGTATAGGTTTCATCCGAGATTGCCGCTTTTTTCATGCTGAAGATCTGGTAGCAGTAATCTCCATCCGGAGTCAGAACCCAGATAAAAGGATCATCGGTATACGTCTGCTCCAGATGAGAAAGCGTTCCGAACATAGACCCGTTTTTCATATTGTGACCGTAGATGATGGTGTTCGGGTCATTAAAGTCCGTGCTGTTCTGGCACTCTTCAAAAATAGAACCTGCAAAGTTGTCGTTCTTCTCAAAGGTCCGGTGCAGATAAAAATCATTGTCCGTATAATGCGTCACAGGATAGCTCAGTTTCAGAGCGCCGATGTAAATCCATCCGACAATGTCCTGATTGATGGACTTCAGAGAATTCCAGTCAACGGAAATGGGAGCCTTTCGTGTATTCTCTGCATTGTCCTCCGTGACAGAAACGGCGCGCAGGGCTTCTGTGGGCTTGGTGGCGGAAGCGGTAGATTCCGAAGAAGCGGATACGCTTTCGCCGCCGTCTCCGGAGTCTTTCTGCGCAGTTGTATACTGGCGCAGCTGGTTGTACTCCTCTTCTCCTTCGCGGTATGCCATGGCAGTTTTGATGATCTGATAAAGGGAAAATGCCATGACTGCAACGCAGAGAATGATGCCAAGCACCAGCACCTTGTCACTTACTTTTTTCTTTTTTCCGTCAGGCTGTAACTGTGCCATTTCTGATTCTCCATGTTTTATAAACGAGCCGCTTCCTTCTAGCAAAACGTTAGAAAGCTTTCCCGCAGGGTGCTCAACGACGATTCTTCAGGTAAATGATGCGAAGCCCCTTCAGAAGCAGGTATTTGTCCAGAATGATCTTCTGCCGGCAGTTGGGAACGATGACCTCGGAAAGACTTCCGGTTGCAACAACGACCGGTTTTTCCCCGAGTTCCCGTGTAATGCGGTCAATGACACCGTCGAGCATGGCAGCGGTGCCGAAAATGATACCGCTCTTCATGCAGTCAATGGTGTTGGTGCCGATGATGTGATCCGGATGCTCCGTCAGGTCGATCTGCGGCAGCTGACTCGTCCTTGCGGTCAGTGCGTCCAGACTGATCAGGGTGCCCGGCATGATCATCCCGCCGATGTAATCGCCAGCAGGACTGATAACAGAGAATGTGCTCGCCGTCCCCATGTCAAAGATAATGGTTGGAGAGGGATACAGGTTGATGGCGGCGACCGCCTCGGCCACCCGATCGCTTCCGAGCTGAGCCGGGTTGTCAATTCGGATTTTGAGGCCGTTTTTCAGACCCGGGCCGACAATCTTGCATTTTTTGCCTGTAATTGCAAGAATTGCGTCATATAAAATTCTCTTGAGGGAGGGTACGACGGTGGAAATAATCCCGCCCTCCACGTCTCCGGTGGAGATCCGGTGAATGTGAAGCAATTCACGAAAAAAAACGGCGTATTCGTCACTCGTCTTGTGACGGTCAGCGCGGAGCTGGCTGGCAAACAGAACTGTCTCCTCATCCATTACACTGAATACGATGTTGGTATTGCCCGCATCAATTGCAATAAACATTGGCACCTCTTTCTATTGCCACACAGGAATCACGGAAGATGGCTCTCCCCGTAGTTCCGTGCGTTCTGACAGGTCAGATAAATGATTTGATAATTTTCGGCGATTTTCGAGAGAAAATCTCTGGCACCGCTGAGTTTACGGTCATCCAGATTGACAAAGGGGTCATCGAACAGCAGAAACGGTTTTTCGTTCTTGTACATGATATCAATCATGGCCATCCTCCGGCAGAGCCCGATCAGGTCCTGATACCCTTCGCTGAGATATCCGACATCTCTGGAGGCACCGGCCTCCCGCACCCGTATGTTCAAATCGGCGTCCAGGGTATACTCCTTGCCGTCCTCCGGCGAAAGCAGAAGGTAATATTTCATGTATTTCTTCCGGACCGGTTCCATAAATCTGGCGGAAAAGCGGGCTCTGGCCTCCTCGAGATACCGCCGCGTTGCCATCAGCAGGTTGTAGCGATGCTCCAGCTTATTCAGACGCTGCGCACCGAGCTCACGCTCGTTTTCTGCGTCAGCGATCTCCTCAAGGCGATCATTGATTTTCTCGGAATCGCGCTGACAGGTTTGAAGCTTACGTTCCAGATCGGAAATTTGTGCGTGGATTTCCTCCTGTCGGGTGGCGATGGATTCCAGCGTTTGGCCGGGCTTTCCGGAAGCTTCGCTCCGGGATCTATCCGCGGCGCCTGCCAGAATCTGTCCCATATTATGATGATTTTCAAACTGCTCGCGGGCTTCCTTCCGGTTCTGATAGATTTCCTCCAGGGAAGCAAGCTGCCTGAGCTGCTCGCGGATGCGGCTGAGCTGCTTTGCCATATCTCGTTCTGGCAGGTAGCCGATGCTCCTCAGGTATTCCCGGAGTTCATTTTCACTGCGGGTTCGGCGGTCGCTTACCATCTGCTGCTTTTCTTTCTGCTTCAGGAATTCCCGATAGCGCCTGACATCATATTTCAGCTCTTGGATCGTCTGACTCATATCGACGTCCTCTTCGAGATCCGGATAGAAAGTGTGGAGGAAGCGGTAGAGCTGGGCCTCCATCTGACTGATTTTCCGGTTCTCTTCGCCGGAAAGGAACCGATCGGAGCGATGCTCCAGCTCCCGGTATTCTCTTACCTTTCCGCGGAGGTCATAGAGCGTCTGATAGGTATCCTCAATCGGGACATCGATTCCGATCCGCTCGAAAATGGCCTGTGTTTCCTGCTCAACCTCGTCAATTTCTTCTTCATCCGCATGGATTTCGTAGGAAAGCTGCTGAAGCTCTTCTTCCGATGACTCTGTGAGAGCAGGATTCTGTGCGTCAGAATAGGGGGCAGGACGCTTCTCCTTGTTTTGTCTCCTCCCCTTTGCAAACTCCAGAACGGATCCGATAAGGAGACCCAGAATTCCCGCGCCCATCAGTGCGACAACGGGTATTCCGAATCCTCCTGCCGGGCTGCGGCTGACAAAAAATCCGGCGGCAATCATGGCAATGCCGCAAAAAATCAGGAAGATGCCGGCAAAAGAATGAGCGGCCGGGCGTGGGCGATTGTCCTTTGCGTCACGATCAAGTACATTCTTTAGAAGGCGGGCGTTTGCCTTCTTCTGAGGCAGCGCACTGGCAATGGCATTTCTGCGGTTCCAGTTCCGGATAGCCTCGGAGAGTTCATCACTTTCAGGAAGATAGTTCGCGAAGAAAGCGGCTTCGTCCTGTCTTTTCTTCTCTTCCTCCGGGGAAAGCCGGCTTTTGGAAGCCCTGTGAACGGCAATCTGGAGCGTTCGGTTCAGCTCTTCCGCGCGCGCAATGGTCGATTCCTCGGGGACGTTATCGCGGAAAATGGAACGCAGACGGATATATTCCTGCTGTTGCTCCGGAGAAAGATCCGCGTCCTCCTGGGAAGCGGATCCTCGCTCCAGTGTATTCGCAGTTTCCAGCCATTCATCAATCTCTGCGGGATTCGGTATCTCGTCGGGAAACTGGCGTCGCACAGCATCCCGGTTTTTCAAGGCCGTAGTCTCCTCGCGCCGGAAGTTCTCGTAGAGTTCTCTTTTGGCTCCAAGGTCCTTTTCCCGGCTTAGCGTCCGCTGGTCGCACTGCAGCCGGTCAAGCTCGGACAGCAGGTCTCTCTTCTTATCCTGAAGCGATGCGATCAGGAGATTGTTCTGGTGATACTCATTTTCTTCTCCGGCCTTCCCGGAAATGACGGCGGAAAGCTCCGCCAGATGGTTCCGAAGCTGATGGATCTCCCCCGTTTTTCTGGATGGCGTGAGACGGTCAGTCTCGGACTTGAGTCGTTTCTGTACCTCGTCGTACCTCGTCATATCCGCCTGTTCACCGGTCAGATCCCCGATCTTTGCATGGATACCGGCGGTGACATCGGTGTGGACGGACTGCTGTCCAATAAAGATGGTGCGCTCAAAGGACGGCCTGTCCAGGGAAAAAATATCCTCCCCGGGAACGGCGGAAAAATCATGGCAGGCAAGACCGGTGTCGGCATCGAACTGGGCAAAGGAATCTTCTTTTCCGTCCCTCGGACCGAACGTTCTCTCCAGACGATATTTCCGGTCCCGCCAGATGAAGGTAATGTTTCCTCCGTAGACGCCGTTCTGCCAGGGAGCAAACCGTCTTCGCTCATTTTCCAGGTCGTTTTTTTTTCGTTCGTTAGCAAATCCGTAGAACATGACCAGAAGAAAATGGGCAAACGTACTTTTTCCCCAGCCGTTTTCGCGGAGGATTGGGTTGAGCCCGTCATGAAATTCCAGGTCAAGATTCGCAAGGCGGCCGAAATTCTCAATGTGGCAGCTTAGTAGTTTCATAAATCGATATCCTCCCCCGCGAGTGCCAGGATTCCGCAACGGATGATCTGGGCTTTTTCGTCGTCAGAAAGATCCGGATCCTCTTTGACCGTGCGCACAAATTCTCCCTTCAGAGAAGCGTCGAGCGCGTAGGTATTGTAATCTACCGCTGGTCTGGACTGATCTACGAGACGGAAGACGAAAAATTTCGCCTGGAAATAGTTCTGAATCTGTACCGTATTCTTTTCGCACCCCACATCGGGAGTTCCCGTCAGGACCGCCTTCACAAGGTCATCCGGCGGAAAGTTCAACTGCTTCTCCATCTTCGAAAGGATCATCGGGGTGCTGGTGCAGTCCGTGATATCTATGGATTCCTCATGAAAATGGCGCTGGGGTACCGACACAAAGCTTCCATTTAAGACGAATCCGCTTCCCATTAATCCCCGCCCGGTAAGAACCGGTACCTCACGGCGCTGTATTTCGGTTCTGTCCTCGATATCAAGCAGCACATAGCCGTGTTCTCCACACTCATCAAACCCTCTTCCCTCAAGACAGCCGGGATAGCACCATGCGCCGTTGGGAGGAAGGACCTCCTGGTGGTACTTGTGAACATGTCCGAGCGCCAGGTAATCGATATTTCTGTTTGCGTACTGATTGAGGCCAATGATTTCGGGCCTTCCCTTGACAGGGTAATCCTCCACCTGTCCGTGAAGCATGACGATGTTAAAATCTTCCGGCGAAAGATGAAGACCCGCTGCGGCAACCGGGGCGTTTGCTTCATTGAGCTCCAGACCCGTGATCGTGATTCTTCCGCCGGCAGGGTCGCCCTCTTCGACCGGTTCGGCATGCGGTCTTCCGGCGCGGTCTATGCGCATGGCGTAGGTACACCAGGATGGTCCGAAGGTCAGGAGATTGTCCGGGCGACGTGATAGCCTGTTGAGAAAGCCGTCGCGTTCATGATTGCCGGTGAGATAGAAAAATAATATTCCCGGATGGGTGAGAATCGTCTCAAATACCGTGTTTCGCGCATTCGAAGAGATGCGCTCAGAGTCAAAAAGATCCCCGCTTATCAGAATTGCCTTTACGGAGCCTTCGCTTGCACTCCGGACCATATTCATGAATGTTTTCAGGAGGTCTGCTCTTCTCTCCCGGGCCTCTGTCGTGTTCAGAACGGAGGTCATTCTGGAATCGAGATGCAGATCCGCGCAATGTATGATCTTCAATATTTTACCTCTTCTGTGATCTTCTGTGGCGAGACGCCCTTCGTGCGTCCTTTTGTCCCGGACAGTTTATCCGGCGATCAAGACGATGATACGGATGAAAGGGATTCTGACGTATCGGAGGGGGCGGCCGGGTACCAGCTCATCTGATTGTCGGTATTGGTGAACAGAACGGTAACGTCCAGACTGTTTTTCCGGATCAGTTCCTCCGCCTTGTCCCGACCGAGCAAAACGCAGATGGTGGATAATGCGTCTCCGAGAACATCATCGGCTCCGATGATGGTGGCCTGATTCAAGCCGGTATCCGCGGGATACCCGGTTTTCGGATCGAGAATGTGATGGTACAATTTTCCGTTTTTCCTGAAATATCTCTCATATACGCCGGAGGATATGACGCTGTCATTTGCTGCGTTCACGGTAGTGAGAACGGTCCCGCGGTCGGAAAAGGGCTTCTGGATGCCTACGACAAACGGACTGCCGTCCGGCTTTTCGCCGAGAACGCTGACGTTTCCGCCCAGATTGATCAGTGCGGAGGAGCATCCCTTCGCCTTCAGATAATTTTTTAATTTCAGCGAAATATATCCCTTGGCGATCCCGCCGAGATCGATTTGTGTGTCAGGAGAATCAAAGGTCACTGTGTTGCCGTTGACATGAACGCCGCGATAATCCACAAGCTTCAGAGCTTTCCGGACTTCCGTGTCAGCCGGTATCCGGGGATCATCGGTATCTCCTTCAAAGTCCCAGAGCTCCTTAACCGGATAAATGGTGATGTCAAATGCACCGTCGGACATCTTCCCGTATTCAAGGCCTCTGCGGATGCATTCCGCGATGTCATCCGAGACATTAACGGTGTCGGAGGTGCGATGATTCAGTTTGTACAGTTCACTCGTCTCCTTCTGCGCAGAAAGGACGTTCTCCATGGTATCGCATATGGAAAAACATCCCTTGAGAAGTTTTTCGGCATGCTCTCCGTAGACCCGGATGTCGATGACCGTATCAAAGTAGGTACCGGCGTCTTCGGCTATCTCCGCGTTCGGAGATGATGTCTGTGCTGAAGAACCCTTTCGGGGAATGCCACAGCCTGCGGATAAGCTGCCAAGTATAAGAGCAGCACAGAGTACGCAGGGGACGAATCGAGAATATAATCGGCCGCAGCGCCGCTTCCGGGCGGTATGTGAGTCACTGTTCTGAAATTTTCTCATGATCAGATTTCTCCGTTGCTTTTGCTTTCTGTCAGCCGCGATCATTGGTCGATGCACCGTGGCAGGAAACCTCCATCAAATGGATTCTTATCATTATACACTGTCTTAGAATGCTGCGCAAATCCACAGAATATTACAGAAAATGCGAGATGTCTGACAGTTACTGTTCATGCAACACTAAAATCCTTGCCGATCATAGTTACGCGTGAACCGTAACGCGTGACGAGTATTATTCGGTGCAAACAACTGCGGGATACCTGGTGGCCAAAACTGCATGACGCAAGATTTTCCGGTATCGAGGAGGGCAGGATTTATTTCTGCACGACAATACCCTGGATTCGGAGAAGAACCGCCCAGACAGCGAAACCGATCAGGATTCCGGTGATGAGTCCGGCGATCATGAGAATAGGAAGATACCACAGAAGAGGAAGCTGTGGGGTGACAAGATATGCAACCAGAATCTGGCCGATGTTGTGGGCGGCGCCTCCGGCGGCGCTAATGCCGGTCTCATGAAATTTTCCGGTGCGGATGAGGATGGCCATGACAAGGATGCTGAGCATGGCACCTCCCATGCTGTATGCGATGCTGAACAGGTTTCCAAAGAGGAAGCCGATTACCACGACTCTGGCGGCGGATACAAGCGCAGCCTCTTTCCAGCCGAACAGCAGAAGTACGAGCAGAATGACTACATTGCAGAGTCCGAGCTTCATGCCGGGGATTCCGAAATTGAAGGGAATGAGACTTTCTATATATCCACAGAGAATGGCCAGTGCGGTCAAGAGGCCGAGATAAGATGCTCTTTTTGCTTTATTTATCCGGTTCATGCTATCTATCAACAGATCATCTCTCCTGTTCTGACCGAATCCATCCGATGTGTTATCGATATGGACTGCGATCGCATTGTAGGACCATGGAAAAGGGGTTGCCTGAATCACTCCGCCAGCGTGTCAATATGAGGGACAGATGATGTGGAATCTGCGGAAGTGCCGCCGGTATCCGACTCTTCGGCGGAGGGAGCTTTGGAATCATGGGTATTTACGATTTTCAGCACCACCCGGTTTGGGAGGCAGACAATGCTCCCTCCTCTTTCGGTGATCGGCAGGGAATGGACACAGATCTGATCCGGGCAGTTTGCAGACAGCATGCGTACGGCGCCGTCTTTGATTTCACATACGTTTGTGTTGTTTATCCGAATGCGTGCGTCATGCTTCAGATCGTAAGTGCCGAACAATCGATTGTCAACCGTGATCTCAAGCATAGGGGTGTCGGCATGGCTCATATAGCGGGAGTATGCCACAAGCATCAGAACAGCTGCGGCGAAGATTCCGAGAATCAGGAATAAATCATTCCGTCCGAAGTTTTTCTTGGTCATAAGGTTCTTTTATCTCCTTATCGCGACACCTGCGGCAGAGGATCAGCATTTGCTCCTCGCTGTTCGTGTTAAAAAAAGAGGCCACCGTGTGGGCGGCGGCCTCTTTCAATGTACGCGAACAGATGCTTGCAATTGTCTTATGCGAGTTGCCGACCGGATGGGGTCATACAATGCATTTGCGCGGGCAATTAGCCTTGCATTCTCCACAGTTTGAACACTTGTCGTAATGGATGACCGGAAATCCTCCGATCATTTCAATCGCCTGCTCGGGACAGGTCTTCACACATTTCTGGCAGGAGATGCAGCCGATCTTGCAGTTGTTCATGACGGGCTTGCCCTTCTCCGGATTGACGCAGCCGATGTGGGATACATAGTGATAAGGGACTTCGACGATGAGTCCCTTAGGGCATGCAGCCATACATTTCTTGCAGTCGACACAGAGCTCCTCGTCCACATGGGCGATTCCCTTCTGGATGGAGAGGGCGCCGAATTCGCATGCCTGCACACATTCGCCGAACCCGGTACAGCCAAAGCGGCAGGATTTGGGTCCTCCTGTCGGCGCAAACTTCACAGCCGAGCAGGACTTCGGTCCGGTGTAGACATAGTTTTCTGTAGTTCTTTCGCAGTCTCCGACACAGCGGACAAAAGCCACCTTCCGCTGTTCACTTCCCGCGGAGGTTCCCATGATGTCCGCGATTTTATCGGCAACAGGCTTCTGCCCTACCACACAGGAGTTGACAGGAGCGTTTCCGGACGCGATTGCCGCGGCCAGAGCGGCGCAGCCGGAAAATCCGCAGCCACCGCAGTTTGCTCCGGGCAGAACCTCGGCGATCGCCTGTTCCTTTTCATCGACAGGAACGGCAAAGGCTTTGCTGGCAAAGCTGAGGAAGATGCCTACGAATAAGCCGACACCGCCGACCATCAGCGTTGCGGCCAGAATAGTACTTGCAGTCATAATAATAACCTCCTTTACTCTTTACTTCAATGCCGAGAATCCGAAGAAAGCGATCGACATCAGAGCGGAGGTGACCATTACGATCGGGAATCCACGGAAGGATTCGGGAACATCGTTATTCACCATTTTTTCACGGATATTGGAAAGAATGATGATTGCGATCGTGTAACCGACAGCTGTGGCAAAACCGTAAACTGTACCGGTCAGAATACTGTAATCCTTCTGGACATTGATCAGGGCCACACCGAGAACCGCGCAGTTTGTAGTGATCAGAGGAAGATAAATTCCGAGAGCGTCATACAGAGCCTTGGCAAATTTTTTCAGGAACATTTCAACAAACTGCACCAGAGCTGCGACAATCAGGATGAATACAATTGTCTTCAGATATTCCAGGCCGAACGGAACCAGAAGAAAATGGTACAGAATCCCGCAGACCAGACTGGAAAGCGTCAGAACGAAGGTCAATGCCATTCCCATACCTGCCGCGGTGTCGGACTTTTTGGACACGCCAAGAAACGAACAGATGCCGAGGAACTGGCTAAGGACTACGTTATTGATGAGGCAGGCATTGACAGCCAGTAAAAGTAATGTCATGACTTAGTCACCTCCTTTTTCTCGGATGACAGATCCGCCCCGTCAGCCTTTCGTGCAGGTGTTTCTGCGATTGCTTCGGCGACGGTTCCCTTGCTGCGGGCAATGGTCTGCGCGGGTGTTTCGGAACAGGATTCCGGCTTTTCGTCACAGATTCCAAGCTTCATGCAGCTCAGACAGTCTCCGCAGATTTTCTCGGTGGGGTCCCACTCCTTCTTCGGACGGCGTCCGGCGCCGATCTTCAGCTTGTTCATCACGGCGACGAGAAAGGCGTATACCAGAAAAGCTCCGGGGGCCAGGACAAAGATGTTTACGGGAACATATCCGGCCGGCATAACCCGCATACCGAACCAGGTGCCTGCACCGATAATCTCACGAACAGAGGCGATGCAGAAAATTGCAGCGGTAAAGCCTAATCCCATTCCAAGTCCGTCGAAGAAGGACGGAATCATAGGTTCCTTGCCGGCATACGCTTCGGCACGGCCCATGATGATGCAGTTTACGACGATCAGCGGAATGTAGATGCCCAGAGACGCGTAGAGCGCCGGCGTAAAGCCCTCCATAAGGAAGTCGACCATCGTTACGAAGGAAGCGATTACAACGATATACGCGGGCATTCGCATACGTTCCGGAATGATTTTTCGAAGCGCCGAAATAATCAGGTTCGAAAGTGCCAGAATGACTGTGGTGGAAAGTCCCATGCCGATTGCATTAATCGCCGAGGTTGTTGTCGCAAGGGTCGGACAGGTTCCGAGAACCAGCACAAATACCGGGTTTTCGACAAACAGTCCGTTCCAGAGACGCTCTGCCGGAGAGTTTTTCTTTAATTTCATGATGCACTGCCTCCCTCCAGATATTCCACTGCAGCCAGAGCACCGTTGACAGCCTTGGTTACAGCATTTGTCGTTACCGTGCAGCCGCTGATCGCGTCAATCTGATTGTCTGCACTTTTTCCGGTCTTGGTATACTCGATCTCCGTTTTGTCGCCAAGACTCAGATTGGTGAATTGATTCTTGAAGTCATCGTCTTTTGCCTTCATGCCCATTCCTGCGGTCTCCGAGATGGAGAGGAAGGAAATGCCGTTGATGGTAAGACTTCCTGCTTCATCTTCCGTGATACCGACCATGAGCTCGATCGCGCCGCCGTAGCCTTCATTATTCGTCGCGTCCACGACGTATCCGAGTTTCTTGCCGTCCTTGTCGTCCGCCTCGCTTATATCGCTGACCGACGTCTTGTCCAGTCCGGCTTTTTCGAGATATGTCTGAAAATCACTCGGATCAAAATCAGAGATTGTTTTAAAGCTGTCGGCGTTTTCAAAAACCTCCTTCTGAGAGGCGGCTTTCGCGGATGCCTCCTGGGCTGCAATCGGTCCGGCCGTTACTCCATGTACGACTCCGAGGAGAAGACCCGCAACCACGGTAATGACGGTAATAATAATCGTGTCATGAACGACGGATGTCTGTTTCTTGCTCATGCCTTTCCAGCCTCCTTCTGTCTCTTGTCTTTCCGGATGCCGAAGGCTCTCGGACGGGTGTAGTGCTCAATCAGCGGAACGATGCAGTTCGCCAGGATAATTGCGTAGGATACGCCCTCGGAGCTGTTGCCGATCATACGGTACAGCCATGTCATGACACCGAGAAAGACCGCGTAAATCACCTGTCCTTTTGGTGTGATCGGGGATGTGACATAATCGGTTGCCATAAACCAGGCGCCGAGCATGATTCCTCCGGCGCAGAGCTCCTCTGCCGTATATTCGAGGGGATTGCTGTATCCTCTTGCGGCAGCGGTGATCAGAACGAGAACGGCAAAGCTGCCGAGATACAGAACCGGAATTTTCCAGTCGATGATCTGCATCACAAGGAGGAAAATGCCTCCGGCTAAAAGGGCGATCGCAGAGGTCTCACCGATGACACCTTGAACATTTCCGAGGAACAGCGCTCCGAGATCGAAATGCGCGCCGGTCTTCAGGTAAGCGAGCGGCGTCGCTCCGGAAAGAGCATCTGTCGTGGAAGCAACCTTTGTAACCAGTGAGGTTATGCCGCGGCCGGCGGCATAGTTTGTCATTTCGCTGGAAAACGAAATGAGAAGAAAACATCTGGCGCCGAGAGCCGGATTCATGAAGTTCTGACCGAGACCGCCGAAAAACTGCTTGATTACAACAATTGCGAAAACAGAACCCACAACCGGAATCCACCATGAAATCTGCGGCGGCATATTCATACCGATCAGAAGACCGGTGACGACTGCGGAGAGATCTCCGGTGGTAACGGGCTTCTTAAGAAGCCGTTCAAAGCAATACTCAGCGGCTACGGAAGAAGCCACAGAGATACACAGGATAAGAAGCGCATAAAACCCGAAATTCGCAACGCCGACGATGCATGCCGGAAGCAGCGCGAGGATCACGAACAACATGATCTTCCGAGTAGAAATACTGTCTCTTACATGAGGTGAGACAGAAACCTGATATTTTTCAGCCATTCTCCTGAACCTCCCTCATTTATTCTTTCGCTTATTGGCGAGTACCGTCTGACGCATCATGTTGATTTCCGCGGCCAAGGGGCGTTTTGCCGGGCAGGAATAACTGCAGGAGCCGCAGTTAACGCACTCCAGCCCATACCATTCCTCAAAGGATTTTGCATCGCTGTGTTCCGCGAAATCTGCCAGCTTGCAGGGAAGCAGTCTTGCCGGGCATCCCTTTACGCACCGCCCGCAGTTGATGCACGCCGAAGGCGTGGAACGCGAAACCTCATCCTTCAGGAAAGCTGTGATGGCGCCAGAGGTTTTGGTCACCGGGATATCCAGATCATAGAGGGCAAAGCCCATCATGGGTCCTCCGGAAATTACCTTTTCGGGCACGGATTTGAATCCGCCTTCGGCCTCGATGATTTCTGCGTAATTCATGCCGACCGGAACACGGAAATTCCTGGGATTGACAGGTGCGTCGCCCGAAACGGTGAAAACGCGGTCGATAACAGGCCTTCCGTATTTTACCGCATCATAGACGGCGATCACCGTATCAATATTATCCACAACGCAGCCGGCATCGGCCGGGAGCATTCTGGAATTAACGAAGCGTCCGGTAATCGCGTTGATCAGGCATCGCTCCGCACCCTCCGGATATTTCGTTTTCATGACGGCAACACTTATTCTGCTTTTGCCGGATACTGCCTTCCGCATCGTCTCGATTGCTTTCGGCTTGTTGTCCTCGATACAGATGATTCCTTTACATTCCGGCTTGAAAAGCTTCAGGATTATTTCCAGGCCTCCGACTATTTTCTCCGGATACTCAATCATACACCTGTAATCCGAGGTAAGATAGGGCTCACATTCTGAACCGTTCACGAGGATATGGTCCACAACAGACGGATCCTTCGGTGAAAGCTTGACGGCTGTCGGGAAACCGGCGCCGCCCATCCCGACGACTCCTCCCTCCCGAATTCTGTTCAGAATTTCTTCCCTCGACAAGACATCCGGATCAGCCTCCTCAAAGCTGACGCATTCATACAGATCATCGTTTTCCACGACGATGGCGTCGACATATCCTCCCGTGGCGTTCCTGCGCTTTTCGATTCTGCTTACCGTACCAGAGACGGATGCATGGATCGGCGCTGATACGAAGCCGCCCGCCTCGGCGATCTTCTGTCCGACGAGAACCCGGTCTCCCTTTGCTACGATCGGTTTCGCCGGAGCACCAATGTGCTGTGACAGCAGATAGACTAATTCTTTTCCGGGTTTTATGGCCTCAACCGGCTTTTCCGCAGACAATTCCTTGCCCTCATACGGATGCACACCGCCCTTAAAGGTAAATAATCCCATCTACCTATCCTCCTTCCTTTCTTTACAAATGACATACATATTATAATACAGCGAACAAAAAGTGGCAGTCCCTTTCCTGCTAAATCCGTACATGTATCGAAAAAAATGCAGTACAGATGTCGATGTGATGAATGCTTGCGGCATCAGAAAAGACAGGCCATAATGTCGCCGGACGGCCTGTCTGTTGTTCAGTTGGATTCTGTATTTCCTTTATTTTTCATAATGATGCGCTTCCTCAAGCATCATGTCCTTAACCTTCATCAGGCGCACTTGAGTGCTTCGCTCATTCTCGTCAAGCTTCATGGTAATATAACGGATACCCTCTCTGGTTTCGGGAATGATAACATGTTCCAGAGCGTTCACTCTCCGCCTTGTCTTCTCGATCTCGGATGCCATCAGCTGACAGGATTTTTCAACCTCGGCAAGATGCAGCATATCCGGAAGAATGTCGGACAGTGACTGGACGGCACCGTCCAGATCACTGGAGGTATAGGCAAATCCATACGAGAAAATGTCGTTCTTATCATCGGTGCGGGTCCGGCATTGGAAAACCGGAAGGTCCACGCTCATTACATTTCTCGTGGATTCCTCCAGAGTGATCTCCTGCTTTGGCACCAGCATGGAAGTCCGCAGGATCTGCTCGGACATTCCGGCCTTTGCCAGGACAAAATCAGCATTGGCGCTCTGAATACCCTTTTCTACCTTAAGGCGGAGTTCCATATCCTCCCGGACCAGATCAAGAAACTGCCGCATCAGCTCGTCTCTTTTATCCTTCAGTAGACGGTGTCCTTTCAAAGCGGTCACAAGCTTTTTTTTCAATCGGGTGAGTTCCATTCTGGTAGGATTTACATGTGTTCCGGCCAATGTGTATTCTCCTCTCTTCGATGCTGCCCGAACTTCCGCGGTTCTGAATCAGCCGTCCCGCAAGCTCTTCATCAGGCTATGCTGTCGGAGGCGGTTTTGACTTCGTAATATTCGTCGAGCATAGCGTCCGGGATCCGTTTCAGCTCGGACCTCGGAAGCAGGCGCAGGAGCTTCCATCCGATGTCGAGCGTTTCTTCAATGCTCCTGTTTACGCTATAGCCCTGAGATACATACTGTATTTCAAATGCATCCGCAAATCGGGCGTACAGCAGATCAATGTCGGTGAGCGCAGCTTCGCCGAGAATAGTCATCAGCTCCTTGGCGTCTTTTCCACGGGCATAGGCAGCAAAAAGCTGATTCATGGTTGCCGCGTGATCCCTTCTGGTTTTTCCCTCGCCGATTCCCTTATCCTTCAGTCGGGAAAGGGACGGAAGAACATCGACCGGCGGTTTGATACCTTTTCGGTAGAGCTCGCGGGAGAGAATGATCTGACCCTCTGTTATATAGCCGGTGAGGTCGGGGATCGGATGGGTCTTGTCATCTTCCGGCATGGTCAGAATCGGAATCAGAGTGATAGAACCGTTCTTTCCCCTCTGGCGTCCGGCGCGTTCATAGAGCTGTGCGAGATCCGTATACATATACCCCGGATACCCGCGGCGGCCCGGGACTTCCTTTCTTGCCGCGGACACCTCGCGCAGCGCATCCGCGTAGTTTGTGATATCCGTCATGATTACAAGGACATGCATATCCCTTTCAAAGGCAAGATACTCTGCTGCGGTGAGTGCCATCCGGGGAGTGGAAATCCGCTCTACCGCAGGATCGTTTGCAAGATTGATAAAGAGAACGGTCCGGTCAATGGCACCGGTCTCCCGGAAGGATTCCTCGAAGAAATGAGCCTCTTCGAAGGTGATACCCATGGCTGCGAACACGACGGCGAAGGGCTCATCGGTGCCCCGGACCTTTGCCTGACGGGCAATCTGGGCGGCAAGCTGCGAATGCGGCAGACCGGAGGCGGAAAAAATAGGCAGCTTCTGGCCTCTGACCAGAGTGTTCAAACCGTCAATCGCAGACACACCGGTCTGAATAAATTCCGATGGATAGGCGCGGGCGGCCGGGTTCATGGGAAGCCCATTGATGTCCATGCGTTTGTCGGGAAGAATTTCCGGTCCGCCGTCGATTGTGCGGCCCATTCCGTCGAATACTCTTCCAAGCATATCCTCAGAAACACCGAGTTCCATCGCCTTCCCGAGAAAACGTACCTTGCTGTTGGACAGATTGATGCCCGTTGAATTCTCGAAGAGCTGCACCAGGACATTGGAGCCGTCCACCTCCAGGACACGACACCTCCTGGTCTCGCCGTTTGCGAGTACAATCTCTCCCATTTCATTGTAGGTTACACCTTCGACGCCCTTGACCAGCATCAGAGGACCGGCGACCTCCTGAATTGTGCGATATTCTACTGCCATTCCGATCATTCCTCCTTTGCTGCAGCCTGCTCGGTTTCGGAAGCAAGTTCCGTAAGGATATCCTCATAGCTGCCGGTGATCGCTTTTTCATCGGTGTATTTGTAACGGCCGATCTGTTCCCGTACAGGCATCCGGACAAGCTCGTTGATATCCGCCCCCATTTCCAGCGCTCTGACGCTGTATTCATAGAAGGCATATACCAGCTTCATCATGTAATACTGCTTTTTCAGAGAGGTATAGGTGTCCGTCTCGTCGAAGGAATTCTGATGAAGGAAGTCCTCGCGGATGGATCTGGCTGCTTCCATTTTCAGTCGGTCTCCCGGAGAAAGAGCATCCATGCCGACCATTTTAACGATCTCGTTGAGAGACGCCTCGTCCTGAAGCAGGCTCATCAGCTTTTGCCGGAGATCCATCCAGTCCGATTCCACATTGCTGTCAAACCATTTTCCCATGGTATCCAGGTACAGGCTGTAGCTCGTAAGCCAGTTAATGGCGGGGAAATGGCGCTGATAGGCGAGATCTGCGTCCAGTGCCCAGAATACCTTGACAATGCGCAGCGTAGCCTGGGATACCGGTTCGGAAATATCACCGCCTGGCGGGGAAACCGCACCGATCGCGGAGAGCGCGCCCTCTCTTCCGTCGCTGCCCAGTGTGATGACATGACCCGCACGCTCATAAAACTGGGCTAGTCGAGAGCCGAGATAAGCCGGATAACCTTCCTCTCCCGGCATTTCCTCAAGACGGCCGGACATTTCACGAAGCGCTTCCGCCCACCGGGAGGTGGAATCCGCCATCAGCGCGACAGAATATCCCATATCGCGGAAATATTCGGCGATGGTGATTCCAGTATAAATGGATGCCTCACGCGCAGCCACAGGCATATCGGACGTATTTGCGATCAGTATGGTGCGCTGCATCAGGGATTCACCTGTTCTGGGATCGGTAAGCTCCGGGAACTCGTTCAATACGTCGGTCATCTCATTTCCACGCTCGCCGCAGCCGATGTAGACGACAATATCCGCGTCTGCCCATTTGGCCAGCTGATGTTGAATCACGGTTTTGCCGGAGCCGAAGGGGCCGGGAACCGCTGCTACACCGCCCTTGGCGATTGGAAAAAATGTGTCAATCACGCGCTGACCCGTGATCAGGGGCATCTCCGGCGGCAGCTTCTTTGCGTAAGGGCGCTCCTTACGCACCGGCCATTTTTGCATCAGTGTCAGATTAACATCGCCGGATTCGGTTTCCACCACGGCAACTGTGTCATCGAGGCAAAAGGAGCCGGAGTGAATCTCGCGGATTTTACCGCTGATGCCGTTCGGGACCATGATTCGATGTGTGACAACGGTCGTTTCCTTCACGGTACCGATGATGTCTCCTGCGGAGACTTTTTCTCCGGGCTTTGCGGAGGCGTTGAATTCCCATGCTTTTTCATGATCAAGCGCGGGAACCTCGACTCCTCTGGAAAGCAGGTTGCTGTGGGTGATCTCCATGATTTTATTCAGGGGACGCTGAATACCATCGTAAATCGACCCGATCAGGCCCGGACCCAGTTCCACAGACAGTGGTTCTCCCGTGGATTCAACCGGTTCGCCGGGACCAAGTCCCTGCGTCTCTTCATACACCTGGATGGAAGCCTGATCGCCGTGCATTTCGATAATTTCTCCGATCAGCCTTTCCTTGCTCACCCGCACGACATCGTACATATTGGCGTCGCGCATGCCTTCGGCGATTACCAGAGGACCGGCGACTTTTTTAATGGTACCTGTGCTCATTCTTTATGCTCCTTATATACATGATGTATCTGTCAGAAGGATGATTGCGGATCCTCTTGTGCTCTGTGATCCGATGGGCGGTCATCTCAGTCGGAGAACAGGATATCGCTTCCAACCGCCTGCTCTACCGATTTCTTAACGGACGCTATACCCTCACCGGTATTGCCCCGAACGCCGGGAATCAGGATGATTGCCGGGGACGTCATGTTCCGGTATCGGTTGATTTCCCCTGCGAGGACGGCTGCGAGCTCCTCTGTAATATAAATGACGCCAAAGCCGTTTTCCGCAAGATTTCTCAGAATTCGCGAGCCTTCCTCGGCACTGTTATTCTTGATCGGGAATGTGGACAGACCGACAGCCGCAAAGCCGTAGATGCTGTCATAATCACCCATGACCGCTACTTTAACCATACATTTTCCTTATCCTTTTTCGAATATTTTCTTCCGAAAAACCGTTGGCCTTTGCCGTTAGAAGAATCCTTATCATTCGTATTTCATTTTCTCTCGCAAGATAGTACGCGATCAGTGGCCCGGCGGAGACACTGTTTCTCTTCTGAGGAAGAATCGCGTCGATGATCCGGTTGTCACACCATCTTTCAAACGCTGACGGAGAATCCTTCAGCGCTTCTGCGGCTTCTGCAAAACCATGACCGGTCAGGTAATCACGGAGAGATATCTCACCCGAAACAGCTGCAGCTGCGAGAATATCTGTATTCAGAGTGCGGCAGGGCGCCAGTGCCTCTTTGAGAAACTTAAGATCTTTACCGGTCTTCTGCGCGCGCACGGCTATTTTTATGTCTGTGACGGCAACGCAGGATTCTTCATATTCCTCAAGCAGCGGGATTCCGGATTCCCGGCCGGCCTTTTCACAGGCGTCCAGACATCCGCGGTCAATGATCAGGTCACATTTCTGTCCGTCCTGGGTACGCAGCATAGCTTCCTGCGCCCGCTGCGCCGTCTTTCGCATATGCTCTGGAAGCGCTGTATAATCTTTTTCGCGGAGGATTCTGCATACATCCTCTTTGCCGAACCCTTCTATATCATAATAAAGATGATCCGGCGGTTCCGCGGTGCACAGTTCCCGGATTCCGGCTTTCAGGTTGTGGTACAGCCGGGGAAAAGACAGGACGCGAAAAATTTCAGGATCTGCCTTGAGCTCTTTCATCAGATCTACTGTTTTCTTCTCTTCCACTTCCAGCATGCGATTGCCGTCATCGTCTTCCAAGGAACCGTCTCCCCAGCCCCGGTCAGAGAGAGCATTCAGAATCTCCCGGCAGTCTTCCATCCCGGCCATCCGGCGAATATCGTCATCGGAGAGCAGGGACTTCTCTTTCACCCGGATCCTGGCAACTGCATATATATAATCCAGATCACGCATTTCATGTCTCCTGTCGGAATAAAATCTCATGCACCGTGTCCTGCAAAAGGTCGCGTTTCTCCTCAAAGAGTGATTTTAAGGAGCAGTTTTCGTCAATACCACCGTAGCGCAGAAGAAATCCGTTTTCAATTTCGGCTGGAACCGGAGAAATCCGGAGCGTTCCCCCCGCCTCCTGAGCCATGCGGTCGAGGCGGTCCTCAAAACCGGCAGGGAGTCTGTTCAGATCTCTTTCGCCAAACAATATCTCCCCGCTCTGGGCACGGATATTTCTGCGTATCAGGTTTTCCATCATTTTAAAATAGGGATCGTTGTCTTCTGTGGCAAGCTCTTCCCGGGCTTTTTCTATTATTTCCCGAATAATCGCCTGTTTCTCCGACAGGATAGCCTCCCGTGTTCTGTGTTCCGCCTGGGAATCGATGGACGCTGCATAGGCATCTGCGTCGCGGTCGGCTTTCTGCCTTCCCCGGCAAAGAATGTCATTGCGGTCCTTTTCTGCTTCGCGCAGAATCTGTTCCGCGTCGTTCTGTGCCTTTTGAACAAGAACGGCAGCTCGATCTTTCGCTTCCTGAAGGATGCTTCCGGTAATATTCTCTAATCCTGCCATATCTGTCTCCCCCTGTGATTTTTCAATGTCCTGCATGCTCTGACGATGCAGGTATCTTCCGCCATCGCAAAGATCTCTCAGCATAGCGGATTTTCATGTGCGGTGCGACTGTTCAGTCTCGATGCGAAAACGCGTGAGCGCGACGGTCATGCGTCCGCACGGCAGCATCACATCAGATTCCGCTCACGGAAAGGATAGAGATTAGAAGAGCCAGGATGGCATAGGTCTCAACCATTGCAGGAAACAGCATGGCTTTTCCGAACTGATCCGGTTTCTTCGCTATTAGTCCGATAGAGGCTACAGAGGTTCTTCCCTGATGGTAAGCGGAGATCAGTCCCACAAGGGCGATCGGGAGACAGGCAAACAGATAAAGCATACCTGTCGCGGTATCCGCCACGGGATTGCCTCCGAGAATGCCGATGTTGGAAAGCGTAATGAAGGCAACCAGCAGACCGTAAATTCCCTGTGTGCCGGGCAGAAGCTGAAGCAGAAGAACCTTTGCAAACTGTTCCGGGTCCTCCGAAACCACTCCCGCCGCTGCCTGACCCGCGATCCCAACGCCCCAGGCAGATCCGATACCCGGCAGTGCTGTTGCCAGTGCCGCGCCCATGAGTGCAAATACCATTCCCATATTCATAGTTACTTTTCCTCCTTGATCTGGATGTATTTTGTCTTTGTCTGGAAAGGAGCGAAAGGTCTGCCCCCTGCCTCGTAGAACTTACCGAAGAATTCCACATACTGCAGTCGGTTGGTGTGAACATACGCCCCGAGTGCGTTGATGGCAATGTTGAGGGTGTGCCCCAGCAGGAATACCACGATGAAAATCAGTACCTTCCAGGGACCCGATCCGAACATGGAACCCATCATGTTAATAACGTTTGCGATGACACCGGTCGCAAGGCCCAGAGCCAGAAGTCTGGAATACGACAGAACATCGGAAAGCCAGCTTGTCACTCCGTAGAGATCATAGGCGCCCAGCGCGATGCGAATCGCCCAGTTCTTTCTGGATCGCCCGGACATCAGAAGAATGATCAGTGCTCCAATAGCCGCGCATATCCTGGAGGCGGCTGTTACTCCGCTGGAAAAGGAAAACGTCATTCGTGAGATAGAATGAAACAGGTCCGTCGGCAGAAGCATCAGAATCAATCCCGTCAGGAGCAGGTACCAGGACACAATGTCTGCAAAAAGACCAATGAGATCGTGATCCTTCAGCAGCTCAAATCCCTTGATTCCAAGACCCACATAGAGGTGAATGATTCCAAAGAAGAGGCACCAGATCAAAAGCCGCATCGGATTGCTGAGGGGAGCAAACCACAGGGGCTTCAGAACGGCCGTATCTTTTGGTACGCCCATCCAGGTATGCGCGATGACATCGATCGCATCTCCGAAAAATCCACCGTACATAAACCCCCAGAAGGTTGTAGATATTCCGCAGAAGAAGAACAGCTTGAGAAAGCGCTTCAACCCGCGGTCGAGATTCCGGCGTTTTCGTAACACAATACCGCAGATAAGAGCCATGACGATTCCATATCCGGCATCTGACAGCATCATTCCGAAGAAAATTACATAAAATACAGACATGATTGCCGTGGGATCAACCTTGCCGTGCTGCGGCAGGCCATAGGATTCCAGTACACCTTCTGCGGATTCGGCGAACCGGTTGTTTTTAAGGAGTGTCGGCTCGATTTCATCCTCTCTTTTTTCCTCGGCTTCTACATAAGCGTCATATTTCTCCGTCAGAAGCTGTGCGACACGCTCTGCCTGATCGGCCGGAATCCAACCCTCCAGAAAAAAAGCGTTCCTGCTGAGAGGAATATGACCGAGGATTCGGTATTTCTCTGCCCGGGTACGGTAATAATCCGCCATGAGCTGGAAGAAACTGCGCTCTTTTGCGTAGGAATCAATCTGTTTTTGCAGCTGGGCAATGAGCTGCTTCTGGTCGAGAATTTCTTTCTCACACCCGGAGATGACTTCTGAAGGAATCCCTGTAACCGGAAGTGAGGGCCGGACAAAACCGACTGCCCGCAGGCGGTCTTCTACGGCGCGTTCATCCCGCGAAAGGCAGATGACACACAGGCAGGTCATCTCGTTTTCCGCAGACACGATCTCGCAGGAAACAACGGGGGGTTCCGGCAGGTCGACGGAAAGAAGCGCAATTACATCCTGTGAGGTTCGAATCCCCGGCAGAGTTCCGATCAAAACAGCGGTTTTCCGGGTTCCGGTCATGCTCATCGGTATATCCAGATTCTTCCACGGTACGAGGCTCTCGATCAGGTTTTCATCTTTCTGTACGATTCCTCTGCATTCCTGTATTTTTCTTTCTGCTGACAGAATATCTGCCACCTCGACATTGTAATGATGGCGATTCCGGACAGCCTCGTCATAGATGGAGCGGTCCAAAGCCTTCTTCTCTGCAAAAAGTCCGCTGCGGCCTCCTCCGGAATACTGCTTGATAAGCGTGAGAGCATCTTCAAAACAGGCGGCCCTCTTTTCGTATTTGGCGCGTGCCGCCTGCGTATCCTTTTCCTTCAGATCACAGTTGTTTTCGAGATCCTCAAGGCGCATCTCCATGATGCCCATCGACTGCAATGTCTCAAGAATGGCCTTTCTGTTCCGGTTCAATGCGCAGATACCGAGTTTTTGCATTTTTACGATTGCCATTCAGATACCACCTTTGCATTTATCCGCCCAGCACGAGACGGATGACTGTCTGTATTGCCGCCTGTTCCTGTTCTGCCGTCTTTTGCCTCAGCCGGGAACGCTGTTGCACGGCCTCGGCGGCGGCCTCCTTCAGGCGATCTTCCCCTGCTTTCTTTGCTTTTTCCATCGTTTTGTCGTAATCAGCGGCAGCCTCCTTTTCTGCATCTTTTCGGATCTTGTCCGCATCGACGCCGGCCTGCCTCACGATGGATGCCGCTTGATTCCTCGCGTCCACGATCCGGGCGTCCGCCTCGGCCTCCGCATTTTTTACTTCCTGAATCGTTTCGGAGAGCATTCCATTACCCCCTTTCTTTTGGGATAAAACAAAGATACCATTGCCGTTCGGCATATATTACAATATCTTGCTTAATGTCAATGATATTTTTGGCATTATCAGGCATTTTCTAATCGATCTTGACATTATTATAGTCATATAGACCGTGTTTTTCAATTATTTGTTCAAATAATTTATATGATTATGACAAAACGGTTGCTCCGCACGCGCAAGTAAAACGGCTAAGATTTTACAGCCAGTTTGCGAATGGCAACAGGACTGTAAAATCCTTGCCGTACAAAGTTGTGAGTAAACAAAAGCACAAAACACGTTAGGGATTTGAAGTGACCAAAATACGTGCGATTGCAGTGCCTTTCAAAACCATATGGGGGTACAAGAATGGATGATCTGTGTCGATGTTTCAGATTCAGACCTGTATAGATACGTGAAAATGAGAAGGGAGGGTATCGCGACGCTCACGCAAAAAAATGGGCTGTTCCGCTTTCTCGTCACGAAACAGCCCTTTTAATGAATTTCTAGAAGCTTCACTTTATAACCTCCTTTTCTTTATTCTGTTATATCATCAAGACTTCTTCCCTGGCTCCTGTATCTGAGAGGACTTTCACCCTTCATTCTCAGATATTATCCTCAGGATTTCTCCGCAGTTCCCGAATTCGCATTTCAATGCTGATTTTTGAATTCTTTCCTCCTCTGAATCACTCATCTTCTGCCTTCAGAAGCATTTTGCGTTCCTGGAATTATAATTTCTGCAACCTGCTGTGCGGGTTCACCATAAGCATCTACTCTTTGGAATTCATTCTCTTCCGAGAACCGTCCACTGGCAGTCCCGGGAAGGTTTCTCTTCTGTGGAGCTTCTGCAGTATCTTCTGTCAGGAACTCTTCAAAAGGAAGGGAAAAGGAAACTTTCGGTTCGGAAAGTCATCTTGTTGTTACCTATATAATACTGATAGATTTACAGTTTGTCAAGCGTTATTTAAAAACGATAATGAATATATGTAATTTACAGAATATTCTGCGGCGAATAATAATACCGACACAACTCCGTAAAGATGCTTCTCATACTGCAAGAATTGTGTCGGTTTGCGTTCCAAGAGATAACTCTCGGATTAAATTATTCCGGCTTCCGGTTCTCGTCGTAATTGATATCGCAGATCTGATCGATCCGGATAAGCTCTTCATCGCTGAAGTCGGTGTGACCGATAATCTTCACATTGTCAACAATCTGTTCCGGCCGCGAGGCTCCGATCAGCACAGAGCAGACATGCTTATCCTTGAGGATCCATGCAAGTGCCATTTCGGCAAGCGTTTGCCCTCTTTCGCCGGCGAGCGCATGGAGCGCTGTAATCTGACCGAACCTTTTCTCCGTGAGATCTGAAGCATGGAGAAACCTTCCGTCCTTGGCAATCCGGCTGTCCGCCGGTATACCGTTGAGGTACCGGTCCGTTAGCAGTCCCTGCGCAAGCGGGCTGAACGCAATGATTCCCATGCCGTTTTCATAGCAGAAATCCTTTACACCATCCTCCTCGATGGTGCGGTCAAAGATGGAATAACGGCGCTGATTGACGATAAGCGGCAGATGAATCTCTCTGGCAATTTCTATTGCACGTGCCGTATGTTCCTTATCGTAATTCGAAATACCGGCATAGAGTGCTTTCCCGCTTCTGACAATTTGATTCAGCGCGTCCATGGTCTCTTCCAAAGGGGTTTCCGGGTCCATTCTGTGATGGTAGAAAATATCTACATATTCGAGGCCGAGCCGCTTCAGACTCTGGTCGATGCTTGCTGTCAGATATTTCTTGCTCCCCCAGTTGCCGTAGGGGCCTTCCCACATATCATATCCTGCCTTTGTGGTGATGACCAGCTCATCGCGGTAGGGGATGAAATCCTCGCGCAGAATTCTGCCCGCATTTGCCTCGGCGCTCCCGTACACAGGGCCGTAATTATTGGCCAGATCAAATTGTGTGATGCCAAGATCAAACGCTGTCCGGCACATCGCCTTCATGTTGTCGTAATTGCCATTGCTTCCGAAGTTATGCCAGAAGCCAAGAGAGACAGCGGGAAATTTCAGTCCGCTGGCACCGACGTGGTTGTAAGTCATGCCAGAATATCTTCCCGGGTCCGCGATGTAAACATCCTTTTCCATTCTTCTTACCCCCTTCTATCCAAGGATGGATAAAATGCAACCAGCTCCCGGATTGCACCGAATCAAATAGGGATAACTGTGACGGTGTTTTTTCCGGTGAAACTGGTCGGGACAACCTGCCATAGAAAGATGATTTCTTCCTGATATACTCTAAATATTACGGCAGGTCTCCAGAATATACTGATACAGGGTCCGTACGGCAGGAGCCATTAAAGAGGGATTCAGACACGCCAGTCCGATCTCGCGGTAGGCATCCGGATCCATCCGGTATCGTCTCACGTTATAAGGAATATCATTCATGACGAGCTCGGGCATAATGCAGATGCCAAAGCCTTTTGCGACCATGACAACGGTAGAGAGATCATCCAGTACATGATAGTGGATCTGTGTGGAAAAATTATTCTGCCGCAGATAATTCTGAATGTCGGCGTCGGTGGACTCCCGCTGTGCTACAAAGTGATGATGGCTCATCTCCTCGATCCCGATGGTATCGCCCTTGGATTCCTTTTCAAAGTCGGCGGAGACGATGCACAGCAGAGGATCTCTGTAGAAAATCTCGATCGGTATATCCCCGGCGCTCGATGCGGAGAGGAAGCCGAAATCGACAATGCCGTTTTTGATCCAGTAGCGCACATCGTCATAGGTGCCCTCAAAGACCTCAATCCGGATCGCGGGATATTGCGCCTCAAAGGAACGGATGATATCCGGGATCCAATTGGTGCATGCGCTGGAGAAGCATCCGATCTTCACGGTTCCGGTTTTCAGTCCTTTATATTCCGCCACGATCTGTTGCAGTCGCTCATCGCTGTTCAACACCGAATTCACATAAGGGAGAATATGTTCCCCGTAATTCGTCAGAGTGACACCGGATTTGTTGCGGGTGAGCACCGCAAAACCGAGCTCTTTTTCCATTGCGGAGATCGAATGGCTGATTGCAGATGGCGTGAGGCCGAGTACGTCGGCTGCCTTGTGAAAGCTTCCCATTTCTGCAACGGTCTTGAATACCTGGTAAGTAAGTAATGTCATTTCATCTCTTCCCCTTTTGCGCCGATACGGATCTTCGATACACTGACCGGATAAACGGATCGCTCGATGCCGTTCACTGCCATACGGTATATTTATGTGCCCTTTAGCATAACATATTTTGGGGCGGGATGGAAGTTATGGCAAGGGTTTTAGTGGCGCATGAACCAGTAACCATCTGAGATATCGATGCCGACAGTCTGCAAATGACAGGATCAATACCTGGCGCATCTGTACTGCAGGTCCTCCCAGCGCTTGTCTACTTCGTCCTGGAAGATCTGAATCAGATGTTCATTCTCCGGTTTGAACAGATGGCGGAATCTTCCCTGCGGCTTTAGGAAATCCTCGATCGGAAGCTTATGCTTCGGCTCATAAGAGAGCTTCCAGACGCCGTGATCCACCTCAAAGAGCGGCCAGTAGCAGGTTTCAACCGCAAGACGGCAGATCTCCATGACGTCCTCTGTCGGGTATCTCCAGCCGCGCGGACAAGGTGTCATGACATTCAGGAAGGACGGGCCTTCCGTATAGATTCCTTTTTCTGCCTTCCGGTGGAGATCCTTGAAATCACGGGTCAGAGTGGTCTGTGCGGCATACGGCACATAGTGCTCGGCGATAATTGCGGTCAGATCCTTTCGGTATTGAACCTTGCCGGCGGATTTCTTTCCCGCGGGAGTAGTGGTGGTGTCCGCAAACATCGGCGTCGCGGAGGAGCGCTGAATGCCGGTATTCATGTAAGCACCGTTGTCATAGCACACGTACAGCATGTCATGGCCTCTCTCCATTGCGCCGGACAGGGACTGAAATCCGATGTCGTAGGTGCCGCCGTCGCCGCCGAAGGTGATGAACTTAAAGCGGTCGTCATCTCCGAGACGGCGTTTCCTTTTTAAGACCTTATAGGCCGTTTCGACGCCGGAAAGCGTTGCTCCGGCATTCTCAAACGCATTGTGGATGTAGCTGTCCTCCCAGGAAGTATATGGATACATGAAGGAGGACACTTCAAGACAGCCGGTAGCGTTTCCGATTACGGCGCGGTCCTCCGGTTTCAGTGCCCGGAGAACCGCACGGACGGCGATCGTCGCTCCGCAGCCGGCACACATTCTGTGACCGGGCGCAAGCCTCTCCGGCCTGGCAAGCATCGTTTTTAAACTGTAGTCATTACTCATTCTGATTATCTCCTGTGTGTGAGGTGGTTTTTCATATTCCGATGTCAGGTTTATCCGCGCAGGTTTACATATTTGTGCTGCTGTACAGGGGCGCCTTTCTCTACTGTCGCCCGAAGCTCAGAAAAGACTTCTTTTACGTGGTCTGTCGTAAAATCTCTCCCTCCGAGACCGTAGATGTAATTGACCGCCTCAAGGAACACCTGGTTTCGGTACAGCCCTGCCGTCACCTCGCTGCCGAGAGGCCCGCCGTTTCCGTTATAGCTCTCACACCGGTCCATGATCGCAACCGCCTTGCAGTTCCGAAGCGCATCCGCGATCTCCTTCTCCGGGAACGGACGGAAAACGCGAAGCTTCAGAACACCAACCTTCCATCCCTCCTCACGGAGTTCATCAACCGCTTCCTTCGCCGTACCCGCGGCGGATCCCATGATCAGCATGACGTAGTCTGCGTCGTCGGTCCTGTATTCTTCAAAAAAGCCGTATTTTCTTCCGGACATCTGTTCAAACTTCTCCGCGACCTCCAGGATGACCGCACGCGCGTTTTCCATGGCGGTCTCCTGGTTTTTCTTTGCCTCCATCTCATAGTTCGAAATAGAATACGGACCGACAGATACCGGCTTTCCGGGATTCAGCATGAACTCCTCCGGTTCGTAGGTTCCGGCAAACCTCTTCACGCTTTCGTCCTCCAGAAGACAAATGTTCTGCACCGCATGGCTGGTGATGAAGCCATCCTGACAGATCATCACGGGAAGATGGACTCTCGGGTCTTCCGCTATCGGAAAAGCCTGGATATAGTTGTCATAAACCTCCTGATTGTCTTCTGCGTAGATCTGAATCCACCCCGTATCTCTCGCTCCCATGCCGTCGGAATGGTCGCAGTTGATGTTGATCGGACCGGAAAGCGTCCGGTTCACCAGTGTAAGAACGATGGGGAGCCGGTTGGACGCTGCCAGGAGCAGTTCCTCCCACATCAGCGCCAGACCTGCGGAAGAGGTAGCTGTCATGGTGCGCGCTCCCGCCGCTTCCGAGCCGATGGCAGCTGACATCGCGGAATGCTCGCTCTCGACCGGGATAAAATCGGTGTCCATCTCTCCGTTTGCGATGTAGGTGGAGACCATCTGCGGAATTTCTGTGGACGGTGTTATGGGAAATGCCGTCATCACATCCGGCTCAACCTGCCGGATCGCGTAGGAGACCGCTTCGTTACCGGACATTCTCTCCTTAATTTCACGACTCCTGATAATTTCGAGATTACTCATGGTTCAATGCCCTCCTTCATGACAATCGCATCAAAGGGACAAACCTTTGCGCAGATGCCGCAGCCCTTACAGTGCAGATAGTCAAAATCCTGCCTTCTGCCGTCCCGAAAGGGAATCGCTCCGTCCGGGCAAACCGGACAGCACAGGAGACACTGCTTACAGTTTTCTGCAACATATACAGGTGTATTTGTCCTCCATTCGCCGGTGTTGAACGCTCTGGAGGTTCCGCCCGCGAAGATCTGCATGCCTTCAGTGAGCCCGCTTGCGGGCGTCTGTTCATTGATTTTTGATATATCGGTACGCATAAGAATCCTTTCCTGAAATCCGTAGCTTATACAGTTTGTGTCGCAATGGATATTATAAGTATTTCGCAGATATGAACGCTGTGCGGGATCAATCACCGACCGCTGTAAAGGCGTCTTCCAATGCCTGCATATTGCCGTCGATGACCTCGGGCTTTTTCGCGAATTTATGCTGAAAGGACTCTCTCATGTTCGCGACAAAAGAATCCCTGTCCATGACGCGGCTGACGGCAACCGCTGCTGCCAGCATCGGCGTATTCGGGAAGTTCCTTCCGAGCGCCTTTTCTGAGATCGTCCTCGCGTCAACGGTAACCACTCTGCCCTGATAACCGTGCAGCAGCGGCCGGATCTCCTCTGGGGTCTTCGGCGTATTTACAATGATCGCGCCGTCTTTCTTCAGTCCGTCGGTGACATGGACGGCGTGAAGAAGGGTTTCATCTACAACAACTACATAGTCCGGATCATAAATATTGGAATGTACCCGGATCGGCGTCCGGCTGATGCGGTTAAACGCGGTGATCGGCGCACCCATCCTCTCCGGTCCGTATTCCGGAAACCCCTGTACATACGCGCCGGTCTTGAAGCAGACATCTGCCAGAAGAAGCGCCGCCGTCTTGGCGCCCTGGCCGCCCCGACCATGCCATCTGATTTCAACTGTGTTCTTCATGAAAAGTCCTCTCCGAAACATGTTTGATATTGTTCAACTTGATGTTGATTTGCACTCAACTTTTACTATTATACAGAAAACAACAGAATTGTAAACGGTTTTCGTTTATCAAACTTCACGAGAGTGATGAAACTATTTCATTATTACGGCACAAGAAATGAGCAGCTCGCCGCATCGTACGTCGTATATGTAAGGATATCTGTAAAACGTATGATTGCGGCTGCGGCTCACTGTTCGCGTAAACGAGATAAAACACGTTGTGCGAGTTTTATCTCGCTATCGCGACGCTCGCCACACACAAATACTTTGCATTTGGCTGTGGCTCACTGTTCGCGTAAAAAAGGACCTCCGTGCGTCAATCTGCACAAAGGCCCCGGTAACAACGTCAAGAAAAAACAGGCATAACCCGTAATATTGCGGAAAACACATCAGCGCTCAAACGCGAAATAGACAATCACGGCTTCTGCGTCCCGGTGAATCCAGACACTTGTGTCCTCGCCGTTATCGCCTTCAAGCTTCCCCGGATAGCATCCGTATTCATGCCCCGGCTTTTCGGCCTTGCCTCTCGCGGGAGCATCCCCGAAGTCTCCTTTCTGAAATCGTGTCACGTAATTAATGATGCTCTGAAATTCGCTGCCGACGAAATAGATCTCGCGGATACCTGCGGACAGATAAATGGTCTCTCCGTTTATCGTTCCGTAATATGCGGTTCCGTACCCTTTTTTCTTTCCACTGATGTATTCCTTTAAATCGCTTAATTTCTCCATAGAGGGCACCTCCTTTTCACCCATTTTACCGCGGTTCGCGGCAAACGGCAACGTGAAAAGAACCGGAACAGGCATACCATCCGCCGCTTACATTACTGTTCACGCGCCACCTAAAACGGCTAAGATTTTACAGTACCTTTGCCTGAGCATTACTGGCTGTTAAAAGTTTTATCCGTGAATTCTTCAAGAAGTGGATTGCGAGGACTGTCTGACGAAGGCGCTTGCGCCTGAGGAGTTCCGCAGCTTCATAATATCAGGATAAAACTTTGTTACAGCCAGTTTGCGAATGGCAACAGGACTGTAAAATCCTTGCCGTACATAGTTGTGAGTGAACAGTAACCCGCTTACAGCAGCGTGACACCGTGATCAGCGGCGTACTTCAGGTCTTCGTCCGGCCACAGAGACACCTGAACCTCTCCGATGTGTGCCTTTCTGAGGAAGAACATGCAGATGCGCGACTGTCCGATTCCTCCGCCAATAGTATATGGAAGCTTTTTCTCAAGGATCGCCTTCTGGAAGGGAAGCTCCGCCCTCTCCTCACAGCCGGCCTCCTTCAGCTGCAGCTTCAGGGAATTCTCATCGACGCGGATTCCCATCGAAGAAAGCTCCAGCGCAATGTCCGTAACCGGATAATATACAATGATATCGCCGTTCAGAGACCAGTCGTCGTAATCCGGCGCACGTCCGTCGTGCTTCTCGCCGGATTTGAGCTTTCCTCCGATCTGCTCAATGAAGACTGCCCCGTGGATCTTAGCGAATTTGTACTCGCGGTCCTTCGGTGTGTCGTCCGGATACATATCCTCAAGTTCCTGGGAGGTTATGAAGGTAATCTGCTCCGGCAGGATGCAGTGCACGTATTCGAATTTGTTCTCGACATACTTCTCTGTCACATGGAGGGCTTCATAGACGTTCTTCACAATCCGGTGAAGCGTCTCGCGATTCCGCTCCTCTTTTGTGATGACGCGCTCCCAGTCCCACTGGTCCACATAGATGGAATGGATGTTGTCCGTGTCCTCGTCGCGGCGGATGGCGTTCATGTCGGTGTAGAGCCCCTGTCCCGGTTGAAAGCCATAGCGACCGAGAGCGTATCTCTTCCATTTTGCGAGGGACTGAACAATTTCCGCTCTTCTCTCATTTTGTTCTTTGATTCCGAAGCTCACGGGCCTTTCCACCCCGTTGAGGTTATCATTCAGGCCGGATTCCGGGTCTACGAAAAGAGGCGCTGACACACGCTGAAGATTAAGCTCTGCGGCAAGCTGATTCTGGAAAAAATCCTTAACTTTCTTTATAGCGATCTGCGTTTCCTTCAGATCAAGTTCCGAATGATAGCCCTCCGGAATAAAAATGCTGCTCATGGTTCATCCCTCCTGTGATCTCTCGTTGTAGGTCAAGTACTTCTGACTTAGCTACAATAGCACATTTTTCACAGGCGAACAACTGATTATGGGTGAAAAACAAGTACATCGTGCTTCGAAATACTTAACGTCCGGAAGATCTTGAGAGGATTTCTCAAGAGAATATCTTATGACGTGCGGTCTGCAAATAAACACATGGTTTACTTCCGGACTCGACAGCAGATCTGCAAATTATGATTGATTTTTCTTGTAATATAATTTGAAATTCGGCACTTTAATGCTATGATGTCCCCAACGAGTGGAGATAATTTCATATCGTATGTGGGATCGATTTCATCCCGGTATGATGTCGGCAGTTGAAACCGATCGGTGTTGTAAGCATGAAGGAGAGTGAGTGTATGACTCGTTTTATCGTAAATATCCCTACCGTTGAGGAAGCATCTGTTTTTTCCAATAAAATGCAGAGGATGCCCTTCGATGTCGATCTGCGCAACGGCAGAACCGTAATCGACGCCAAATCAATTCTGGGTGTCATTTACTTCGGAGTTGGACGAAACGCTTTTCTCGAAGCGCATACCGACAGGAAGACTGACCGTGAAATGCTGGAGGAGGCAGTCCGCGACTATCTGGTAGAGGACGATCAGATGGCCAGAGTGATGTAAGAGGAAAGAAAAATACAGAAAGGAACATTGTGACGGAAACGGTTACGTTTTTGCTCATATTGCTGATGGGAAGCTGCAGGCAAGAAAACCTGCAGCTTTTTTACGTGAACAGTGAACCGCAGCCGAATGCGAAGTATTCGTGTGCGGCGAGCGTCACGATAGCGAGAAAAAACTCGCGCAGCGCGTTTTTTCTCGTTCACGTATAAGAGGCCTCTTAAAAAACTTGAAAAAGGGCTTGCTTTTTCATATATATTTGATACAATACAATTGTAAAAAATATATATCCATTCAACGCATCGCCATAACGGCAGGTTATTGTGTTTTATAGCCCTGGCAGTTGCCAGGTGTATTCGCAAATAACACGGAATTGAAAGAACGAGAGATCTTAACGCTTGAAGAAAAGCAGAAAGGATGACAAAATGAGTATTTATGATTATTCCGTAACGACTCCTCAGGGAGAGGAAATTTCACTGGGACAGTTCAAGGGAAAGGTTATGCTGATCGTAAACACCGCGACCGGGTGCGGCTTTACTCCGCAGTACAAGGATCTCGAGGAGATCTACGAGACCTTCCACGATAAGGGACTTGAAATTATCGATATTCCGTGCAACCAGTTTGCCGGACAAACGCCCGGAACCGACGAAGAAATTCATGAGTTCTGTACCCTGAAGTACAATACACAGTTCCCGCAGATGAAGAAATCAGATGTGAACGGCGAGACTGCTCTCCCGCTCTATAAATATCTGAAGAGTCAGCAGGGATTCCACGGATTCGGCAAGGGCCCGACTGCTCTGATGATGAGCACGATGCTGAAGAAGATCGACAGCGACTATCAGAATAATCCAGAAATCAAATGGAATTTCACGAAGTTCCTGGTAGACCGGAACGGAAATGTCGTTGCACGTTTTGAGCCGACAGAAAAGATGAAGGATGTCAGCGCGGAAATCGAGAAACTGATCTGATCCTTCCGGATGTGATCTGTTTTCTCTGATCGGATTTCCGATCCGCATAAACGAGATAAAACACGCTGCGCGAGTTTTATCTCGCTATCGCGACGCTCGCCGCACACGAATACTGCGCATTCGGCTGCGGCTCACTGTTCGCATAAATAAAGTTCCCCGAAGCCGCAGTACTTTAGCAGCTCCGGGGATTTTTTCTGAATTTTTTTAAATTGTCGAGGCCGCTTCTTCTCCTTCTCTGGTGTCGAGCCATACCTCATACCAGTCCAGGCATTTTGCGGTCCACACATCTCTAGCCGCTTCCAGATCATCCCGGCTGCAGGAGGATTGGGAAGCGGCGTTCATATACTCATCTAAGCTCTCGGGGATCCGCAGCTGTTCTTCTTCCGCTTTCCGGCAGATACTGCGGAACTGTTCCGCTGCATCCTCCAGTTCCGGCTGGATTAGGCTGAAACGCCAGTCAAGTGTCGCCTCCTCGGTGGAGTATTCGCGCAGGCGGAATCGTTCTGCTTTGGGAACCGCTTTCAGTTCTTCAATCAGGCGCTGATCCTCTGCCGTCCGCAGAGCCGCGATATCCGTTCCGCTCTTCGCGATTTCCTTCCTTTCCATATAGTGATCGTATCCGAACGGATAATAGTGAATTCCGGTTCCCCGGGAATCGAACAGTAAGAGGGAATCCGCCACACGGCTCAGAAAGTACCGGTCATGAGAGACAAGAAGGATGGTTCCCCGGTAGCATCGAAAGAGAGATTCCAGTGTCTCCTTCGCCGGGATGTCCATATTGTTGGTCGGCTCGTCCAGAATCAGAAAATTCGGGCCGGGATACAGCAGAGCAGCGAGCACCAGGCGTGACTTTTCTCCGCCGGAAAGGTTTCCGACCGTTTTTCCCAGATCACGTCCGCGAAAGAGGTAGCCGGCCAGAAAATCACGGATTTCTTTTTCGTTTAATGCAGGATACTGATCGTGGAACCACTCCAGAACATTCTTTGCTGCTTCTTCTCCGGTAATCTCTGCAGAGAACTGATCAAAGTAGGCCGTTTCGATGTGCGCCCCGCATTTCCGCTCCCCGTCCAGAGGCGGAAGGAGCCCTGCCACCGTCTTGAGAAAGGTTGATTTTCCGGATCCGTTCGGCCCGATCACACCGATTTTCTGGCCTCTGCGTATCCGGAAGGAAATTTCCTTCAGCGGATGCACCTTTTCATATCCGATTACCATATGGATACATGCAAAGACCCATTTGCTTCCCAGGTGCGCCGGGAGAAGTTCCCCGGTGTGAAGAAAAGCATCTTCCGGTCTTGGCTTTTCCACCGGATGCATCCGGTCGAGGATTTTTTTTCTGGACCGGGCAAAGGAGGCCTTCTTCGGCTTGTTGCGGAACTTCCGGATCAGATCCTTTTCTCTCTGAATTTCCGCCTGCTGCGCCTCATATGCCTTCCTCTGCCTTCGGTATCGCCGGGCCTTCTCTTCCGTATAGGCGGTGTACCCGCCGGGATACCGGGTGACCTTTCCGTCAGCCACCTCCCAGATCACATCGGCGGTCCGGTTCATGAAATAGCGGTCATGTGAGACCATAACCACCGCCTTCGGATAGCGACGGATATAGTTTTCGAGCCACTCCACCGATTCCAGATCCAGATGGTTGGTGGGCTCATCAAGAATCAGAACGTCGGGCTCGGCAAGAAGGAGCCGCATCAGCATGATTTTCCGCTGCTCGCCCCCGGAAAATTCACAGAGTTTTTTGCCCTTATCTTCCTTGGAGAGCCCGAATCCGGTAAGCATCCGGTCATAAAGCTGTTCATAGGAATAACGATCCTTTGAATACTGGTATCCGGAGGGCTTTCCGGACATCACAGCCTCCAGGATCGACTGTTCCAGTGTTTTCTCGGGGTCGTCCGTAAAGGTCTGACTGAGCGTTCCTGTCGTAAAAGCCCGGGATCGGGCGAGCCCGGCATACGGATGCTTTTCGTCGGAATCCAGATCGAGCTTTCCGGAAATCACGTCGAGCAATGTTGTTTTTCCCGCGCCGTTGCGGCCGACGATTGCAGCCTTTTCCGTTCCCCTGATCTCAAAGGAGAAACGGTTCAGGACCGGAATACCGCCGCGGCTTACGGTTCCTTCCTTTATCTCTAGAAGCATGAAAGTGTCCCCTCATAAGAACAATCGGAAGTACGGAAAATCTATTCCCGTGAGACTTACCGACATCGGAATGAAATTGAAAGTGCACTTACAGCAAGGCACAATCCACAGAATAATGCGTTTTATCTTCTGACTCTGAACCAGGATATCATTGCTGCTGCCAGTGGTTTAAAGGGGGAAAACCAGATCATGAGGTACACAGAGGTACATAGGAAAACGGCAAACATCAGCCAGTTCACGACACCGTCTGATCGGAACATCTTCAGGGAAAATCCGCGTTTCGAGGGCCACAGGAGCAGCTCCCACTGCCGGTTCAGGAGATCCGTGAGCAAATGTGAGAGGTATCCTGCGGCAAAATAACAGGTGATCTGGGGAAAAATAACGTTGACGCAGAGGGAAAACAGAAGCAGCGCTGCGAAGGAGTGCATGAAGCTCCGGTGATGTGTTCTTTTTCCGATGACACACAAAAGTAGGAAGGCTGCGATTCCGGCGATCACCCTCGATGTGCTGCTTCTCGCCATCAGCGCCTGGTAGATTCCGATATGGAAACAATAGTCCACAAGAATGACCGCAGAGACTGCCGCGGTACAAACGCCGATGATCTTCTCGGTCTCGCGTGATGCTCCCGATGTTCCGGCATCGATATCCGGAAGGATACCGCCCAAGGCGGCCGCCCCGGTACCTGCCACCAGAATCGGCAGGGAGGACGGCTCGAATATCGCCAGCGCGGTTGTGATTCCGATAAAAAAATGGGTCCTTCCAAGCATGTATGACTGATCTTCTCCCCCCTGAAACTCTTCTGCGACTATTATAACGGATCCGCTTTTTTTCGCAAGCGCCTTCGTTAAACGGTCCTCGCTATCCACTTTATGAAGATCATACGGATAAAACTTTTAACAAACAGTAGCGTTCCGGCAAAGGTACTGTAAAATCTTTGCCGCTTTAGTGGTGTGTGAACAGTTACGAAGTGCGTGGCGGAACCTGGAGACAGGCTCCGTAAAAGGCCTGCCCGAGGGCGATTCCTCCGTCATTCGGCGGGATCAGATGATGCAGGAGTACATGGAAGCCGTTTTCTTCGAGAAGTTCCTGCGTCAGTTCGAGCAGGAGGGTGTTCTGAAAGCAGCCACCGGACAGGGCCACGGTATCGGGCAGACGACGGTCCGCCTCTCGGAGTTGAAGAAGCAGACGGCAGGCCTCTTTTGCGAGAAGCTCGTGGAAAAGCCAGGCGAGCCGGTCCGGATCTTCTCCGCCGAGTTTTTCCATAATGATCTGTCTGACAATGGAATCCGTGGGAATCCGGTATATTCCGGACCCGGAGATCTCTGCGTCCGGTAATTGGTATGGAATCTCTGTTTTGCCTCCGTTCTTGCGGTATGCGAGGGCGCGGTACATCAGAGTAGTGGAAGCTTCTCCCTCAAAGGTTGAAGATCTGCGGATGCCGAGGACCGCACTGACCGCGTCAAAGATTCTCCCGCAGCTCGTAGATACGACGGCATTCAGACGCATCTCGTGCATCCGATGCATGATTCCGGCTTCCGCCGGGGAACAAAGATCCAGCGCTGTCATGATCTCTTCCGGTGTAAGCTCACCATCGGCGAACAGACTGCAAATCATGGATGCGGCGATCCGCCAGCCTTCCCGCGATGCGGTATCCCCGCCAATGTGCAGGAAGGGCTCTACACTGCCAAGGCGCCGGAATCCGCGGGTATCTGCCAGCATGACTTCGCCGCCCCAGATGGTTCCGTCTGATCCGTATCCGGTGCCGTCGAAGGAGAGGCCGAGAACGGGATCTGTCCGGTCATTTTCTGCCATACAGGAAAGAATATGGGCATAATGATGCTGGATTTGCACGAGCGGAATGCCGGATGCAAGCTCTCCGGCTATTTCCGTGGAATGATAACCGGGATGAAGATCACAGACGACCAGGTCGGGTTTCGCCTCCAGCAGCGTTTCAAAGCGTCCGATGGTCTCTCGAAGCGCCTGTGTGCTGCGGATATCTGCAAGATCGCCGATGTAGGAGGACGGATAGAAAAGGCTGCCCTTTCCAATACAGAAGGTATTCTTCAGCTCGCCTCCGACGGCAAGTACGGTCCGGCCGGGCACCGGTCCGGCGGAGATCATATATGGGAGCGGGGCATAGCCTCTGGATCGGCGGATCATATAGGGACTGTCCCGGTAAAAATCCATGACAGAGTCGTCACAGCGGATGTTGATGCTTCGGTTGTTTGAGAGGATGACGTCCGCGAAGGTCGAAAGCTCTTCCAGTGCCTCCCGGTCATTGTGACAGATCGGCGCTCCGCTGACATTTCCGCTTGTCATGACCAGCATAGGCGTCATGGATCGGCCGTCGTCATATTGAAAAAGAAGGATTTGAATCGGCGCGTAGGGCAGCATGACACCGACCTTTGGATTATCCGGCGCGACAGCGGGGGAAAGGCGGGCGGCGTCTCTTTTTTCGAGGAGAAGGATCGGCTTCTGGTGACCGGTCAGAATAGCACGCTGTTCTTCCGTCAGGAAGCATTCCGCCTGAACAACTGCCTCATCCCGCATCATCACAGCGAATGGTTTGGCCGGTCTTTTCTTTAGTCTCCGAAGACGCTGTACGGCCTGTGTATTGGAGGCGTCACAGCAGAGATGAAAGCCGCCGATGCCTTTAACTGCCGCAATACCTCCTTCGATCAGAACCCGGCGGGTCTCGAGGATTGCTTCTCTGCCTCTGATACCGGGATTGCTTCCGTCCTTCGGGAGGAGATATACCTCGGGACCGCAGTGGTTGCAGCATACCGGTTGGGCATCATATCTGCGCGTGGAGGGTGTGACATATTCGTGACGGCATTCCGGGCACATGGGAAAGGCCTTCATGGAGGTGCGCTCACGATCGTAGGGAAGAGACTCCAGAATGGTGAGTCTCGGACCGCAGGAGGTGCAGTTGATAAAAGGGTGCAGATATCTCCGGTCGGAAGGATTCAGAAGCTCCGCCCGGCATTCGTCACAGATGGCGATGTCCGGGGACACAAAGATTTCTCCCTTTGTCTTTTGGCTCTCAATGATTTCAAAGCCTCGAAAATGCTTCATGGACTCCAGCGGACGAACATCTACCTTCAGAATCACAGCCCGCCTTGGCGGTTTTTCGCGGATCAGCCGCACAAAGGCATCGATGGCAGCAGGATCTCCCTCTGCGATGATCTCAACGAAGGAACCCCGGTTACAGACGGTGCCACGGATTCCACAGCATGCCGCATGTCTGGAGACGGTCGGACGGAACCCGACGCCCTGTACGATTCCATATATTTTGATCTGTCGGATGACAATTTTGCTGTCTGTCATTTTAAGAATCCCCTTTTTTCGGCATGTCAACGATGTTTGTGTGAGTAGTGTCTTCTGCAAGTCGTTTGTATACCGCTCTTCCGTTTTTCTCCCGGTCAGCGGAAGTCCGGGTGGTCGCCTCTGGAGATCACGACGTGACAGCCGGTCGTCTCAATCCGACGTGCCATACACGCCCGGCATTCCGCAGCCTCGTCTCCGGTGCAGATTTTTCCATCATAAAGCATGTACTTTGCGCGGACCCCCTTCGGAGAGAGGTTTGGCATAACGACGTTTGCGCCTGCCAGAATACCTTTTTCACGTCCCTTCGGGTGAATGGTCCCGAGTGCCGTGGTCGCCGGGAGGAGCACGGCCGGGAACATGAGCCTGAGAATACTCAGAAGATGGAGGGTGTCCTCCAGGGTTCCGTCGGGTTTGTCACGAAAAGGGGTATCCTTGTGATGAATGAACGGTCCGATCCCGATCATCTGCGGCTGCAGCTCCCGCATGTACAGGAGGTCCGTGATCACATTGCCCCAGGTCTGATACGGACTTCCGACCATAATTCCGCAGCCGACCTGGTAGCCGATCTCCTTCAGGTCACGAAGGCACCTTTTTCGGTTCCAGATGGAGAGCTCGGCGGGATGAAGCATGGCATAATGCGCCGGGTCCGAGGTCTCCTGCCGCAGCAGGTATCGCTGTGCCCCTGCATCAAAATATGCCTGATATTCTTCTCTGCTCTTCTCGCCGATTGAAAGGGTTACGGCACAGTCCGGGTGCATCCGGCGGATATCGCTCACAATGTCACAGATCTCGTCGGTACTGTACGATAAATCCTCTCCGCTCTGCAGGACAAAGGTCCGGAAGTCCAGCTGGTAGCCGATGTCGGCGCACTCGAGAATCTGCTCCCGTGTCAGATGATAGCGCTGCGCCTTTGTGTTGCTTTTTCGGATCCCGCAGTAATAACAGTCATTCTTGCAGTAGCTGGAAAATTCAATGATGCCCCGCAGATAAACCTCATTTCCGTAGTACTGTTCGCGGACTTCCCTGGCGTTCGCGGCCAGAAATTCTTCCTCTTCCGAATTCATCGTCGTGAGCAGCGCCTTGAAATCCTCCGTCGGAAGTACCTGCTGTTCCCGGAGATTCCGGATTCTGTCCATATTGTTCATGTGTCTTGTCCTTTGCAGCTTTCCTTCCGCTGCGTGTGAAACGTTCCTTTGTATATTTACAGGGATCACTCTCCGGAACCTCTTATACCGGTCGGAGTTTTCTTGATTGCCGCACGGCGTTTACGCGGTCGGAAGGTTTGCGCCACCTCCGGCCGCTTATTATGCACGGTGTTTACGCAGTCGGGAGCTTTGCGGCGAGCTCCGTAAATTCCGGGAGCATGCGGAGCGAACGGCCGAGAATGCCGCGCATATAAGATACCGCGATGCCGTAATTTGTGATCGGCGTGTTCTGCGAGAGGGCATGATCGCGCCGGGACGCCATCTCCCGGTCATTGAGCACACATCCTCCGCAGTGAATCACAAGTCTGCAGGAGGAAAGATCTTCCTTCATTGTGCTTCCGGAGGACAGCTCGATGTTCAGGTCTTTTCCGGTGTATTTTTTCAGAAGCGCGGGGATCTTGATGGACCCGATGTCTCCGCAGGTTCTGCGGTGGGTGCACCCCTCCGCCACGAGTACCGTGTCGTTATCCTTAAGTCTCTCGATCTCCTGCACGCCCTCGACAGCAGCCCGGAGGTAGCCGCGGTAACGAGCCATCAGAATGGAAAACGAGGTGAGTGGAACCTCCTCCGGAACGATATCCTTGACTCTGTAAAATGCCTGCGAATCGGTGATGACCAGCCGGCAATCCGGGTTTTGCTTCAGGACGGCAGCCAGTTCCTCGGTCTGACACACACAGGCAGATGCATGATGCAGCAGAATCTCATGCAAAACCATCTGCTGCGGCAGGATGATTCTTCCCTTCGGGGCCTCCGCATCCATGGGAATAACGAGGATGATGGTATCGTTTTTTGTTATGAGATCGTCCAGCATTCCCGTGGTCCGGATCTTCTCCTTCGCCCGTGTCCGGATGGCCTGTGTCAGCTCGTCGAAGCCGTATCCCGTCTCCGCAGAGACCTGGATTGCATTTTTCGGAAGTGTCACAGGGATACCGAGATCCTGCTTGTTGAAGCAGAGGATAACCGGGATGTTTTTTTCTGCAAACCGCTCCTGAAGTTCTCTTTCGTCTGCCGTGATCTGTCCGTCTCCTATGACAATGACGGCCAGGTCAATGCGCTCCATCATGTCTTTCGTTTTCTTGACCCGAAGGGCTCCGAGCTCGCCCACATCATCGAGGCCTGCGGTGTCGATGACAACGCAGGGACCGAGTCCGTGAATTTCCATGGCTTTTCGTACCGGGTCCGTTGTGGTCCCGGGAACGTCGGACACAACGGAAAGGCTCTGCCCGGTCAGACGGTTGATTACGCTGGATTTTCCGGCATTTCTACGTCCGAAAAATCCGATCTGCACTCTCTCTGATGACGGTGTTTCATTCATGCTCATAGCTGCTTCCTCCTGATGTCCTGAATTTGATAGGTATCTGAAATGCTGTGTTGAAAATGCTGTGCCCGGGAAGTACCGATGAAGGTATAACGAGAATCAGCCGGAGGCCAGAGCCCCAAGCAGTCTGTCCGACATTCCTTTTTCAAAATAATTGACAAAATGTTTCCGGTAGATTCTTCCGGATAAGGCCAGCGTCGGAAGGAAAACCCGGCGTGTACGGTTTTCGTGTGGAAGAATAGAATCATACATCGGATCGCAGATAAAATCTGCATCCGGAAAGCGGGCCAGAAAGGCTTCGATTTCCTCCTCCCCGAAAAGAGAAGCATCGACACCCGGTATCTGCGCGGACGGATCTGTTTCCAGAGGATCTATGACTATTGTTTTTCGCCCGGTTTTTCGGCGAATCATCGCCGCAAGGGAAGCTCCGAGAACAGGTTCCGTGATAAAAATGACAGGTGAATGAGAATCCTGTTCACCATCCGCGCGTCTTTTCTCATTGAAATCACTTTGGGGTTTTTCATCCCCGAGAGATTTCAGGACAGGATCGCTCTCATCGGCCAGGGGGACACCTGTCACATAGGGAATACCATATTTGTCCCGGAGGTACCTGGCGGGAAGAAGTCCCGCCTTCGAAAGCACCAGAGAGACATCGGCTCTCGTACAGTCGGGGATGCGCCGAAGGTCGGCAAAATCTCCAAGTCCCAGACAGGACTGTATGCGAAAGCCTCTTTTCCGGAGAAGTGTCTCCAGGGAATGCGCGGATCCTTCTGCAGCATAGTCGAGCGTCATCATGCCCAGGACATTGACGGAAACCGCCCCGTCGTCGGTTTTTCCGCCGTCAAATTGTTCCGCCGTTGCTTCTCCCTGTCCTCCTCCAGCAAACGTTTCCGGCCTCCCGGCAAACGTCTGCAATAGCTTCTTCCAGGCGAGACCCGCTCCCCGCGCGTAGTCATGGCAGCCGTTTGAAGGAACATAGAAGGACGGGATTCCGCTCTTATGCTCTAGAATTGCGGCGATGGCCTCAAAATCGGTCCCATTCAGCCACGGAACCGGCGAATTGCACAACGCAATGAATTCCGGCCGGGCGGGAAGACTACCCACAGTGTCGAGAATATCGGAAATAAACCGATCGTCATTTCCGAGAACAGCGTCCTTCATGTTCAGACCGGAAATAAAGATGCTGGAGGGCTCCCGATACCAGCGCAGCTCATCGTGTGTATTGTAGGTGGAGTTGCACCCGGAGGGATCATGTATGACCGTCATCCCTCCGAATTCGTATAAGGCTCCTGCTATGCCGGAGACGTCTCCGGCCCAGACCGGAAGCACTCTGTAGGTTTCTTTCATAATTAAAATCCTTTCGTTGCCATAGGCGGAAACCCAACACCTTTAGGTCGTGGGTAGTTGACTGTCCGATCCTCTCTTGTTCTGTCAGCATCAGCTGGTCATGTAAGAAAAACTGCCCCGTTCTTTTCGATATCTTTGTCGCCTGCATTCCACACGCCGGGAAGGCCCAGCCCTTTTCCGGTGACAATTTCGGGATTCTTCGGCGCAAGAAACGCGTCGCAAATCAGTCGCAGCATGTGGCGGATCCCCATATATCCGGAGGCGCCATCTGCCTCTATCGCATTCACAAAATACGGACTTCCCGTAAAAAAGGACGCCTTCGGTCCGACCGCAAGGATTTTCTTCTTCGCAAATCCACAATGGGAGGTTCCGCCTTCCAAAGCCGGGTCGGAGCCGAAGCGCTCTGCTTCCGACGAAACGAAGGGGCGTTCCCGCTCATACAGTGAATCTGACGCAGAGGTAGACATCAACGCAAGGTCCGGGTACGCTTCCTTCAGCGCCTCGAGATCTCCGGCTTCCTCCGGGCTGATCTGGTCCGCGAGAATCCGCACGACATGGAAATGATGCTCCAGAAGAAGCCTTGCGAAGCCCACCGGTCTGGGCTCGCAGATATAGTCCACGACGATCGGCGTGTCTGCGATGATCTTCCTTGCATTCCGAAAGGCTTCCTCTGTCAGAAAGCGCTGTTTCGCAATCCATTCGTCGAGCTTTTTTTCCGATTCGCTGAGAGATCTGCCGGACGCCTCACACAAAAGCTTCACGAGAGCGTGGAGCTGTCCGTCGATCTCCTCATAGTTTACCGCCACCGGAAGATACAGACTTTTTCTCCCGGCGAGAGACGCCGCTTTTTCCAGACCATACCTGGAAAGCGGAGATTTTGTGATCCACAGGAAGGACTGACCCATTGCAAGATACTCGTCATAGCTTTGGCAGTCCTGTACCTGCAGAATCCGGATTCCCTCCTGCTGAAGGAGTTCCGTGAAATCACTATCCTGAACCCGCAGGTTCTCACCAACTATACTGACTTTTGAAAGGTCTTCCGGCTCCGCTTTCTTCGCAAGGACCTTCATCATCTGATAGCGCTGCCGCTGTTCCGGTGTGGTCGTCAGCTTCTGCCGGATCGGATCCATGAAGCATTCCATGAAATCAATCTCCGGGAATTGCTTTTCTACCTGATCAAAGATATACCGCATATCACATCCGATGAAATGATGCATGCATACCGGAAAGAGCTGCACCGCCCGCGGCCTCTTTGGCAGCTTGCGGATTACGTCAATAATTCCGCGTATCGTGATTTCCTCCAGTCTTCCGTCAAAGATTTCGGTCTCATCGGGCATGACAGAGGAAATGCGTTCGGCGGCATTCATCTCGTCCGCGGTCATGATGACGCCGCGAAGACAATTATCCGTGCAGATATAGATCTGGTGACACTCGGGAATCAGCATGCCGGTATGAACGATATTCCAGTGCTCGTGTACCGGACAGTTATATTCCAGCCCCCAGGGAAAAGTGCGCCCTGTCACAGCGTCCCGGATCCTTATGGTGTTGTTCTGACTGCCTTTCGGCGTATTTGACGAACGAAGCATAGGCACCTCGAAAAGAGTTCAAAACCAGGCGCATCTTTATCTTTCCGGTTGCGCCCGGATCGTGGCATCGGGAAAAATGTATGAGAAAAAGCTCAGATGTTGGAGTAGGCGGTTTTCACACTGACACCGTCAAGCGTTCCGAGCTTTCCGGAGATTCCGCTGATCACCGGCTGCGGTGCGTCCAGAACAATGCTGATGATATTAATATTCCTGGTGCGGTAGGGAATTCCCATTCTTCCGATAATATATTCACTTCCCTCGTGCAGAATTCGATTAACCTCCGGTACCGCATCCGGATTCTCGACAATCATGGAAATCACCGCTACTCGTGTTTCCTTTTCCATGTCAATTCCTCTCCTCTTCTAAAGCATGTTGCACAATCTATCACATCAGCAGATCCGCGGCAGGAGTTCATTTCCCGGCTCCGGCAGATAGGTTTTCGCGCCGATTTCCGTTTCCATGATCACCTTTCCGCGGTTCTCTGCGGTTACGGAACCGATAACGGCTGCTCCGGCGGTATATTTCTGTTCGCGGAGGATGTGCAGAGCCCTCTCTGTCTGTGCCTCGGGCACAATAAGCACCATGGTTCCCTCGCAGGCCAGATAGAGAGGCTCGAGGCCCAGCATACCGGTGACACCTCTCACCTCGTCGGCAACAGGTATCTTTTCTCTTGAAAGAGAGATTCCAACGCCCGCCTCATGGGCGATTTCATAGAGGACGGTGCCTACGCCGCCCCTCGTTGCGTCGCGGATAACGTGAACATCGGGAACCTCCCGGAGAAGTGCATGAATCGGATTCCACAGCGGCGCGCAGTCTGTCGTCACATCCGCCTCAATTCCATAGTCGTCCCGTGCGAGAAGAATGGTCGTGCCGTGTCTTCCGATATCCCCGGTTACGATTACCGAATCCCCGGGAGCGGCAAAGCTTCCCGATGTTGACACGCCATCGAGAATTTCACCGATTCCGGTGGTTGTAATAAAGCATCCGTCCACCTGTCCCTTTCCGGCCACCTTGGTATCTCCGGCGACCAGAACCACGCCGACCTCCGCAGCGGTTTTTTCCATCGAATCCGCGATCTGCTCCAGCTCTTTCATGGGAAAGCCCTCTTCTATAACGAACGCACAGGTCATATACAGAGGTTTTGCGCCCATACAGGTCAGATCGTTCACGGTTCCACAGATCGACAGCTTACCGATGTTTCCTCCGGGAAAAAATGCAGGGGATACAATGAATCCGTCTGTCGTCATCGCCATTTTTCCTGCGGGCGACGGCAGCACGGAGGCGTCATCGGATGTGAAAAATCGGTTCTGAAAATGCTTTCTGAAAACGCGGTCGATCAGCTCGGCCGTCTGTTTACCTCCTGCGCCGTGCGCAAGAGTAACGGTATCGTTCATAATTGTCAGCCCTTCTTTCATGCCATTATATTATCGTAAAAAGGATCCCGGCAGCTGCTCGGTTTCTTCGGAGTCCTCACTCTTCTTATGTTAATTCGCAGTTTGCTGCTTTTCCCGATATTCCCCGGGAACCTCGCATCCGGTTTGACTATGATCCTATTTTCAACTGCTGTCAGAGGAGTTTCTGATGATTTCCGTACAGGTAATATGCACTGCACGCGCCCTCCGAGGAAACCATGCATGCTCCGGTCGGGTGTTCCGGTGTGCACACCTTGCCGAACAGCGGGCACTGCACAGGTTCAATCCGTCCCTGAAGCACGGACCCGCACCTGCAGCCTGTGGCTGCTTTTCCAGACATGGACGGAATCGGATAGCGGATTCTGGCGTCGTAGGCCGAATATTCCGGTCGAAGCTTCATCCCGGATCCCTCGATCCGGCCGATTCCCCGCCACAAATCATCACAGGGCTCCATCATGGAATTGACCAGTCGGATTGCCTCCGGCTGTCCTTCCTCCCGGACGACTCTCGGATAACAGTTGACGAAGAAATATCCGCCCTTCTTGAAATTTGTCACAGCGACGGCAAGCGCCGTCACCAGTTCACGGGCCGTGAAGCCGGCGCAGACACCGGACACCTGATGGGTATCCGCGAGCATCCTGGGTACGGAGAGCCCTGTAATCGCGTGTACATGACCGGGATAGAGGAACAGGTCCGTAGCGTCTTTCATCGCCTCATAGGCCATCGGCATCGTTTTATTGGCGGTGAGCAGGCTGAAGTTGCGAATGTCATCCCGGATCGCGTTTTTTACCGCAATGCAGGAGCTTGGCGTGGTCGTCTCAAAGCCGACCGAGAGAAAAACGCACGCCTCATCCGGATGTTCCGCCGCGTATGCTTCTCCGTCCTGCGGGGAGTACACGGTGCGGATCCTCGCGCCCTTTGCGCGGGCAAGCTGGAGAGATTCCCGGGATCCCGGCACACGGACCAGATCACCGAAGGTGAGAATGGTACATCCCTTTTCCTCTGCCAGCCATATTGCTTCATCGATATAGCCCGTTCCTGTGACACAGACCGGACATCCGGGTCCTGAGATCATATGGATTGCCGGAGAGAGGATGCTTCGGATTCCCTGCCGGAAAATCTCATGCGTGTGCGTACCGCACACCTCCATGATTCGCACCTCCGGACCGTCGTACGCACGGAGAAGGTTTATGGCTCTTTCCATCTGGTTCATCTGATATCCTCCAGCAGGGAATCCGTCTCGTCCTGATCGTCATCGGTAATCTTCGCGATTGCCGAGCCGGCATGCACCATCACATAGTCTCCCGGGTTCAAATCCGTGAGAAGCTCGGATGAGACGGTCTTCTTCGCTCCGCCGGCATCGACGATCGCGACACCGCCCTTGATACTGACTACTTTTGCGGATAATCCAACACACATGATTTATTCCTTTCCTTTCATTTCTGATAACGCTGCCAGACAACTTAATGGTACATCGTATGGGTAAGCTTACTTCCCGATCTGTCATGACCGGGGCTTTGGCGGCTCAGGTGAGAATTCTTTTTCCGGATAAGGCGAAGCTCGGGAACGGAATCAGCGAGGATTTTTCTGTCGGAATTTTTGCGATGACCGGATCTGCAAAAATATAATCATAATTTTTGCCGTACAGAAGCGTTAACAGGTCATTTTCCTCCCGGAGAGATATCCCAGACTTCAGCGGTACTCCGTGCACAAGATAGTCACTCTTTTCGCATGCTTTTCCTGCGAAAAAAGAAGCACATTCGATTTCGGCCTTTGATCCGGGGAATTTCTCCAGAAGAGCAGCCTTCAAGGAAGCCGCTGCAACCGGATCATGCACGATCAAAATCTTCGGAGAATCTGTTGACATATTTTTTTCAAAACCGGAAGGCAAATCCCGGAGGTATTCGGAAACACCGATGTATCCAATTTCAAAGGGAGTGCCAAAGGTTTTTTGCAGATATTCCGCCGGTCGGATTCCTGCCGCGGACAGGACAAAATTCCTGACATTTCCGCCGGCGCCCTCATAATCTTCTCTGCCCGCGTCGGCGCCGTAGAAAATAACCCTTTCATACCCTTCCTTTTTCAGAATGGCGCGGATTCTTTCCTGATCCGTGAGATCTATCAGCTCCAGCGGGGTACATCCGATGACGCCGGCTGTTCCGGACATGCCGCCCGGGCGATCCGGAGAAGCCGAGAATCGCTGAAACAAGGTCAGATATGTCAGCTCCAGCCCCGACTCGCAGGTCTTCATTCCGTTGGTCGGGATGCTGATAACCGGGCAGCCGCATTTTTTCTCTAGTATGCGCTCCAGGGCACGGTAATCCGTCCCGATAATGGAAGGTACCGGGGTTCCGACCAGTGCGACGAAGGAACAGCCCGTCCCCTTAAACGCAGACACGGTTTTTTGAACGAGTTCCCGGTCTCTGCCCATGATCGCGTCCATATCCCGAAGCCCCGCGGAAAAAACAGCGGTCCTGTGGTGCTGCCATCTGGGCTCATCGAACCCCAGGATATTGCCGGTACAGCCTCCGGCATCCAGAACTACGATCATTCCGTCGAGCGAATAGAGTGCCGAGACCGCGCCGGACTGATCCGGGGCGAAGGGAGTCAGATACATGCCGAGTCCCTTGACCGACCTGTCGGGCAATCTTGCGGGCACCTTTCCCGGCTCATGCAATTCCGATGCCGAGTCTCCCCCGTTCTCGGGGTCTGTCCCTGTTTGGGGTTCACCCCGGAGAAGCTCTCCTAACCTTTTCCACAGATACCAGGCGGCTTCATAGCCAAAGGGCTGTGCGTCCTCGTTGAAATTGAGGTGCAGGGCATCCGGATGATAGTAAGCGGCATCCTTGCCGATCGTGATGTGTCTTCCACTCCCGGCTTTTGCGGGCTGGGCTTTATAGTCAAGCATGGTCGGATCGGTGTTCGAATACACGCGGAGATCCGGACAAAGAGCCGCGATGCGGTCGATGTATGGGTACCAGTCCGGAGACGGGTTGGCAAAAACTTCGGTCACCCTCCAGCCCATCCTAAGAAGCGTCAGCGCCATCTCAAAGGGATTGCCGTTGACGACCTCACCGATGCTGAACGAAAGATGGGGGTATTCGGAACGGAGCGCCTCTCCGGCGAGGTCCGCCTTCTCTCTGGTCATGCTGCTTTCCGTTTTCGGAACATCCATGTCCAGTGCGGCAAAGAACGCCTTGTACTGCCTCTCCGTCAGATCGGTCTCGTAAAAACGGGTGAGCTCGATGCTGGGGATTCCGAGCCGCTTTGTGAGCGCGTCCGCGGCGCCCCTGGCCTCAGGATTCAGCACGAGATTAAAGTTTGCCTCCCCCATCCGGTAAAAATCATGCACATCCGTACACGTTGAGATCTGCCGGATATTCCGAATGCCCGCAGCTTTCAGGAGGGAGGAAAGCTCGCTTTCCGGATGTACCGGGGCAAAATATCCGAGAAGATTTACCGACGTGCTTCTCCTTTTCTGACGGGGAAGCATGGAATAGAGTGATTCTCTCACATAAACCATCGGCGGTTTTCTTCCCTCTCTTGTCAGCGCGTACATATAGCATGGACGAACCGGAAGATTTACCTCCGCCTCGGCCCGGCGGCACACCCGTTCCAGATCTGTGCCGAGAAGAGCATCTGCACAGGTGATGCAGATCATGATCACGGAAGGCTTTTGAGGCAGGGCCTCAGCGATCCGGCAGACTGCCTCCGGAATCTTCTTCAGATGCCGTCCGGTAACCAGGTCGGTCTCATCCATCTGTAAATAAAAGAAACGATCCTCGCATCCGCGGATTCTCGTGATCTCTGCGGTGTTTCTCCCACAGCATCCCGGGGATACGATCAGCATGACCGATCCGGGAACGGACAGCCCCGCCCGCTTCACACCAAAGCCCTCAGCACCGGGCGAATTGTAGGCCAGTGTCGCAGGAGAAGAGTAGATCAGATGTCTTCCTGTCTCGTAGAGATCCGGAATATGTTCCGATCCTGCCGAGGAAAGTTCGGCGGCGGTATAGCAACACGGCTTTTTCTTATATTCTCTTCCTGATTCGTTATTCAAACCGATCCTCTATTATAGAAACACGCATACAATACATTGTGCCACAATCTGTATAAGCATTAGCAGTCGCAGTCTTCCAGTCTTGAAAAATGAAAACGGTGCTTTTGCGCCGTATCCCCTTCGGCGGCATCGGAAAGGAGATCAGCGGCAAGAGCCATGAACTTTCCGGCAATATCCGAGTCGGGGAACTTTTCAATCACGGTCTTACCGAGATCCTCTGCCTGATTGATCAGATCCGAGCGCGGGATGTCGGCGATGACATCAATGCCCTTTCTCTCGGCAAAGGCATGCACTCTCTCTTCTTCCTCCGGAACATTCCGACGGTTCAGGATGATTCCTCCGACCGATGCATATCCCCTGTCCTCAAAATTCTTCACGGCAGTGGAAATGTTATCTGCCGCGTAGAGCGCCATTTTCTCTCCGGAGGTCACGATCAGAACCTTGTCTGCGTATCCTTCACGGATGGGAGCCGCAAATCCTCCGCATACGACATCACCGAGAACGTCAAAGAGAACAACATCCGGCTTTTCCGTTTCCAGAAGCTCCAGCTCATCGAGAAGATTGAAGGTTGCGATGATTCCTCTGCCTGCGCAGCCGAGCCCCGGCGTCGGACCACCCGTCTCGATGCAAAGGATACCGCCGAAACCGCGCCGGGAAATCTCCGAAAGACTCGCGGGATCCTCCTCATGCTCCCGCAGATAATTCATGACGGGAATCAGCGGTTCTCCGGACAGGAGATTCGAGGTAGAATCCGCCTTCGGATCACATCCGATTTGAATCACCTTTTTGCCGAGTACCGCAAATGCCGCCGCCAGATTAGAGGTCATCGTGGATTTTCCGATGCCTCCTTTGCCGTATACTGCGATTTTTAACATATGAAAACCTCCGGAATCATGGTCGCTTATGGTTTAAACGCCGCACACGAATCCTTCGCATTCGGCTGCGGCTCACTTTTCGCGTAAAAAAAAGCCCGCGAAGGGGCTTAAAAGTTCAGATCGTTGACCGTATGCTCTGCCCTTTCGGGGAAAAGCTTCCGGCCATTTTTCCTTTTACACGCACCCTTTCCCGCTTAGAAAACCCGATTTCCCGCGTCGATGTTATCGACAAATACAGGAGCCGGTATCTTAACTTTGCAGTCAAGTCTGATAATTATCAGTATACTCTGCTTTCCCAGGCAAAGGAAGGGGTGCATGCAAAAAAATACATAAAGTAACGCACAGGTTATCAATAATAATGATACGTTTCACGTTTTGCGACGAGAAAAAGCACGGATATGATGAAGGCAACAAGGTTCGCGGCCGTAACCGCCCACCAGATGCCGTCGGCGCCGAGCAGCTTCGGAAGAAGAAGGACGCAGGCGCTCTGGAAGACCAGCGTCCGAAGGAAGGAAATCGCAGCCGAGACCTTTCCGTTGTTCAGTGCGGTGAAGAACGAGGACGCGAAGATGTTAAACCCGGACAGCAGGAAACTGAGGCTGAAGATCCGGAAGGCATGCATCGTCAGCGCAAACAGACCTGCGTCGTATCCGACAAAAATACTGGAAACCGGTTCTGCGAGAACGAGGGCTGCGGCGGTCATCAGAACGCCCATGACGCCCATGATTACCGAGCTCTTCTGAAGCATGTTTTTCAGCTCATCCGTATTACCGGCTCCGTAATGATACCCGATGATCGGCGCAGATCCGACGGAGTATCCGATATCAATGGCGACGAAGATAAAGCTGACATACATCAGCACTCCGTAGGCGGATACACCGTCCTCACCGAGCATCTTCATCAGCTCAAAATTGTAGAGCATGCTGACAAGGGATGAGGATATATTGCTCATAAGCTCGGAGGAACCATTGCCGCAGGCCTTTAATATCGGAGAACGCTCAAGCCTCACCGGCACGATGTGAAGCCGGCTTGTGTTCTTTCGCGCAAAATAAAGCAGGGGCAGAACGCCTCCGACCACCTGACTGAAACCGGTTGCCCAGGCAGCTCCCGCAACACCCATGCGAAGCACCCCGACAAAAAAAGCATCCAGGATCATATTGGTAAGCCCCGCGGCGACCGTCACGTAGAGCCCGAGCCGCGGCTTTTCGGCAGTAACAAAGAAGCTCTGGAACAGGTTCTGAAGCATGAATGCAAAGTTGAATCCATTTACGATCCACCCGTAAATAAGGCAGTCATGCATCATCTCTTCGGTCGCGCCCAGAAACAGCGCCATCCTCTCCATGGCGAGGTTGCCGAGGACGGAGGTGAGCGCACCGGTAATCACCGTAAATAGAATCATCATAGAAAACAGCTGATTCGCCCGTTCCTCCTTGTCCTGCCCCATGGTCATGGAAACGAGCGCCGATCCGCCCGTTCCAATCATAAAACCGATGGAACCCATCACCATCAGGTAAGGCATAATCAGATTTATTGCTGCAAACGCCGTTTTCCCCGCAAAGTTTGAGACAAACAGTCCGTCTACGACACCATAGATAGAGGTAAAGACCATCATCATGACGGACGGCAGGGTAAAGCGAAAAAGTCGGCTGTATGTAAAATGATCCGAAAGACGGATCGCGTTGGTTTTCATCGGAATCCTCCTTGCTACGTGTTGTATTTGCCGGTTACGGATCGTTCTTGGCATTATCGGCGGGCGCACTTTCCTTTAAAATGCTCTTTTGCTGTTCGTCATCAACGGAACGCTGAAGTTCGGAAATGTATTTCCCAAACAGTCGGAGAAAGTCTTTCCGTTCCGTTTCGGTCATTTTGCAGAGACTTGACGCTTCCGCGCCGATCACCCGATCCGCGGTTTTTTGGGCGAGTGCCTCTCCCGATTCCGTCAGTGTGACCGTTTTCCTCCTGCCGTTTCCCGCCTGGGATAAAACGATAAGTCCAAGCACTTCCATCTTCTTGATACTGGAGTTCACCGTCTGCTTCGGCATAAAGGTTGCATTAACAAGATCGGACTGCGCCATCTCTCCGCCTCGCAAACGCATCTCATAGAGTGTCCACAGCTGTCCTTCCGGTATGCCATACAGCCGTGAGAGGCTGCGATAGCATTCATCATACTCCTTGGCAATACGATTAAGCTCTTTCTGCTGCTCAAGAAGAATATTCTTGTCTGGTTTCGAAATATCCATATAGAAAGGTCCTTTCTGCTTCGTGATCAGATTTCATTCCATTTGCAATACAGAAAAAATTCAATTATCGAGTTATCAAAGTCCGATATCGGACCTACAGTCGCTGATTATAGTCCGATATCGGACTATTGTCAAGGCGTGCTCCGGATAATCCTTGCCGTACATCGTCGGGGGGGGCTCTGTTTACACGAAATCTTTGCCACTTCGGTGTTGTGTGAACAGGTACAGTTGGGGGAAAATACATGCATTAGAAAAGAGCCACAGCATGCTGCGGCTCTTCGTTGTACTCTGTTTTGTTTTTATAAGTGCTCAGGACGCGCTGCTGTCCGTACTGTCTGCGTCCTCTTCCTCAAGCAGTGCGCGGTCCTCGGCCTTCATATGGCGATGCTCAGATACATGAAGTACACTGGTATCCAAGGGGGTCAGAACATGGATTCTATCGTTTTTGGCAATATCCAGATCCTTAACCTGAAGCTCTGTATTTACCGGATAATCCGCGACATTGATGATAATCCGGTCGACAATATCCGCAGGATACGCTTCATACTCAATTTCCTGGCAGTTATTGGTGATAAATCCGTTTGCGTGGTCCTCATTTTCAAGGATAATTTCGGCCTCACCCTTAACCTTCTCATCTGCCTGGAGCTGCTGGAAGGTCATATCTATGAAGTGATTGGTCAGAACGCTGAAATCCGCACTCTTGATCATGGTCATATATTTCGTGCCGTCTACATCGACAAGGGCCTTGCTTCCAACCGTGTGATGAAGCATGAACTGCTTTACGTTCTTTTCCGGAATCTGAAGACTGATGGAATGCTCCAGCTTTTTGCCGGAAATGGATCCGGTGATAAAGCCCAGCTTTCTCAGCTGTCTTCCCTTTTTGCTCATGTCTCGTACATTTGCCATTAATGTTTCCATACCTCTACCTCTTTCTCCGGGCCGCTTAACCCGGCTAAATCATGTATACGTCCGCTGTGCGGGGCGCTGGACAGAAACATCGTATTACATCCTTGTCGTCATCCCGCGAAAGATGAATGCGATTGTTGATTACGCTATATACTATAGCGCAGACAGACGGAAACGATTCACCAAAAATCGCGGCGCAAATCAGGGAAACATTCCCCTTGATTTTTGCAGACGGACACAGATATTTCACATTTTTAAAAAAGATGCACAGTATTCTCTCTTTTTGCGATCCATTCATCAAGTGTAAGAGGCCGGTAATCCGAGTACCCGCAGAAACAGTTCACGAGATTGCAGATTACCGGTTCAGTTCGGCCACCCGCCGTTGTGACGCTGACCTGTGATGCTCTTCTCTCAAAGTCGTAGAGCAGCTTTGCCTCCGTGGTATCGTGAACATGGCCGTGGAGCATAAAGGTCCGGAGATTTCCATTCCTGTCCCGCATATGATTCATACCATAGAATGGCATGGGATAATGGCTCAGAATAACGTTCCTCTCCGTGTCGTGAATTTCCGCGTAATGCCGGATCCACCCGAAACGATTGCTGTCGATGTCCGGACGGTCAAACCACTTTAAGTCGTGATTGCCAATGATCAGGAAGATCCTTCCCTTCAGCCGGTTCAGAACCGCATTCAGTTTTACGGGATCGCGGCCGGTGCCGGACCACGAAAACATGTCACCGATGATATATACACTGAAACCTCAAAATTTACGTTAATAGAAACCGGGCTAAATCAGCCTTGATTCCTATAAAACCACCTGCTGACCTTCAACAGATGGTACAAAACACCTTGAAAATAGGCTATCTGCGCC
>Ga0256406_1000107_pt1 | contig 153915 bp, 202 predicted proteins | sample RumenRJG_03DNA_FD_185986 | JGI IMG/M metagenome (GOLD analysis project Ga0256406, IMG submission 185986) | Bovine rumen microbial communities from Lethbridge, Alberta, Canada - RJG_03 | ecosystem: Host-associated > Mammals > Digestive system > Stomach > Rumen | place: Canada: Alberta... | reverse complement strand
ATTCATTTGCTCTTTATAGCTTGATATTGCCTTTGTTAATCCAGTATCAGAAGAGTCATTAAATACAAGACCTAAATCTTGAATAGTGCCTGTTAAGTCTGCTACAGATTCTTGCGCTTCTGAACTACCAGTCATTAATGACTCGATGTATGATTGATATGCAGCCGTATCCCATGATGAAGTATCTATGCTTGAATCAGCCATCAGTTTTGAAAGAGCGATAGCGTAATCATCACTTAAACCATCGACCCATTCATCAAATTTCGCCTTTTCTTCTGCGTTATTCGCTACCGTTATTTTTGGTTCTACTTCCACTTCGGGCTCGACAGTATCCGTATCGCTCGCAGCTTCTTCTGTTGCGGTTTCAATGCCTTCTTTAATATTTTCTTTGACCCTATCAATATCAACTATTTCAGCAGTTGAATTAATATTGTCAACGAAATCTTGCATAGAAAAACCTTTTCCAGATAATTCCTTTTCGAGTTTTCCATACAAGTCATCACCAAGCGTATTTTTTACATCTTCTATTGATATTCCAAGATTATCGCTTGCAAGTGCAACATCAAGCATATCTTGTTTTGCTTTCTTGAACGCTTCATGTGAAAAGATACTGTCAAATTGAATTTGTTTCCATTTTGCTGGGTCTAATTTTTCATACACAAATTCAATAGAACTATTAATATCATCAAGAACAGCATTTTGTTCAGATGTTCTTAATTCATAAGGAATAGATTCTAATGCTTGCTTATACTCAGTTAAAGCACCTACTTGTTCCCAAACGATATCCGTACCTTCAGTTACCATATCGTTGTATCTATTCCATTCATCAGAACCCTTTTTTTCTTCATCGCGGAACTCTTTCATCTTTTCAATTCCAGCGATATACCAAGAAAGATTCTTTTCATCAGCAAAAAGCGCCGCATTGTTGCCTGACCAAGAAGAATATTCTATCGCTTCATCATATGCTTCTTGGCTGATTTCGTCTTTGAAATTCTTTTTATAAGCGTTTACCGCATCTGAAGCAGCTTGCTTTGCAGCTTTTTCTTCTTCTTTCTCAGCTAAATCTTTTTGAATTTGTAATAATTCAGCTGCTTCACGCAAATCCTCAAGCTGTGATTGCTCAATAAAAGTAAGTGATCCCTTTTGTTCGAGTGCATCCATTGATGCTTGAACATTTTTTAATTCGGTATCAACATCAATTACTTTTTGTTTAGCATCTTCGTATGTTTGAAAAGAAGCATCCATTTTATCGTTAGCTTCTTTCGCTGATTCGTGTAACTTATCAAACGCTACAGCGAGAAGAGCAACAGCGCCGACAGCGGCAAGAATCGGATGCGCGGCGATAAGCGCCCATAATCCAGAAAGCGCGCCGTGTAATACACCAGCTGCGCCACCAGTAGTAGCCATAGCAGTACTAAATGCGCCGATAGCTGCGGACAGTCCGGGGAATGCACCGCTAAGAGCTTCAACCATAGTAAGAGCGCCTGAAGCTGCGGAGAATGCTTTAAAGGCTTTGGCAAGCCCCATGACTCCTGCGGCGATGCCTCCTGCGGCAATGGCAGAACCAAACAGACCAAGTTTTTCTGTTATACCATCGAGGACTTCGGCAATGCCTGTCGCAAAGTCTACAAGACTGCCTAAATCTTCGCGGTTAAAGACATTTTGCCAAATGCCTGTAAATGTTTCTTTAAGCGCGTTTATTTTGTATTCGAGAGAATTTTTGATGATGTCCATTTCGCGATCAGCCGCGCCAGCTGATTCGGACATTGTTTTAATCGCGGCTTCTGCTTGTGAGAAGTTGCTGATTATTGATGCACCAATTTGCCATTGTATTCATAAGGGTCATAAATCCTTACAGTTTAATCTAAAGCTACGCAGTATTTTTTAATGAACTATTTCTATAGTGTTCTACAAATTTTGCCCATTGCTCTGGTGTATTCATAGATCGCCCATACATATTATGGAATAAATCGTGGAGATCTTTCCTAACGCATACACCTAATGGATGTTTGTCGTGTTCCGCGATAAACGCGCATGTAATTTTGTTAAGTTCTTCCTGCGTATATTCTGTAAATTCTTTAATTTCAAAATCTGGATTATTGCTAAAGAAATCGGATACTATTTGGCTAAAACTATAAAGATGATGAATTTGAAAATCTTTTGATGATGTTAAAACACATTCGTAATTGCATGACTCCATCGACTTATTTTTCCAATCTTGCAATTGCCCTCTTAAATATTTACTTATGTCAGAATATTTTAAGCTGTCCTTATGCACACGCATTAGATGTAATCTATGCCTTCTTTCCATGATTGACAACTTCGGCTTTCCAATAATAACCGATAACTCTTCATCTGACATATGTTCCCAATTATCAATCAATATTTTATCTAATTCTTCGTTCCAATAAGTAGAATTATAAAAATACGAATACAGATTTAAAATCCTCGCGTGTGAAATAATTGCATTCTTGCTACGTGTTGGTATCATTTCACATACTTCATCAATTGGGATTGTTGGGTAATACTTTTCTAATAATGCGTTTTCTTCATCGTTCCAATCATCGTCTGTAGAATATCCAAAACATTTATATGCTTGCGTTTGTATAGCATCTTTTGAATATCTGCCGTTAAAATGTTTCTCTAATTCATCAATGGTATACTTGAAATAATTTTCCTTCAGATAAGAAAGATCGTTTTCAAGCCAAAAATAATAGTCTGCTTTAATCCCCAATTTATACGCTTTGTTCACGATAGAATTCCTTGTCGCATTCGGAAACCTTTTCATAATAGCATCCCAATTTCCTACAGGATATTCTTTTCTTAAAAATTCTATATCATCATTTGTAAAACGATAATTTGAATTTTCATATATTCCAAGCGACTTTAACTTATTTATTATGCTTGCAGATTTTCTACTATATTTCCGTGCCATTTCGAATGGTTTCATTCCAGATTTATAATCTTCAATTATCATAGATAATTCTTCTTTCGTAAATTGTCTTGCCATGCAATCTCCGTATGCATAGCTTTAGATTAAGCATCCTATGCTTTCACATAGAGTTTTGACTATTTCTTCACCCTCGGCATTATCCGTTAGGGGCATACCTTTTCCATTTAAGGGGATTTCACCCACACCATAAATTTGTGCCGTACTTCTATTGATATGACTATTCAGGATTTCCACCTTTATTTGATTGCCATATCCCTTATGGGGAATAGTCGATGAACGTTCACCCTCGGCTTAACTAACATATGGTCTATGTGTGACGTTAGGGTGCTTCGCTACATGAACAGCCATTGTTTCATCCTCGCGTTGTCAAACCTTCATAATGTGCTTTCGCCATTATTGTGGTGCAAGGCTTTAGGCATTACCTGTAATTAAATATGTTCTCTACGCACATTTCTGCGCGATAGGGCGCAAATTCGCCCTCGTTTTACCAAACAGCTTGTCAAGAAGTTGTGCTTGGTTCTTATCCGATAATTCATCCCAAACTTCTGAGATTTCTTTGAGGACTTGATAGGTGGATTTATATGTATCCTCATCTTCCATAATTGATACTTTTCCACCTGTTAACTCGTAAACATCACCTTTTATGTTTACAAGCGTGTCATCAAGTTCCTCGGTTTCCTCATTCATACCCCTGATCCTCATGCTTATCGTCCTCAAACCATTTCCCACTTTGGACGCATCTTGCACAATTTCAGTACCAGCAGTAATTAGAGCTATTGTTTCATCAAGCGAGTTATTTGCAACCGCCATAGCAGATGAGGAATTCTGTAAGGCAGTCATAATATCTTCATTGGTTAATGCAAAACCATTACCTACAGCATTAACCTTACTCATTACGCCATCAAGAACATCATCGGCTTCAATGCCGAATGCCTTCATGGTTGAAACCAAACTCGTTGTAGCAGTGTCAACAGACATTCCGGGTGATATCGCCGCGAATTGAGATGACAATTTGCTCATCGTCTGAGCATCTTGTAAATTGTATCCAAGTCGCGACCACCTTATTGTTACTTCCCTTCAAAATAGAAGAGGGGTAGGTCATTTCTGCCTACCTCTGCAATTTCATTATTAGATTATATTTGCAGAGCAGAGTACATCATCACCATGCGCATAAGCGTTTAGGTGTTCAGCGTGCAAGCATACATTACTGTATGCAAAACTTACTCGTTACGGGTTCAAAACTTTCGTTTTGTCTTGCCCTCGGAATTGTCCTTCTCAGGAGTTTTCCCGATAAAAGCTGAATGAAACCCTATATGTTTCCATATAAGTGGACTGATTTGTTAATCCGCAGCACCTTGAATAATCTGTTGCGTTGTAGTGCCATACTGCTTTGCGATGTTATTCGCTTCTTTATAAAAACTATTTAACTGCTTTGGCGTAGCAGTAGAAGTCTTTTGTAGGTCAACAAGCGCCGTGTCCAGTTCAACAACTGTCTGCACGCCTTGTTTCAATTCATTAAATACGCGATAAAGGCTCACATAAGAAGCCGCGAATTTCGCAACACTTCCTAATGACGATGTGAAAGACTGCGCAAAAGTCTTTCCAACATTCCCTGTTGCTCTTGCTTCAGATTGCAACAGCCTGAATTCTTCACGCAACTGTCGAACAGCCGCGCCATCGCCGTTTGTGATCGCCGTTTGTAACCTTGTCTGTAAATCACTTAACTGACTGCCATACATCTTAACCGCTTTGCCGTTGTTCCGCGCCCAAGCAGTCATTTGATTTCCAAACGTTTTCGCCGTTGTTTCATTAAATGTATTAGCCGATTTTGTTAAATCGCGCATGTTGTTGCGAATATTAACAGTCAGCCTATTGGTTTGCTTTTCAATTTGGTTCACAGTCTGTGTGGCATTTATTTGTTGCATACCACTATTGACTGCCTGTACAAACTGACCAGCAAATTGCGTACCAGCGTTCCCACCTTGATTTTGCATTTGTTGCAAAAGGTTACGGAGAGCTTGGCTCGCTTGATTTAGTTGCAAATTAACTTCGACATTAATCTTTTGCTTTTGGTTAACAAAAGAATTTAGTTGACTTTGCGCATTTCCTAAATCTAAATCCGCTGTTATTCTGGCTCTAAAATCAGCCATGCCATACCTCCTTTTGCGTATTAAAAAACTGCCCTAAAGGTGGGGCAGTAGTACGCAATAATATGTTATTTTTCAAAACTTTATAATTCTGTTAATTCAGCGCTCTTAACGTCTTTGATTCCATTAGCACCAAAATACTTATCAAGCTGTTTATCTGTGGTTACGTCATTATAGACACGTACCATGTCACCGCTATCCCAACCGATAATGTCCTGAATAACACTATCAGGAAGATTAGCTTCGGCTAATCTTGTAGTAAAAAAGTGCCTTAAACTGTGCCAATAAAATGGCTTTTTAATTAGAGCGGAAAACGTCTGCGCCCACGAATCGAGCGTTTCAGTTTTCATAGGCTTGTCCATCCACTTGCCACCTTCGCGTCGTGGGAACAACCATTCACTTCTAATTTTCAGTCTCTTTCTTTCTTCCATCCAAAGATCAAAGTATGGTTTAAATGGTTTTGCTAATGTATAAACATCGAGAAGTTTTCCTTGAATTCCGCGACCTTTTGTGACTATCTTCTCAGGTGTTTTATAAAGAGCGCCTTCGCATATTAAATTTTTATCATCAAAGTAATTTACTTTGAAACGAGGTATTTCTGCTTTACGTCTGCCGTTATTCATCGCCAAAGATAGAACACATGCCTTCATGTATTCTTCGTTCTCCACAAGATAATCGAGCAGACTTTGTAGTTCATCCATCTTGAATACTGTTTTTGTTCTCACCGCAGTATCAGCAGGAGATTCAATCTTTAATACTATTGGTTTATAACCTTCGTATTCATCATCAAGGATGTTCTCAATAAAGTTACTTAAAGATGAGATAGTGGCTTTAACGGTTCTAACTCGTTTTGGCGACCATCCCCACTCGTTGATTGCATGACTTTGGAATTTAGAAAATTCACGCTTCTTCATATTGACAAAAAATTTGTTCTTGTTAAAATCTAAATTCCAGCACCAAAAAATATGTAAGTTATGTTCGTACTGATAAATAGTAGATTTCGCTCTGCCAATAGAAGAAAGGTATTCCAAATAGTCAGCTTCTAATTCCAAATTATCAGGATTGACCTGTTCCATTTTTTCAGGCGAAGTAATGTCATTATATACAGTGCTTCGCCCTTCGCCTTTTCTTACTGACATTGATACTCACTCCTAACTAAAGAAACTTGCTAATGTGCTGTTCAAATCGTTTTCAATTCTCTTTTCTGATCTCTGCCAAAATCCGGGTCTACCACGTACATTAGCAAAATGATATTCAGCAGCGTTCATCGCTTGCAAAGGTGAAAAGTAACTCGCATATCCGCGACTTGTAAAGTCAGGGTTCGGGACAGTATAGCTTGGTGGTTCAAGATACGCTTCAAAGCTAACCGAATTTCCACCAACGGAAAGACCAGTCGTTCGCGGTGAACTACCAAGACCGCCAGTTCTTTGATAAATTGTAGGACTTCCACCAGAATAGAAACTTCCCACCTCTTCAAACATATCCGCTTCAGCCTTTGCCTGAACGACTTGCATAGCGCTTTGTAATTGATGGCGAAGCATTTGTTCAAGCTCGCCCATACTACTTGCAACTGGCATAATGTTTCCTCGTTTTTAAAAACTTAAATATCTTGTATTATTTCTTTTGCGGAAATGGAATTACTGATGGTTCATGAGATGCATTTAATTCTTCTGTTTTCTCTTTGAAACGATCTGAATTTCCATATGCTTCCACAATCGCTTCGCTTGACAATTTACCTTCTGTAATCTGTTTTGCAATATCTGTAAATTTAGCCATATCTTCATCAGAGAAAGTATCTCTGAAAGATTTTAAAATCGCGCCCATTCCAGAGGAAATAGCAGTAGCAAAAGCATTTGCATCACTCTTTTTATATTCGACAATATCTTTAGCTTGATCGTAAGCGCACCCAAACAGAAGAGAAATATGACCATCGTAATCTAATATTGCTTCGTTGTAATGATTCATAAACTCTGCGTTGTCATATAACTGTTGCATGTCCATAATATCTTCAATAGGATGTATAACAATATCGTCTGTTTCTTCAAGCTCTACACAATGATTGAAGTATGCACATACGGCAAACATTTCACCGATTTGAGGTGTGTATTCATATGTGTTTTCGTCAAAGAATTCATTTGCAATTTCATTGACAACTTGCAGATATTCAACCAGATTTAACTTATTATTGAATTTCATTCTGATAAACCTCCATACCGCTTAATGCAAAGCGGTTTCTTTAAGAAAATATTCTATGTCATAGCGATAATGTGTTTTCAATACTTTCTGCGGAATAATAATGTATCCAATGTTGTTACTTACCAAATCGTTGTAATTAAAACTTTTCTTAGATATCAAACCTTGCAATTTGATGAACTCGTTGATTGGTAAAAATATTGTCGTTTCTAATTCACGAAATTCAATTATAAATCCACAAACACATTCGCCTATTTTTTCAAAATTTTCTAATCCAATTATCTGATGATAATGGATCTCACCATGTTCATCTTTGGTTCTTTCAAACGATATTGATTTGCCTTGCACTGTTTTTAATTCCAGTGTATATAGCGTTAATGTATTAGGACACCAAAGAAGAAAATCAAATGGGTTCTTTCGACTAAACCTAAGATTTGAGCTTTTATAAAATGACTGCGCCGCATCTGGTATTCTTAAAACTCCTACATAATCAGGAACGCTTTTAATCCAATCCTGCTCAAATCGTTTTCCTATATTCTGCAATTTTACTTGTGTGGATATGTATCTAACCACTTCTGATATATATACGCAGTTTCACTTTTCAAAAACCAGAAAGTTATTTTTCCGGGACTATTCTCTTTTTCCCAAACAAATCGTGGCTGACACCCATGTTTAATATAAAAGATAGCCTGTTTAAGATTGTCTATCGGAATTAAATTTTCCCTTCCATAGCAATCAATGGCTTCTTCCAATGATCCGAAATTAATTGTTGTTCTCATTTCTTACCTCTTCTCTATAAAAAAATAAAAGGGCAACATCATACAGATTGCAAGATGTTACCCTTATCTATAACTCCAATACAATCTTATTCTTCAACTACATCATCGAGTTTCTTCTTGATTGTTTTCTTATTTTTCTTAATATCAATTTTAACTGGTTCTGCCACTTCGACAGATTCATCAACGATAGGATCAGTTTCTTCCGCATGATCGACAATAGAATATTTCCCATTGTCGTATTTGACTTTCACTGTTTTCGCGTCCTTCGCGATAGAAGAGAACTGAACATCCGTGTCGCCAAATCTGACAACAGTAACAGCATCGTTATTTTCAATGACTGGACATTCTTTAATCATGCTACATTCTCCTTGATATTGAAAAAGTTCCCATGACATTTGTCAGGGAACTTGGATTTTGCTTCGTTAAATTCTTCGCGAGATATGTATATATATTTATTGTTTTTATATTTTTGATCTCGCTCAATTGATTTTCTTAATGCTCTTGAATTATGTTTAATTCCAGTTTGTTCAAATAGGAGAGTGCAAGCAATAGATGAACTGCAATAATACTTATCTGTGGTAACACAATAAATTGGTTTCCCACCGTGATCTATAAGGAGACTTGATTCTTTTATTTTACGCGTATCTTGAAGAGTGTACTCACACCATCCAAATTTGACACCAGATTTTACAGCTTTCCAAACATAATTTCCAGATACGTTAAAATACTTTGCAATTTCATCCCTTTTTAATAACGGATTATCGTTATGATATATCGAAATCATTTTATATAGATTTGATGTTGCAATACTATTGCATTTATCCCAATCTATATCTTCCTCTGTTGCATTTAGTATGTTCAATAAACCAGATTGCAATATATTATTTTTAATAAAGTCACAATCAGAAACAGATGCATTTATTTTGAAATAATACTTAATGCCATTATCAATCGCGACAGACTCTTTAAAAGTATCATTCTCTATTTCTTCTTGAAGCGTCCTTCCTTTATTAGAAATACTTCTACTATAATGTTGCATTCCTTGCATTTCGATAATAATATCACAATCATTACTTTTAATATAAAAGTCGTATACTTTGTGATTTGACCAATCAAATATTTTCTCTGTAGAGAACTCAATATTTAATTGTTCGAGAACAGCGTACATGAATTTGTTTGGATAGCTTTTACCATCGCCACATATACAAGATAAGCCGTGATTTGAATATAAGTTTAACGCTGACTTCTCAATAACGCGCCCACAATCAGGACATTTCATCATGGTTTTTACATTACTGTATTTTGCATTAGAATAACAATAGTTTTTGTCTATTATATAATTCATCATCCAAGGCGCAGTTGTAGAAATATCATTTATTCCTTTTACTATTTTCTTAGGTGGAATACAACAAGCGTTACATCCTGTATTCTGACCACACAATGAATATTCTCTGATAGAATCTTCATTCCCACATTTTAGGCACTTATACTTATACCATTTTTCATTCTGCGTATATGCCTTTCCATTTTTGAATTTTGATTTTGGAATATAAAATCTATCAATCACCTCAATGCTTCGTGAAGCATCGCTAATTACATCCCCAATTTTATATTTAAAATCACCAAACTTATTTCCCATAATTCAATAGAAAAGGGCGAGATATTTCACTCGCCCATACAAATATTACTCTACGTCAGTTGTGTCCTCGATCATATCAAGAACATTACCATTTTTATCTTCAAGTAAATCAACCATTGTGTTAAGGAATATTCGCTATATATTCCCAAGCGTATAATACGCTTCTCGTACTTTCATACGAAGTGCAGACTATATCTTCATCCTTGCGGATGCCTACCACTTCCACCATCAATAGCTTATGGTGTACTCCTTACGGATAGTCGTTGAACTTTACTCTATTCGAGTCTTAGCTGCTGGTTGCCCATTATTCCAATACTTAGGATTTAACCTTATATCATCTATATATTTCTTTCAGCTTTCGCAACATTCACGCTTAGACTTATTTCATTCTTACGTTGTAGTATATATAGCTTTAGGGTTTTTCAGCAATTCAATAGGTTATCTTATCACGCACATTTCTGTACGCGCACACTATCATTATTTAATGTGATTGTCACAGAAGCAGGATCGCCTTCAGAAGAGAAGGAAAGCTCGAAGTTTCTCTGGATAGACGCTTTGTAAGCAGTCATAATGAAAGGTGTAAGGGAATCATCCTCACCCTTATCCAGAGTAGACATTGTAATGTAATAATCCTTCGGAACTTTCTTGTTATTGAAGGAAACCTTCTTAACATTCTCAGTTCTTTCTACGATGTAACCAACTTCATACTCGGTATCGACCGCAATATCATTTTTGGTAGTAGCGGTGAACTTGTTAGAAGCATAAGTTCCTGCAATCTGTGTATTGCCAAACTCACCAGAAGCATACACGAACACAGTGCCAGCCTTTGCGCCAGTAATATCAAGTTCGCCAGCAGTAGTACATTTAATAGTTTTCTTCACAGCATAAGCAGCTGTGTTATCAATAGTACCATCAGAGAACAGGGAATAAGCCTTGAACGGCATAACCTGTGCCTCGATAGTCATAGTACCTTCAATCGGATTATGGAACGCGATTGCACGCACACCCTTCTTCATAGCATAAACAGAATCACCAGACAGACCAGCTGTGGTAGTATTAGCGGTATCGAAGAACAGGAATGGAGCCATTGTCTTTAACACACGAATATCAACATCGCACACCTGTCGATTAGCTTTATTAATATCAGGCATAATAAATCCTCCTTAATAAAAAGGACTTGCCCTATGCAAGCCCTATACTTGTTTATCAAAATTATTTTTATACCAAAGCGATGGGTCGAATTGATTTTTCTCATCTCCCCAAACAGCGACACGAACACTGTTCATGTAATGCGCATCATCATTCTGCGCCTTCTCAAACTGATCGTATAGTTGGAATAGCGTGGCATCCCAAATATTAATAATGTTCAGTCCGGGGTTTTTAGCTGCGGTTGCGGAAATAATATTAGGCAACGACATATTGTAAAAATCCTTTTGTGCCTTCCTTTTATTTTCCTTTTCCTTCGCTTTAAGCATCCTTTCATACAACCTTCTTGCTTTTTCGTTTTTAAATTTAGGTTTTGGATCGTCAAGCGGATCATTGCTTTTTATACAACAAACCTGTTGAAGTATATCCAAAACATCAGCCAACGTCATAGGATTTATCATCCCTTTGACATTTTGATTATTTAATTCTAAATCCTCTGGTAATGTATCATAATCATCCGTATCAACAATCAAAAAAAGATTATCTCTAAAGATAACCCTTTCTACAAAAAAGAAATTAAATATTTCAAGATATGTGTATAGTATTGGCTTCTCAATCAAGATAACATCATAAAGCGTAATTTCTTTTTGTTGTTCTTCCTGAAGAATATCCCAATATAATTCACCTTGACTTCGATTGAGATACATATAATAATCCCTTGGCGTTAATTTTAAATACACCTGATACATACCAAACTTTGGGTATGTCAATTTCCCTATGTCTCGCAAGGTAGGCTGTCTAATTGTTCCGATTGACAACGAAATCGGTTCTGGACATAATAGTGTAAAATAATCTAACTTCATCTGAAGTTATTAACACTAAATGTTAAGATACGCCCATAGAATGTGGTTGAATTATAGATGTCTACGTTGTCCAGTTCTAAATCACCTATACCAAATTCCTTGACAATATCTTCATCTAAAAGAGTTTCTTCAATCATTTCTGAAAGAATATCAGCACGATTACCGTAATAGTTTTCTTTCGAATAATTCTCCAAAATATCACGATGACAAATTGCATATATATATACTTGAACGTTTTTTACCTGTGGTCGCATTCTTGGTAACATTACATCAAAGAATATATATGTGGATGTATCCGTAATTGTATCGTCTATAAATAAATGAGAATTTACATGATTTTTAAACTCAAGCAATAAGTCTTTTGATTTAAGATTGCTCGTATCACCAAACATCAAATCTTTTATATCATCCGATTTAAGGAGAGCGTTTGATATACGAGTCTTATATAATCCCAATTCTTTTGTGGTTAACTTTCTTGCCATCTCTCCTTAACTCCTTATATCAATCCAACAATAGTAATTGTCAGTTTCGTATTTTCATCGTTATTCAAAAATAACTCAAATGATTTATTAAGCAGAGACAAATCATCAACCGAAATGCAAATTGTATTATTAATATAATCTACTTGCAGTTTATCTAAAAAGTCACAATTGATAGTCCATTCAGCATTGCCATCAATCACATTACCTTCGGCATCATAAAATACAGCAGTGAACTCTGAAGCACTTAGACCAGAATAAATCTTGTCATCATCATAGATTATCTTTGCGGTAGCAACAGTATCCGCATCTGTTTCTGATGATAAATCTTCTAAAACGCCAGAATGTTCATCCTCTAAGCATAGCCAATATCCTTTATCGCCAACACGATAATATCCATCGCCCTCATGCTGTTCGTCTTGCGTTACCAATATTTCATAATGTCCACTATCTATATAATTATATAGAACACTATCATTTCTTGTGACTTGATATGTTATTACTTTATTTGAAGTAACAGATTTTTCATCTTCCCCTATACTACGTTCATATATATCAATGCGCTTGTCTATAATAAAGCGTTGTCCGCTATCAAGCATAATACATTCGTCATCATCTGGCATACAAATCAAAAGCTGATCCGTTCTAAGAATATAATATCTATTATCTCTTTGACCGTTATTATACTGTGATGCCGATTGAATGCTTGACCATCTTTCAACGATATTACCTTTATCATTTTTCCATGCTAATTTCCAATTGCATAGAGTTAAAACAGCTTTTTCATACATTCCATTGTCATCAACAAGACCAACAATTAGCCAATAACGATTTTTATAATGTATGTAATATCCTGCTTTGCATGTCCCAATAGGTACAAGTAAATGTCTTGTAAAAGCATTTAGTTTCGTATCTTGAACTTTGTTCTGTATTATAGCTTGAATAGGAGAGCAGATTGACAAGTCTGCGTTACAGTATTCAACTTCAATTGCGATTGGACTATCAAGAGCCTCGGTAAAAGCGTCTTGTGCAAAGTCCATCACTTCATCTTCAAATCCGCTTGTTTGCGAATACGGTGGTTTCATTAAATACCATTCAGTTGCCATAGTATCACCACCTTAATCATATGCCGTTGGTTTTTGCATCTGAACCATATAGGCAGATTTTGAAGAATCATAATCAAGTTCATTTTTCGCAGCTGTCTTAGAGTGACCGCCACCATCTACAGATATATCTTTGGAAACGATTGAAACGCGCTTATTAACCTTTGATGTTTCTCTTTCCTGATACATCTGTTTCATAAAAGCCGCAAGTGTATCAACAACATACTGGTCAATGACTGTATCAAAAGACATTTCTTCCTCGTTAAATTCAAGTGTTTCAAGTTCAGTGGAATAACGAGCAACTGCCTTTTTCAGCCATACTAATTTGAGTCCATCTGGAATTATTTCTTTATCGCGAAATGAACTATCAAAACTATCGAATACTTCATTGGCGGTTGTTCCTTCCATTTGAATCACCTCATTATTTAACGAATATTCTTTTCGTCTTGTTCTACTTTATCCATTTTATATCCAGTGTAAGTTTCGCAGAAACGGATTTTACTGAAATCATTTAAGTTCTGTTTAATGATTGAAACCATCAGAGCATATTTCTCCGCACGAGTAATAATTCTCTTTTTAAGTTCATCTTCAAATTCGCCTTGGTTTCTAATCTCAAATAACGTTTTCACAAGACCGTCACTAAACTGATTATCAGAATTAAATCCAACTTCTTTTAAGGTTGGCTTATCTTCAATAATTAATGTTGCATGACCGCCATATCCGTCAATTCCATTAAACAGATTATTGTTATTATGAATCTGCGAAATGATTTCATTTCTCGACATTCTAATAGAACCCCTACTCGGAATGGTTACATCTCCGACAGTAAGCATTCTCGCAAATCCTGTAGTCCATCCTGCAATACTTTTAACTGTCACTTGCTGTTCCAAATTTAATGGCTGTTCAACTTCTTGCGCCACTACAGTTTCAACTTCTTTTGGCGTTTCGTTTAAGTTCTCTTCAGAGACTTTTTTCGCCGTTGTAGTTCTTCCCATACTTAATACCTCATTTCAACTATTTTTCTGTTTTCAACTAAAATTTATGTTTAGCTTCATTATAAGATTTGATTAGTGCATCCAACTTATCTGATTTCTTGAAAACCCAATAGCGATTTCCTGATGATGCATTAACTTTTGAAGCATAGCACTTTTCATTAAACGCGCACAAATAATGGAATAGTCTTAAAGAATAACAATAAAAGTTTTCATTGTTTTCCATATTTGCACCTCTTATATTTATGCTGCGAGATTGTCTTTAAGAATCTGTTCTATGTTATTAAAATCTTTATACCAAATTTCAAGCAACTGGATTTTGTTATCATTTGCATATTTACGTTTACGCCTATCATGTTCTTTCTGATATTCAAGCTGTTCGTATGATTGAGAATTAGCTGTGCCATCATGAAATTCGCCATGATATTCAATAAGTATATTGTTATCTGGTAGATAGAAGTCATATGATAATAATCCACCACCAATACCTTTTAAATCAGAAAATGATTTTTGCCATTCGAAATTAACATCGTTATTTTCAAGAAATGTTAGAATTTTCAATTCGCCTTTTGATGTATTGCATATAGGACAGCCAGATGGACTTCTTTTCCCTATAAGATTATGTGCTTTAGTTTGCCAAACGTGTCCACATACTTTACATCTACATGTTATTGGTTCATCATCTTTTGTATATCTGCTTATAATATCTATTGTTCTATGATTCAAGTTACGTTCATTAAACTCGCTAATGAATTGTTCATGAGATTTAATTCGATAATTTTGAACATATTCCATTGCACAATTTTTACATCCATAACCTCGAATTAACGAATAAGGCATCGAATCCCATTCATTTCCACATTTTTTACATTTGCATTTAATTTTCGTATGAGAAGTTTTGTATTCACCAACAATCTCTGTATTTGGATTTATACCTTCAACTTCCTTTATAAATTCATCGTTTGTTTTTCTAACACGTTCAGAAACATAATCAATAGCACAATATTTGCATCCGTGTTCTGATTTAAGAATAGACATAGGCATTATTTCAAAATCATAGTCATGTATGTTACAATGAAACATTATTGGCATTCTCATTTTTCTATAACGACCGATTACGTCTATATGTGGATGTTTCTTTTTAACATCATTAACAAAATCTTCATGTGTAATTACTTTAGACATTTATACTCACCATCCAATATAAAAGAGGACTGTTTAGGCAGTCCTCTTTAGCGATTCAAGTGGCGAGTAATTATCTCGCAAACTTGTTATTAAATTAAGCTAATCCCCCAATGTTACTGTCATAGAACATACCAATTTTATATTCCTGACCCTTGGCAAGATCACATCCAACCTCGATGTCGAATCTACTCTCAACACGACCATTCTTCACATTGTTACCAGTGAAGGAAGTCAGACCACCACGAGTGTAAGTAGCGATAGGAGACTGCGCACCAGCAGGAACAATGAAACCAAGACCAGCAGGAAGCATAGTCTCGAAATCAGTACCAGCCGCATTCAGAGTAGCCTCATCATACGGATTGTCAATTTCAGTCAGAACAGCACCATTGTACATTCCAAGCAGACCATTCTGAGCGATCTCATTCATCTGAGCTTCAGAAATACCAGTGATGGTATTAGAAGCGATAGTGCCAACGTATCCAGCCCAAGGAGTGAACTGAGACAGAAGAGCATAGTCACCGATTACGGTTGGGCGACCAAATCTACGAATCTTGGTCAGAACGCCATCAACGCCAGCCTTTGTCAGTCCAGCATTCTCGAAAGCATACTTCACGCCAGTAGCATCATGAATAGCTTTGTAGATTTTCTTGATAATGGCACGGTTAGCCTTGTTGCGAATATCAATACGAACCTGTTCCATGCCCTCGTTCTCTTTGGACATATCGCCAAGAGCTACCCTACGATAGTCAACGGCATAACCACCAGAAACGGTGAATGTAGGAACAGGATAAACATCCTTAACGATTGCCGGGAACACAACATCGCCACCAGCAGCCTGTTCGCGAGATTTCTCGCCAACATGCTTGTAAACTTCACGCTCGATAGTCTCATCGAAACCAACAGCCTGATAAGAACCGAAGATAGAAAGCATCTTCATTTCCTGAAGCAGTGGAGTTTCGATAACAAATCTACGAAGTGTATTCAGTTCAGCAACGGCGTTGAAATCACCATTCTCAGCACGAGCGCCAAGCTCTTTAATGTAATTAACTGCTTTATCTGCGCCCTTAATAGCGCCAACTTCTTTGCCGTTAACCATAGCAGAGAAAACTTCGGACACGATAGATGTCGCACGCATTTCTCTGTTCAGGTAATCAGCATCTTTACGAAGATTGTTTAACTCGTAAGTAGTATTCATCATGTATTACCTCCAAATATTATTAAACAATTACACACCCATGATAAGAACCTTAACTGCTTTACCAGTCAGCGTAACTTTGTCAGTAACCTTGAAATAAACGCCAGATTCCGGGGCAGTAGCAGTAACCTCAAGAGTGCCATCTGTCTTAGGCTTCAGCAGAGTAGTTCCAGCGGTAATATCATCGTAGTCAGCGCCAGAAGCATAAGTAATATGTTTCTCATCAATGACAAGTTTCTGACCAGCCCAAGCGGAAAGATCATAACCATTCAGATATTCTCCAGCCTTGATTGTAACGCCATCTTTATATGCATCGTCACCATTGATGTCGTTAAGAATCACATAAGTAATTCCATCAACAGTGAGGAAAGAATTATTAACAACATCATTTGCGGATGTAAGGACAGGATTGATCTTTGCAATGTCCAGCATACCAACAGTTTCACATTTAATCATTGCGTTTTCCTCCTAATTATCAAATTAGAAAATGTCAACATCCTCTTCAGAAACCTTCTTTTCGTTGATCTCTGAGAAAATATCTTCAACATCATCTTCCACATGTTCAGAAGCCTTCTTAGCCTCTTCAATATATTTCTTACCAATCTCTGCATGAATCTTATCCACAACAGAATTGATTTCGCTTGTCAGCGGATTTTCATTGAACGCGTCAATCTCAGCCTGTGCAAAAGATTTCTGCTCATCAGTAAAGCCTTCAATAGCAGCGTTCAGTTCACCAATCTTTTCTTTCTTCTGCGCATCTTCAAGATTGGATTTCAGTTCATTGATTTCGCCAGTAAGTGTCTCTTTTTCAGCTGTAAGAGCAGTATTGGCTTCATTAAGCGCAGTTACTTTAGATTCAAGCTCGGCAATGTTTTCATTCTGTCTTTCGATTTCAGCCTGAAGCTCCTTAACAAGCTCCTGAGATTCGGCAATGCGTTTTTCGCATTCCTCCTTCATAGCATTGATCTCTTCGGCAGAAGAATTCATTTCGCTGATAACCTGAGAAACGATAGCTTTGATTTCATTCTCACCCATCGTGAAGTCCTCCTTATCGACATTATTAGATTGATTCAATTCCAGTATTTTTGCTGTTTTGTCCGCAGGTCTAACCCCAAGCAAGGCATAACCCGAATACTCAAAAACCATAGGAATACGACCATAATCTTTATAGCCGTATTTGTAGATAATTGATGGATTATCACCTGTCTTTAGGATTTCGACACTACCAAAAGGCGCATTACCATCTTCAATATCTTCTTCAAGTTTTTCACAGAAGTTGTGATAACATAGACCATCAATAGTTCCTTCGCCAATACAAACAGTCTTGATACCTTCATCAGTCTCAATGTCTGTAATGTATCCTTTTTCAAAAGTACCGATCATCACGGCGTTTTCGAATATTGGTAATCCATCCTTGGTTTCTGTTTCGCCATGCCCATTGAGGAACGTTCTTTCTTCGTCAAGAAATTCGCATCTAATACTTTTCCCTTCAAGTGTCGGGAGAGCCTTTTCGCAATATTCCCTGATCCAAGAAATACCGTTTTCGTTATATTCACTTGCTACGCCATTCTTCTCATCCACGCATGAGTCAGGATAGATTTCGTGAAGTATAACCTTGAAATGTCTGCGACCATTTTTTGAATCTTTCTTAGAAAGCTCAAAAGTTTTCATTTCAAGTTGCCTCCTTGTGAACATATATGTATATAAAAAGAGGGCAGTAGTAAAACTGTCCTCTTGATATATTGAAATTATTAATTTTTAAAAACCCACCTATTGCGTTCTGCGGCAATTTCCTCGAAACCTAAATTCCTTAATTTGTCAGCAGTATCTTTATCGGTGGTTGCAATATAATGAAAATCTTTAGTGTTTGTATCCGATTTATCATCGTTTTTCAAAACCATATTTTATTGCATCCTTATAAAATAATTCTTTTATTGTGTACTCGGTGCAGGAGTACCATTTGTGTTATTTGCTTTTGTCTGCAATGTACTGTAGTTCGAACTATCATCATCAGTAGGTCTGCCAGCCTTATTATTGTCATTAGACGAATATGTAAAGCTCGTCTGATGAACTGGATATTTGCTTTCGATTTCATCTTCTAATTCTTGGTCAAGTAGTGCAAAATAAACTTCTGGTGAAATTCCTGCTGCGCTTGCCCAAAGAGAAAGAGAACCTTTACCCTCAAGATATAAATCTTTTGCATTGGCTACCATGTCTTTTTGATTAACATATGTTGTATGCAAATATTTGCATTCAGCACGATTTCTCTTATCACAGATAATATTCGCGTTAATACATTTATTTAACTCTGCCTCAATCTGATTAATCCACTGAAACACTTGTGAACTTAACAATTCTAAGTTGTTTACCTGTGATGAATAGTTTCCACTACCAGAACCATTTAGAAGAGAAGCAGCAATACCTAAATCCATTGCTATCTTGTCACCAAGATTTGATTCGTATTTATCATCAAAGATATCTGTATTGCTTGCATCAATACTATTTATCTTTGTTCCTGCCGCAACAGAAAAGAATGAAATACCACCACGATTATTTTTGTTCATAACTGCACCTTTTACTTTTTCGTGTTGGTTCTGCTGTTGCTTCTGTGAAAGAGCAGAAGTACCTTTGTCTTTTCCTTCAGGGAACGTTTGATAAATAATTCTATTATTTATTTCATCTAACACATTTCTTTTTGTGTCGGTAAAATAATCGCCATAAAGAATGTCATTGATTGCAGCAAGCACAAGAGGTCTGCCCCAAGGCTCTTCTTTACTGCTTCTTATTTTGTGAACAATTGTTTTTGTTGGATCAAGAACAACCCAACGTTCATGGTTTCCGTGATTATAAGCATCTCGAATTTCCTTTGGATATTTCCGTAATTTACGTTTTGCCTCTTCGCCTTCACAATTATCAAAATACGACAAGTCAAATGCAAGCTGATAATTCGAATTTCTGATTCCGATAATCTTTGTGTAATCTGGCGATAAAGAAATAACAGATGCGTTTATTCCAAGCTCATTGATTTCGGCTATTCTATCAACATCATAATCGGACATTATTTTTTCATTGGATAATGGTCTGTTTGTTGTTTCAAAATAATAGAAAGCAATTCCATCAACCATCCCACGAAACAGTGCATCACGAACAATTTCTTTATGTTTGATGTTTCTAAGCGTAGACTCCATCAATTTCTTATTTCTTTTCTTTTTCTGTGGGCTATCGCCATAATTTACGATAACATTATCAAGTGTCGGCATTGCAACCATATAATCTACTGTATTGGTGTAAACACCATTACACCCATATAATATCCTTGATATTTCTCTAAGGACTTGGTTGTTACCCATCGGATCGCGAATTAAATCACGTATCTGTTCTGGTTTATACAAATCGAAAACATTCATCATCCCATAATAGGAGAGTGAATTAAGACGATAAGAACGATATGCATTAAATTCATAATCCTTGTTATCTTGTCTTATTTCTTGATGCTGATTGTTTTCGTATGTTCGTTTTTTATAATTACTTCGTCTGTTATAAGAGGAAGTAGTATTATTTTTGTTTGCCATATACTAAACCTCCTCGTTAATTGATATAGCATTCATATTCATACTCCTCGTTAATTGTGCTTAAATCCTGCGCCAATTTATTTGCGAAGTAGCACAAATATGAAACAGAGGTATATCTATCCTTCCGATTATTACCTTGTTCTCTAACGACAATAACGCCAGTTTGTTCTTTCTTTTCATATGTCAATTCAGTTGTTTCAGAAATCAATGCCTGTGTCTCTAAGAAGGGGCTTTCATAGAATATCTGATCGTCAGCAGAAGGAGCTTCTGTATACTCTTGTAACTGACTAAGATATTCTTCCTGCGCTTCTTGGAATGGGATTAGTAAATCTATTTTCTTATCGACAAGATAGTGCCTGAAGTTTACGGCAATATCACTGTTTAATTTTTGTGAAGCATTGATAACAAATATTCTTTCTTCAGCGCCTTCAAATCTTATTCTGTTAGCCACACTTTCATCATTCATACATGTTAATGGCGCATACTCTATATCGCGTTCATCATCATACATGATATTTGCAAGCATATCATAAATGCTCACACCAGCGTTTCTCATATCCAATACGATATAATCTGCTTCAAAATCTTCATATAGCTGACGTATTCGCAACGCCTGTCTGGTGGTATCACCACCTTGAACGCTCTCGATATATGGTAAAAGAACCCTATATCCATTGTTTATTTCTTTATCTTCATCGTCCGATCCTCGGCGATAACGTGTGTATTCTGGTATTAAACGACCACATGAAAAGATAGAATTATCGTTCTTTTTGTTTTCTATAAATGCCATATCACAGCATACAACTCTAATTTCACCTTTCTGTTTTGGAATATCATATTTATTCCGTTTTCCTACACGCACATCCATATTGTTTCTCGGATAGAAAGGTTTCTTTAATCGTTGATTCTGCTGAAGCATCGAATAAGTAAAATACGCCGATGTGTTTTCTTTAACACGTTCATTTAAGAATTCAATTCTCCATGTTAATGGGTCTTGTTTTTTCTTTTCCTTTCTTAACTGTGACAAACTTTTTATTCCATGCTTTAATACTATAGACTCATCGAAGGCAAGAAGCATGGAGTTATCACTTTCGTATGACTCTCTAAAAGCCTGATCTACAATATTCCACATCCAATGCCCGTTGTCTAACCAACTCGAAGATATATAAATATCAACAGATTCATCAATGGCATCAGGAACATTTGTATAATTTCCTGAAGTAACATACGGAGCTTGTCTCATTACTTGGAACGGAGATAAGATACTGTCATCAACGTATTTGTTTATCTGCCTAAACTCTTCACGGATAAGGACTGTCGATCTATTACCTCGACCATTTTCGCTTGCAGTAACAACCTTGATCTGACTCTTATTCCTGAACATAACAATAACTTCATCTTGTGAAGTTTTTATACTTTCTATTTCCATTGCTACCATAGGGTAGCTGTTCATCAGGAACTTCTGAATCTTATCCTTGACAAGCAAAGCAGATTGCCCTCGTGTTGCTGAACTGATTACAACTTCCGAATAAGGGCGTAGTATGCAAACGCATACCGCATATATAGAAATGACGAGCGACTTAGCAGCTGCACGACATGCAATAATTACGCACAACTGACTAATGCTCATCATATAAAGAATAATTGACTGATATATATGTAAGTTTATTCCTAAGAAATCTTTAGCAAATCTATGAAGATTTCTTCTAAAGAAGGTATTCCATAATAAGACATGATGCATGTTTTCCTGATTATTCAGGAAATGACCGCTTGGCATTTTTTTATAAAGATCTCTTTGACGTTCATCTGCAAGTTCAGAAATCTTTTTTGATTTCTTTGTGATATGTTTAGCCATTATTCTTCTTCATCGCTTACAAAGAATTCTTTATCTCTGTCAGTCGTTCCAAATTGCAGATTTCTTAAAGGTCTTAATACAAAGCGTTTGAAGTAATCCCCAATCCCATCAAAGTCTTTATATAAAGTCTTATCTTTATAATATTCTTCTGGAGTATATTTACTTATCATGCCTATCCATGTTCCCCAACTTTCATTATTCGACTCCGCAACATCAGGTGTCGTTTTTAATCCAGCTTGAGAAAATGTTTTTCTATATGATTCAGTCAATTTGATATAATCATCTGTTCTGCCAGCTCTCATTGCCCTTGTTTGTTGCATTTTTATCTGGCATAAATCCATGATAAATATTTCTTGGTTGCTATCAAAATCTGGATTAGCTTTCTTTAAATATTTATAGTGTTCTTCCAATGTTTTATAATCGTCATCTGACAAACCTGATCCCCATCGAATTCTTACTGAATCTGGAATAGTAGTGACTGGTTTAACCTCTTCATCTGAAGGTATCATAACGTCATCGTCAATATCAAAAATAAAACCTTCGTCAATAGTATTGTCGAAGGTTTTCCCTTTATATTGTGACATATTTAATTTTTTCATATAGTCACCGATTGAAGGTGTCGATGCCTTAGAACCCTTCAAACATGCGTCAACAATAGAATCACTATAATATAAATCAAAAGCCATACATATTCTTTTAATAGCTTTATGAATATCATGGAAACTTAATAGGTATCTATTATATAACTGTGCGAGACAATCTTTACATATTGGCAAATAGCCGTTATTATCATATAACGTACTATTACTTCGATAAAAGTATGTTGGTTTGCTATCAACTCTTTTGCATTTATCGCACCGATATTCTATCTCGCGCATCGGTAAAATATCTGATCTTGCCAATATGCGCACCTCACTTTATTTCAACTAATTTGATAATATCAACTATTTTGCATTTCGTTTTTCCGATATTCCGAATTCAAGATAGTGCTTGAAATATAAAGGTAAATTATTCCCAAACGCTTTCCTCAAATCTGAATATCTTGATCTATAATTCTGAACATTAAAAGCAGATGAAGCCTGTCTACCTTCTTTCATTCCGTAAGTGCAGAAATGATTAAAGTATGCACTTTCATCTGTTCCGAATGCTTTTCTTAAATCTTCATACTTACTTCGATAATACGAGTAGTTATAAACAGGCGAATAATCAAGTCCATTAAATACGGTGCTTGAAGTATTTGTTACCTTTTTGGTAGTCGTAGTTGTTTTTGATTTATACAATGCTTCAAGTGCTGCTTTTGATTTACTACCATATAAACCATCTACAGAAAGTTTTTGATCGCTCTGGAAAGATTTTAATGCACTTAAAGTACCATTTCCAAAATCACCATCAGCACCGCAAGAACCGCATGAATATCCGCAAGCAATTAACATTGTCTGCATTTCTTTAACTGCATTTCCTTTATCGCCTTTTTGTAAATATGATTTCGTAGAAGTATTTGCTTTTGATGTTGTGGTTTGAGGAATAGTAGTTCCTCCGCTTCTATCTGGAATTGTTATAGTACCGTCTTTACGATATTGTTTTACATTTGCAATAAACTCATCCCATGTCCAGTTGCCATTTAATCCATTGTTTTTGACATATGGATTAGGGCAAGTTTTACCAGTAACATCATAATGTCTTATCACATGATCTATTGATATGTTATAATCATCCATCAGTTTGCTGACAAGGTACACTAATGACTCTTGAGTTGCTTCGGTAAAATACCATTTGTTATTATCGCCATCACCGTCTTTTGCGGATTTATCTGTATAACAAACACCACATTCAATACCAATAGAATTATAGTTGGTACAGACTTTATAGAACGAATGACCGCCACTTCCTTGAAGTCCACCACCGCATTGCCATACAACTGCGGTCTTTGGGTTTGCAGCCATAAAAATTTGCCCATCTCTTTGGATGTTATAATGACCGCCATATCCACCACCATAGAGATCTGGATTGTCAGCATTAGGCACTCCTAAATAATGGCATACAATAAATTTAATGCTATTATTTCCTCTTGATGCAGGAACTTGTGACTTATTACGCGAAGTAATATCATTTATTGTTTTCTTTCCGATAGATACGATATTTGATTTTGTTGTATTATTTATTGGCGATGTTACTTTGTAGCCCGGAGTGTATATAGTGGCTGTTACATTTGAAAGATCATCGTATTTTGTAAGATTGTGTTTGTTTACAATCTTCATCACGTTTGTTGCATATGTTGTTCCAGTGGCATAACCAAGAGCATTTACTTTCTTAATTAGTGTCTCAGGGTCTTTGATAGATGTTACGGCAGTTCCATATTTTGGAGCGCCACCTTTCCCATAATTAGATGCATACGTTATAAACAGAAGAAAATCCGCAAACGATCTTTCTATCGTGTCATACTTGCGGAAATTATCAGTAATTGTAACTTGCTTTCCGTTATATACTTCTGGTGTTTGCTTAGTAAGACTTTCGCCTGTCCATACTGTATATTCATCCCAACTCTTATTTAGAAGCTCACTCTTTATACCAACCATATTGTTATATGTGAGAAGCGCTTCGATCTGTGGATTATCCCAATAAGAACGAATTCCATATCCGTTTTCTAAACAGCTTTGACCAATCAAAACGGATGGGAGATAACCGTAACGTTTACAAACTCTTTGTACAGAACTTGCAATTTCATTTATATATTCTTGTTCCGTAGTGCATATTTTCATAGTTATTCCTCTTGTGTAATTTCGTATTACACAGAACGGTGCATGGTTATTTGAAATAGCGGAAGTGGGATTTGAACCCACGATTTTTAGCTTATGAGGCTAACGAGATAGACCAGACTTCTCTATTCCGCAGTTTGAATGACAAGACTCGAACTTGCGACCTCCTGATCCCAAATCAGGCGTTCTACCAAACTGAACTACATCCAAATAAAAGTTATTCCGTTAAAAGTAACCAATATCATTATTGGTAAACTGCCAGAGAGAGGCTCGAACTCTCGACATCACGGTTAACAGCCGTGCGCTCTGCCAACTGAGCTATCTGGCAAAATAGAAGAGTGGTTTACTCTTCTGTAAAATGTTCAAAAATATATTCGATTAAATCACGCAGACCTTCTTCAAATTCCTCTGTAATGAATTCGCTGCGATATTCACAACATTCACAATCACAGCAAGCATCTGCAACAACTTCAATCTCGGCAATATATCCACTGCCATCAGCAGCTTTAACTACAAGTGAACTTGCTTCGCTGTCAATTAATGCGATTACATCTTCGCCACCAAATCTATAATATCCTTTAAAGCCAGTTTCCTCGACTTCGTGATATGCTTCTTCAACCCATATGCAAAGGCTGTCATCAATAGTTACATAAAATTCTTTGTTATATCCTTTCCATACTGGTTCGTGCATTTCAACATTTTCGATAGTAGTATCTTCAAAACAAGCTAATTCCTTTAGCAATACTTTCGCATCTTCGTAGAAGAGAACTGCTGTAACTGTTTTTCCATCAAGAGCTTTATCAGCCATATATTCAGCTAAATCAGCATGACTTAAAAAAGAAATTGTATCCATACTTTATTACCTCTCATTAACCGCATCTTTGATTGGTTGACCAACTTTGCACTTTACTGTCTTGACAGAAGAGTAGTGCTGCATTTTACCTGTCTGTGGATTGTAGCCTTCCCTCGCTTTGCATTCGGATGTTTCAAAAGTTAAAAACCCTCTTATGGTTACTTTGTCGCCATCTACTAACGCATCGGTTACAACGTCTGCAAATGTATCAATTACTTTTTCACATTCAACTTTAGGTAATCCCAATCTACTTGCGATTTCCAAAACTAAATCATTTTTTTTCATCTCTCTTTCTTCTCCAATAATAAAAGCCTATCCGTTTTCAGATAGACTTTTAATCTACTTTTATATCATATATGCAAACAAGTCCGTCATGGCTTACAATCGAAACTGTTTGCTCTGGTCTATTCTTTAATCGTTTATCAAGACAATAGTTGTCAGAGCCAGAAACACATCCAGATTGAATGACTTTTGTATCATAAACTGTTGTCATTGCATTTGTATGCCTATGTCCCATTAAAACAATATCTGGTTTTATTCCGAATACCATAGTGAATTTTTGAACGACACTTCCAACATCGTCCTTATCACCATGCACACCCATTACTTTATTTCCACGAACTTCGAACATTGCAATATCGCAATCTTTAAGATTATCCTCTATAAAGACGTTTTGATAATTCTGCAAGCTCGCTTTAAGATAGTGGGGGAGTAGTATATCAAAATTCTCTCCACGTAATGAATGCTCTTTATTTGCAATTACTCGTGAATGATTTCCGGGTGTAATATAGACATAGACATTATTAAAACGCTTTGCTATTTCTGAAATCATCTCGGAAAGAATAGAAGATACCATAATGAACTGTTGAATAACATTTTCATTATTTTCTATCCTCAACGTTTCATGGATTAAACCAGACATGATTTCGCCAATTACAATATAACAATCTTCTGAATTATGCCGTTGTTGAATTTGAAAAAGCTGATCCAGATAATTGGTCAGCCTTTCTTTTAACACATCCATATTGAATTTGTTATACCAGTTGTCTATATGTATACCAGCATGTAGATCAGTAATATGACAAATAATATCGTTATCAGATTCAATAATATCTTTGTCTCGATAATTTAATTCAAGTGGTGCTACATTTGAAATCTTATCAGTAACCAAATCAATGAATGACTCGCATCTTGCCTGTTCTCGAATTTTACGATTAAGCTCTGTACGTTCATCAAACATTTTTTGTTTTTCTTTTCTAAGCTCAACCTTTGCATCACGTAATTGTTTTATATAAGTGTCCTCGTCAGAATACTGGTTAAAAACGTTTGCTTCATAAAAACGTTTTGCATATTGATAGCATTTGCGATACGCAGCTTCGCTTTTGTATTCTGTTTCATCTTGCCTCCATGCTTTATTTATAACATCGGCAAGCTCGTTCCAGTCTAAATCAAGGATACCAGAATCTTTTGCTTGACCTAATCGCCATATGAATTGCTCTTCGTTTTCATTTGGCTGTTTTTCTAAACTAATATTTGACATTAAATAACCTCTTTATTCCTCTAAATCAGTTTCATCTTTTGTTGTAATTGCAAAATTTACTTCTTCGCCAGAAAACTGATTAAATAAATCCAATACATCTACAGTGTATTCTTCTTTATCCTTCTCGTATGTAATAAACGTTCCGTCACTCTGGCAAGTTACAACGCCTTTCACTTTAATCGTGTCAGAAATCGTTCTTGTATGTTTATAATTATTAGCCATTTATCTCTCCAAATCTTTTATATAATTTCATCAATATCGCAATCTTCGCCAACAATATAATCAATCACGCCAATCTCTTTGGCTTCTTTTGGAAGGAAATACCATTCAACACGATATTTGATATCGTATGTCGCTTCGTCAATTTTCGTGTGTGAAATTATATAGCGCTTTGTCATTTGCTCAAGCTGACCAGTCTCAAAATCTATACGGTCTTTAAGTTTCGCTGTGCTATCCCATCCGAAGCTGCTGCCATCGTGCATAAGAAATTCTGCATGTGGCATACAATAACGCTTTTGCCCAGCAATATAAATCAGGAATCCCATACTTGCACACATGGCTTGGTTAACTGTATATACAGGTGTTTTCGATGTTAATATCGCGTCTATAAGTCCATATCCATCTGACACGTTTCCACCCGGAGAGTTGATATAAAGAATAATTGGTTTTCTATCTTTAATCTCTTTCCCTTTGTCCTCTCGGTTAAATCTAAGTATCATATATACAAGACTATCAATGATGCTTTCATCGACAGTATCGTTTAGATATAGATGCCGATTTTCTCTATCAATAATTTCGTCCTTATCATCAAGACAATAATTGATAATTTCTTTAATCTGATTCTCCATATCTTATTCTCCTATAAATGAATTACCATATCTTTGTTCGCACAAATAACTTTATATGTTTTATCGTTTTTAGATATGGCTTCTTTGAGTTTTGCTGAAAGACATCTTTTGCTTTCTTCAGACCCATGAACAAGCACAAGTTTATTTGTATTAAGCGAACTGCCATATTCGATTAGATCGTTATGGTTAGCATGGCTACTAAATGTTGAAAGAGTAATACAATCCGCTTTATTTGGTATCTGTTCTTTATTGATACTTATAGTAGAGCGATTGCTGTAATTTTTAATTCTATATGAAAGATATGAAGGGTTATCGCCTACATATCCAGAAAAGATAATCATACTGTTTTCATCTTTTAGATATTTCTTCAGATAATTAACAATCCTTCCGTTTGTGCAAAATCCAGAAGAGGAAAGGATTATTTTTGGTGTATTGTCTGCGAGATTTTCTTGTGATTGAGTTTTGTCTGAAATAAACATTACGTTATTCCAAGACGATACCTTATCCCATAAATCAAAATATTCGCCTGTTAATATATTTGAATAAATATCGCTAATCTCACAACTAAGCATTGAATCAACAACCACTTTTGTTTTGAAGCTTTCATCATCTCCAAAGAGAAGATATAAATTTGTTAAAAGCTCCTGCGTTCGACTAAAACTAAAACAAGGAAGTATAACACTTCCTTTTCTTTCAATAACGGTATTGATTGCTACTTTCAGATGCTCCAGATCGAATGATCTTGTTTTCTTTGACATACGCTTGTCGAGTCCATATGTGCTTTCCATTATCGTTATATCTGAAAACGTATCTGGTATTTCAGTATCCTCAACGTAGTGATTTCTTGTATGTAATGCGCCGATATCTGACGTATAAAGAATTTTCTTTGTCTTTAATTCATTTTGTAAAATCAACTGAAGTTGTGCAGCGCCGATGCAATGTGAATTTTTCAACCACTGAAAACTTATTTTTTCGTTTAAAATTTTAACTATATTATATTCATCATATACATGAACCAGCGCCATTGTTTTTAAAACATCACCTTCGTCAAATAAAGGTTTATATTCTCTATGATATCTTTTCGATAGAACACGCGCTTCATCTTCTACGATGTAAGCACAGTTCATAAGCAACGCTTTCATTATCAAAGCGGTATTTCTTGTTGTTATTATTTCGCCTCTGAACCCTTCCTTAACGAGTCTCGGCAACAGACCGCAGTGGTCTATATGTGGATGCGCTACGAATACAAAATCTATTTCGCTTGGACTAAACGCAAATTTCGCAGAATTCACTTTATAAGAATCCAGATAGTCATTACTACTTGATTGGTGTAATCCGCATTCAATTAGAACTTGATACTCATCAAACTTGACTAAATACTGTGATCCTGTTACGTCAATAGAAGATTGACCTGTAAAGTAAATTCCATCTCCTTTCTTTTTCTTTTTCGCCATACGCTTGCCATCCTTTTATTTAATCATCCATAATCGGAAATAGAGCTTGCGATAGGACTTGAACCTACAACCCATTGATTACAAATCAATTGCGCTGCCAATTGCGCCACGCAAGCAAAATAAAAGACAGTCAAATAAATTGACTGTCTTAGCGTTGGCGGTAGGATTTGAACCCACGAACCGCTCATCACGATTTCCAGTTTTCAAGACTGGCGCATTCAGCCTCTCTGCCACACCAACATATATCAAATGCAATCTTTAATAAATCGCCTGAAATTTAAGTAGTCATCAAATTCAAATCCGATACTTTCAATTGCACTTTGCCAAATGCTTTTAACAAGTTCCTCGTGTTTTTCAAAATAGAAGATTATTGAATAATATATATCGTTGAATTTGGTTTCATAGTATTTTATAGCTTGATTGAAATATTTCTTGTTTTCATCAAAAGAAAATGAGACATCTTTATCAAGCATTAAACCTTCTGCTAAAAAGTAACAAAAGATAATGTTATTAATATATTCCGTTTTTAGTTCATGATTATCAACTACATCATATAAATCGTCAACCAACCTTTGTTTGTATAGAAGTCTATACTTACAAAGATAATCAACCCAATTACTAAGAGCATAAGAGAATCCATCGCCTATATCGTGATGAACTTCATAAACAGGATAATCATAATGTTCTATTTCGCCACCAGATGCCTCTATCAGCTTAATCGTCTTTTCGTTAAAATATTCATCTTCGACAAGCTTTAATTCATCGTCTGGATAGATATTGTTTTTAATCATGAAGTCCCTGTTATAGAAATTTCCACCACATGATGTATCAGAATATTCAATTGTGTTTGCATCGAAATCTCCAGACTCATAGTAAATAGTTTTGCAACAGAGAAGGAGAGTATCATCAGAAAGTTTATTACCGACATATCTAAGACTACTTGCCGTTAAGCAATCGTCTGCATCAAGGAAAGTAATCCATTTTCCAGATGCGTTCATCATTCCTGTTTTACGCGCAAGTCCGGGGTTGTGAAAACCATTGCTTCGCACAATTCTAAGGTTTTGAAAAACTTTATAATATTGTCGAACTAAATCGACAGTGTTATCATCACAATAATCATCAACAACAATGATTTCAGCAATATTTTTTTTGTTGCTTATTAAAGAAGCGAGCGCACGTTCAATAGTTTTCGCTCCATTGTAAACAGGTATAATAACAGATATATCTCCCATTTTCCCTCTCCTGAATGGGCAGAGAAGGATTCGAACCTTCGAAGCAATTTGCAACGGTTTTACAGACCGCTCGCTTTGAGCCACTTGCATATCTGCCCTTGTATATGCATAGCCTCTTTATTGAAAACTGAATAAATTCTAATTCAACCAATTGCTGTTAAAACATCGTAGATGTTAATATATGAAAAATTTGATTTTCATTACCTTAATGTTGTTCTTCCAATTTCTATATATGTATAAATAACATACACCCAAGAATTAAATAGACTGCATCATTGGTTGAATGAATGGATAGCGAAAGAGAGAACTCAAGATAGGGTGATGAACGCACTGTAGTTGAAGGATACGATGTACGTGCGGACGATGCTCAACCACCAAACATACTTTATGTATTTTCTTTCTTAATATCCTAAATTTATTAAGTAGAATTTGCATTTGCAAATTGTAGTTATTTGAAATGTTCAATAGATTAATCTATCGACATGACAGATAGGTTGTCGCCTACGCAGCCTTATATTTCATCTGCGTCTGAAACGATTGAATTAACCTATATCCAGTTCTCAATAAAGAGGCTATGCCTCTAATCATTTATATTTTTCAATCACATCTTCAAGGCTTTCGCCAATTTCAAAGATCGGATCATAGTCAACCATAGATTGAAGCTGCATCGCATCAATAGTATCCGAAACCTCATCAAGCTCCTTGCGAAGCTGAGATACTTTCTTTTTGATTTCATTTCTATCGTAGTCGATTGTAGTTACCTGTTCAATATCGTAACGATAGGACACCTGTTCGCCAGCTTCATTAAACTTCTCTGCCGATCCTTTAATCACCGTTTCTGTCGGCTTTAAAGAAGCCATCATTTCGTAACGTCTTAAGATATTACGTTTCTTGTTGTTCATGGCGATCATGGCATCAAAATACTTGCCATTATAAAACTTAGCATCATTGATTGCAGTCGTTAGTTTGTCCATTTCTGTTACGATCACATCAATGAACTTTACAAGATCGTTGATTGTATAAGGAAGTTCCTGTGCTTTCTTGACGATGATCTCTTCGTCCTGCGCTTCTGAATAAGATTTCTTTCGTAAGTGTTTCTGTTTAGTTGTCGTGATGTTGTCATTGTACGAAAGCACAGCAAGCGCATTATTGAGTAGCTGAGATAGATAGTTCTGTAATTCAAATGATTTCTTTAAGGTAATCATTTTCTTTTCCTCCTGACTCGTTCATTAGATTAAAGTATTTATTCAAAACTTTCCTGAAGGCGCACCCGACACAGAGCTTCGTCTTATATCGGATACGCGCACAAGAAAAGAGAGAGATAAAGAAAGTCGAAAGGGAAACAAAAGCTCTATTCCCCTTCATATAACGATATTAAACAAATTTTATTTAACACTTCAAAACACGCTAAATTAGTGCATTTATTAGCTTGAAAATGACCATCAAATATAATTGATAGAAGGACAAGCGTTATCTTGCGTTATTTCTTTCTTTTTGTTTTCTTTCTCTGTTTAATTTTTTCAATCTTTCTGTTTGGCACGTTTTGCATCTACATGTCTTGTTATTCATTGAACTAACAATAAATGCTTTTCCGCAATCCACACATGTTATAACTTTGGTTTTTAATGGGGTATACGCGCTGCATGTATTGCAGTATTTTCTTGTTCGATTCTTATTATTTTTCACAAGTCTACCACATTCAGCACACCTTATATAATTTTCACCATTATAAAAAAGATATTCATTACCCAATTCTCGAAAATCATTAATTAATATTTTTTTAGTAGATTCCTCGTCTAAAAATAACACTTGCATATTAAGATTATCTATTCTATTTGCAAATCTAATATAACCTTTATCAATAAGTTTTTTTAATCTACTTGCTCTCAACTTATTTGAACAATTTACACCAGCCATATTAAAAATATCTTTAATACTCGTATTGACCCAATTATTATTATTACTTGACTTTTGGTTGCCGAGTTTTGCGAGGCATAACATTGTAAAATATATTTTTTCAAGAATCTTATTGTTTAGGTGAGATATTTCTTTTAATTCTGACTCTGTTATCCAAACGCCATCGGATATAAATAATTTGTGTTTTGATGCAGTTTTTGAAAGTTTATCTATCGTGTTTATCCATTCACTTGTATTTACAGAATACCTCGGATATGTGGATTTAATAAAAGATGTTAGTATTTCAAATATTTTTTTTGGTTTATATCCACAAACATTGCTATAATATTTTGCCAATATACTAATTGTAAAATATGGATTATCGCCTATATCACTGTTGTTAATACATTTTTCAGCATACTCTTTTTCATTCAAAATAATCATTTTTAATTTTTTTAAGTCTCCGTAATTGCTCTCTTATATTTCTCATCATCAATAAATCATCTTTGCTTAAATAATTCTTTGTTACATTAAAAAGATTAATTAGACTTTCATGAATATCTTTTTGTGTTTTCAATAATTCCATTAATGCCATGAATTCATTTCTTATCGCGCTGTTGTAATTTATTACTTTATATGACCCATCATACAGAGAATACAACAACAAAACTGGATCATTCATTATTTTAACATTTTCTTCTAACATGGTTTGATAACTTAAATTTGATTTATTGATATTGTATTTATAAGCAATGCTTTTGATAAATGAACTATGTTTTACCAATTTTTTATATTCATCTTCCGTAATTAAATGTGTTGATTTATCTATATTTATATCAACATAAATCATTCCAGCAAAATCACCAGTTATAAATCTATGATATGAATAAACCTCACCAATATTATCGAAAGTAATAGTTGAGTTGAAGTCATAATAACTAAAATTGTCAATGCAGTCACATGAAATAAGAGCATTATATTCTTCTAATGAATGTAATCCGTCTTGATGCACAACAAGATTTCTTGTTCCGAATCTATCACCATCGCACTCAATTATATTGTACCCACAACTCGGATTTGCCGTATCATTATTTCTTATCAGTTTGGTTTCAATACGTTTTGCCTCTTCTTCACTATTAACGACACATATTTGATTATGCTGTATATTATCCCAACCGTACTTTTGAATAGCGTTCCACATTAATGGTTGTTCTTTATAACCTATTCCATTTTTTAAAAATCTATCATGCAAATTTCTTGATGTATATCCATAATATTTTTTGCCGTTCGGAAATAGATGCTCGTAAACAATATATTTATTCAATTATATCCACCACAGAAGTATTCATTTTAAAACAAATTCCCATATACTTGAAATCAAAACATTCATTATCAGATATTTCTGGAAAGCATATGCTATTACCATTTCTTTTTAATAGATTTTTTATTATCTGACTTCCACAAACGTCCCATGCAAATTGCTTAGTTCCGTCTTTTGCATAACAGATATCCAAAACAATATTGCATAGTTCATCTTCATTTGTGCAAACCAAAAAACAATCTTTAATGAACTCGTCTACTATTTTTTTTCTTTCAAAACCAGCATCATCAAATCGCTCAACTCTTATTTTTTTATGCAAAGCATCCATCTTCATATTATAATCATTATATAACTGAACAATTTGATTGTAGCTTTTAATTGAATATGGAGTATTTGACTTTAAAATATTATAATCAAAGAAATTCGTTTTATTTATTTTAGATAAATACCCATTAAACTCCTTTTCGAAAATCCAACTAATCCTATTAATAACACATGGATTATCACCAACAGGCATCAATGATTTATAATAATTAAGAAATTCCATTTCTTCTTTTGAAACACAATCAGAGTTCAGAAGCTCATCTATTTTTTTACCAAACAAAATCAATGATTTGAAATCGGCGTTTTTGTAATAAGCATCGTATTCTTTCTTTAAGTGCGGATAAACATAGATCATGAAATACGGTTTCCTATCCGCAACAATGCTCATATCAAAATTCTTCTTTTTAATTTCTGCTTCACTGTCATCCGATTTTGGTACATTCGATCTGCGGTTATACCAAGACTCAGGCATCGGTTTTGCAATAATCCCTTTTGCACGATCAATCGTGTTCTGCTGATAAAGCTGTCCGCACATAATGCGATCACTAAGTTCATCGTACATTTCTTTCGGCAAATCAGGATTCGCCTGAACCTCTATCATCGTTGTAACCCTATTAGTCACTGTTCCTATATCATCGTTGAATGCAAGTTTATTCGCTTCAACGATAGATTTTTCTGTAGGGATTATTTTATCTGCTTTGCGCTGCGTGCAGATAATAGTGGGAGAGTTCTTTGTATGTTTTAGAATTATCGGATTATCCGTATCCATATTTGTATCGCCATCTTTATCCGCACCATTCATAGCATCGCAAGTAGTATCCCATGCGTTTAATATGATTGCTGTAGTTATGTACTGATACCAATGCATTACATCGTCACTGCTGTTAAGTTTTAGCTTTCTTATATTGTTATGACATGTCATAGGAGCGCGGAAACATGACAATTCTTTGCTCCCTTTATCAATCCAATATCTATGAAAGAGTTCACCTTCTTTTAAAAGACCTGTAACTTCAAGATCAAACATGCTTTGACATAGCGCATACGGATCTCCAGATATCATGGCGTAGTTCGCATCTATTGAAAGAACGCCCTTCTTTGCATCATTTATTCTCTTACTAATCATCGTCATGATGCGCTTATGAATAAATGGATCGTTTATCATCTGTGGTTCAATCATCAGCGCACGAGATACATAATCAAAGTTTTCAGTTCCAAATCCAGCAAACACATTCTTTTCATTTAGACCCATTCCGCAAAGGAATATGATCGCTTTGCGATAGTCCATGCCAAATATATCTTTAATGCTATCTATAGTTGGTTTGCAAAGTTCGTAAAGCTCTGCATCGCTGAATTCATAGCTTTGAAGGAATTGATAGTTCGTGTTATGAATATGTTCAAGTTCCATCGGCGTTGTCTTGGTCGCAGAAAACTCGTAATGGTTCTTTTCACAATTTGAATAGAAATCTTCCCAACTTGAATACGCATCCCATAGTTTCAGCATAGATGTAGTCAGGATCACATCGGCTTCGCGCACATCTCGTTCATCGCCCCATGCATCCTTAATCATGTAAGTTCCAGCAACCTTTTCTGCAAACTCCACATAATCAAATGTATAAACCATGCCCTTAGTCCATGCATATCTGCAAGTAAATCCAGATATTGTTTCATCAATGTCATTCAATGCTTTGTTTACTTCTAAGGAATACTGCGGTGACATTAAGCCATAACCATCGGAATCATTATGCTCGATCTCGTATCCTTCAATATTGGTAAGAGTGGGCTTTCCTTCGTTCGCATCGTCAATTAAAATTACATTGTCTTTAAAGTGTGTGATGCAGTCATTTACAACGATTATTCCTTTTGGTTTCGGTAATACAACTGAACCAGAGCATACAAGCGCCTGATATGCTTCTAACTTCGCAGGAACTAATAACTGTTCTTTGTTTCGCCCATTATCAATTCTATTCTGAAGCTCATTATGCAGTCTTTTGCTTACATAAACGATTGTAGAGTTTTTTATACCGCCATTCGTTCCAAGCAGTCTTTGATATTCAACACCGTTGACACTGAACCCTTTTGAGTTCAGAAGATCGTAGTCGCGGTTGCTATCCATGATTATGCATATGTAATCCTTCTGATATTGGATGTCATAAAGCGCCTGATATAAATTACGAAGCAGCGCCTTTGACTCAGGAGATCTTTTCTTTTTTCTGACTTCGCGCATCTTGCGTTTGATCTCTTTCGCCTTATCATCTGAGTCAGTTGTTCCATTAAGTTCGTCTATAAAGCGTAGGATTTGACTGTCATTAAGAGAAATGATACATTCAGGATAATCGCGCATCGCAACGTCTAACGGCAGATTGTATTTGTAGTTTGATTTCTTAATGTCTCTTGAATGCAGTTTATATACAAATTTATGACAATGCTTTTGTTCTATTGTAGTAACCTCCTGCAAGATAATATTTCACTTTGCCGTATAACGCGCCAGAAGGCGTTTTAAGACACTTTAAAGTCGAACCCTATAGTTTATCCACTTAGTATGTTTAAACGCGAAATAGGGGCATCTGCGTGCGTCAGGAGGGCAAACAAATGATTTGTGTTATCTTGCATTATTTATATAGTTTTAATTTTAGTCATTATATTTGGCTTGTTCACGCACCAACCATTTTGATGCAAGCTCGAATTCTTTCTGCCAATTATATGACTGGTCTATTTCTTCGTTGTTATATTTCGCCTTGTCGATAAACAGATAAACACCTGAATGCCAGTTTCCGTATTTATCCTGATACCGCCTCTGTTCTTCACTATGGATTAAACCAAGAGAAGATAGCGCGTTCAATGACGATGATACTGCGCGAGATGATAATCCTAATTTATTCGGAAGTTCACTCAGGTGGCAGAAGTAAACCTCTGGTTGTTTATCATTCTTATCTGTCCGCTTATAAGAATTCAGACGAAGGAAAGCCAGAAGCAGGAGAGCAGCGGTTTTGTTGCTCGCGCCTTTTATGATCTTCTGGTATTCATCATATCTGATGATCCCGAATGGAGCTTCGTCCATCTTCTGAAGCGCCTGATACTTGGTGTACCCTTTATGCTTTCGTATTACTTTAATGTATCCCCCATCCACAAGCCGAGATATGAATGACGCAAACTCGTCATTGATCTTTCCCTTGTGTGTATCTGGTCGATAACCTATTGACTTTATCGCTTCATTTATGATTAAAATAAGTTCTCTGGATCGCGATACTGCGAAGTATATATAAAGATAGAAGAGGACACGTTTCTCGCCAAGGTCTTTATTGTATATTATCGTTCTCGGAATTTTGCCGACAATCGTTTTACCTCCAATTTGATAACCAGATTTGCAAATAGTCCGTCTAAACAACGGACAAAATGCATACTCATATTAATAATCTATACAAGAATATATTATTGTATAGTAACAACTATATATGTATTCACTCTATACAAGTATAGAATGATTATATTCCTATACGTTCATACATATATAGTTGTGCCGTTCGGTTGGAATAGTTGCATCTAATGTGGGATTAAACCACAGGAGAATGAAACTATCTTTTGCCACACTGACATAGTAGCACAGTTTTATAAACATTGTCAAGGCTTATTTTGCATTATTTATAAACTGATTTTCAGATCGTTTTTATTGGCAAAATATTTTAATCGGGTAATCTCAAATTTATGTGTTTGAATTCCTGATCGTTAATCCTGATTTTTCGCCAGATATATGAAATCGGCTATATCAGTACGTTTTCTCTAAAATGTTTAATTTTTAAAAATCACACTTTTCTGCTCGAATATTTAAGGTCGATTTTCGCTTCGGTGAATTTATTCGGTTGCCGAAGATGGCATTGGTGTAAAGTGGCAGATTTAGTATGATTAGAAAATTTGATTGTGATTTTCGGGCGACTTCGATAATGAATTGATTTTGACTATTTTAGTGCTTTAATAATTTTTCGGTGAAGTTTTCGTTAATAGGCAGATTTAGTCAAAATGAAAAATTGGGGGAGTGTGGAAAAAATTTTTATTGGAATTGGGATTTTTTTGTAAGAGTGGGATGGGGCACGATACTGGCTTTAGCGGAGTGAAGTGTCACTCAATAACTTAAATTGTACCCCTATTCCGTATAGAATGATCGAATTGTCAGACAATAGAAAACATACTAATATAGTAGGTTTATTCTGTCCCCCCGTCTTTTCTGGCAAGTCTGAAAAAGGACAAAAAACGGACTTACTTCAGCGGAGTAAAGTGTTAAAATTTTTGGTAGGATTGCACAAAAAAATATAATTTTGAAAAACAATAAAATGCCGTTTTTATCGACTTTTTTCGATGTTTTTAAAAATTGGGATTTTTTGCGTTTTTGTGCATTTTCGACAAAAAATTTTTTCCACAAAGTTATCCACATTTTATCCACAATTTCCTCCAAAATCAGCTAAAAATACCGAGTTATCCACAATTTACAGTCAAGTTATCCACATTATTTAAAAGTTATCCACAATTCATAGAATTGTATAAATATTCATACTCAATTATCGCGATTTTTCCACAATTAGCACTCGATATTCTGGAGTGCTAAAATGATCCTGTCTGCCAGTTTAGCGCTCTCGGCGATAGAGTGCTAATGCTTTTCTTCCTTCATCACTTTACTCTGTTAAAGCATCTGATCCGCAGCTTTCGCACTTTACAGCAATAAAGTATTCACTGCCGAGTTAGTGCGCTCTAACCTGTCCAGCTGCATCCGATAGTTAGCATTATCTAACCATATGATCCGCGCATACTGGTTAGTGCTATCTAACCTATCATCTGCCTTCTTTACTGTCGCACTTTAATGTGATAAAGCGTGCTGATCCTGTCGCTTTCATGCTTTACTCTATTAAAGCGATATTCCGCAAAAAATCCATGTTTTGCAAAACTTAATAAGCCGTAAAAATCAATCGAAAAATCAGCGGAAAACAGGAGGAGACTCAAAACGCCGAAAAGCCTTGATTTTACGCGGTTTTTGGCTCTTTTTTACCCTAAAAAATGCCGCGCCGAGCGGAGATCGGAGCATGTTTTTTGTTTGTGTTTCTTCTATATAAGGGAAAAGAAAAAAGTCTTTTTCTGTTTTCCCTGTCCAGAATGACAGAAAAAAATAATTTTTAAAAAATGCAAAATAATGCTTGACAATATCTATTAACGGTGCTATTGTATTGACAGAACCTAATAAACCACATACACAAAACAAACACACAAGCACATCGAACGAAAAGGAGAACAAAATCATGGCAAGAACAACAGTTACATGCACGAGATGCGGAGCAGTCGGTCACATTTCCATCATGCACAGAGTCGAGAAGAACAATCGCGGACAGCGCGGAGCTTATATCTGCGAGCGTTGCAACAGCGAGATGCACGGATACACAACAAAGAACAACGAGCAGCGCGGAGCTGATACCGTTCATCCGTTCACTTACGGCATGGAGAACGAGACAACATACAGCAACGCTAAAGCGCGGAGCGAGCTTTACGAGTATGGGATGCTTCCTACAGCAGATTGCACGGTTGACGTTGAATACAAGAGCGCAATCGAAAACAGCCTCAAGAGCTTTTCCCATCTTTGGAAAGTGATGGATCGTCTGATTGCAGACGGTGACATGGAGATCGGATCGACAGCAGGAAGTCACTTCCATGTAGGGCATAGAGATCTGAACAGCGAGACAATCGGATACATCCGCCGTTTCTATCACAGCCTGTTTCTTCCACTGTCCGAGGCGATGAAAGCAAACGATGAAGCAACGAGAAAGCTTTTCGGGCGCGGCATTGACGAGTACAACAGCGAGGGTGATTGCTGGGCGAGAAGCATCAACGAATACACCGATGCAACATCCCATACCAATTTCATAAACACACAGCACAGCATGACGCTTGAATTCAGAATGGCAAAATTCCAGAACAGCAAACAGTACATGAAAATGGCAAAGTTCGCAACGAAAGTCACCGAGATCGTCATGAACAACTTTGTAGCACATTTCAACGACAGCACATTCGATACCAGCAGATACAACAACATCACCGAGTACAGAAAGCATAAAGCACAGGTAGCCGCGAAAAAGATCGTTGCAGCATTCGAAAAGGCGATCAATGAATAATACAAGATAACACAATACAAGGAGAGAGGCGAGAGCCTCCTCCTGTATTCCGAAAACAAAAAATCAAATTTTCAAAAACTATGGAGGGAGACTATGTTACCAGACTATTATACTAAATTTCATCCTGTTTATTCCGCAGTATATCGCGCAAGGTTTGAACAGGGTTTATCAATCAAAAAAACGGCGGAGATTGTAGGAATATCAGAATATCAAGCCAAAAACATGATCCGCACAATAGAATATCATCTAAAACATGAGAAATAACAGGGCGCAAGCCCTGTTTTCTTTTTGCCTGTCGCACTTTACCGCTTTACTCCACTAAACTCCTGACCGTCCGCGCTTTTCCGATGTTTTTCAAAACTCCGTTTTTCTGCTCTGATGCCTGTTTTGGTTTTTCAAAAACGCGCTTTTTTGCTGCCGATCCTGTCCAGTTCCGCGATATTCCATAGTTTTGCAAAACGTCGATTTTTTTTGCAATCACTCGCCGAGCGCTCCGCAATTTTTCCGCGTTTTCAAAAACAATCCTTTTTCGCGCCGATCATCGCAGCTTTTCCCGATTTTCAAAAACAATCATCCGCGTTCCTGTCGTTTTCCAAAACGCGCATTTTCTGCCGTATCTGCCGCGAGTATTATAGTTTTCCAATACTTCACTTTATCGCCGCGCCGAGATCCTTTTTGTTTTCCAAAATCCGCATTTATCGCGCCAGTGCTGCCGATCATGAATAGTTTTCAAATACCATGATTTTCTGCGCCAGTGCGAGCGCATTGTTTTCTAAAACCATTCTTTTCTGCCTGTTCTGCCGTTTTCCCTTTTGGTTTTTGAAATCATCGCTTTTCTGCATTACTGCGCGTTGTTTTGGAAAATGCCGTTTTCCTGTTTTGGTTTTGGAAAATTGCCAATTATCGCGCCGAGATCATCTGGAAGATTTAGTTTTGGAAAAATACGGAAAATTGCAATTGCTCGCAGCTGGAAAAAACAGATTTTTGCATTTTTGGAAAATTAAAACGGATCACTCGCCGAGCATCCGCAAAAAATCGCGATATTGGAAAATTATCCTTTTGGTTTGCCAGTCTGGAAGATTTGCAAGCGCCGATCATAATAAACATACTAATATAGTATGTTTATATTGGAAAATCTCTAATAAAATGATGTTTTTATTGTATATTGGAAAATTTCATTCAGATCATGATTATATGGAAAATTTCATTCGGAAAATTTAAAAATAAATCAAAATAATACTTGACAGCGCGGAAAATCGGAGTTATCATGCAATCAGTAAATGAAATACACAAAGCACACAAACAAAGGAGGAAAATTTCAATGACAAACGCAATGATTATCCTTATGGAGTCCGTAAAGCTTATGGAAGAAGGCAAGCTCAAAGGGACAGGAAAATTTATCGAAGTCGAGACTCAGGATGGAAAAAAGCAGCTGGAAATTCCCGAAGCAATCCACACATACGCAAAATGGAAAGAGCTTGGTTATCAGGTTCGACGAGGGGAAAAATCCGAGATCAAAATTCAGGTCTGGAAGTATCGCGGAAAAACTCATACAGATGAGGAGTCGGGCGAAACAATCGAAACTGGAAAATGTTTTATGAAAGTCGCGGCATTCTTCACAATGGCACAGGTGGACGCAATCGCGACAGCATAACGGAAAATCCGAAGGGAGCGCCGAGAGGCGTTCCTTTTTTTTGTCTGGAAAATCTGAAAATCTGCCAGCGCAACGGATCAATGTTTTTCAAAACGCGGAATATTTGTTTTCCCTCTGGTTTTCTCTAACAGAAAATCTTAATTTTCAAAAACATAGATTATATGTATATATGTACAATGGAAAATTTAGTTTTGGAATATATGGAAAATTTGCATTGATATATACAGAAAATCATGATTTTCTGCCAGTGGGAGCGGATCGCGACAGGTAAAAAATAATTCAAAAAAATTTTTGAAAAACCTATTGACAAAGTGAAGGCATGGAGTTATCATACAATCAGTAAATGAAATACACAAACACACATCAAACACATGGAGGTAATTATCATGACAAAGACAACAATCTGCATCGGACTTCTGGATCAGGACACAAAGCATCAGGAAATCACAACGATTGACGCGTTCAAGATCGCAGCTAACATTTTCGCACAGACAACAGGCGGCGCGACAATCACCGAGGGAACTGGAGTTTACACACATGATGATGGTACAGTCGTAATCGAGCCGACACTGGTATGCGTGATTTACGGATCGGATCAGGCGACAATCGAGAAGGCGGCGAGCATGGCAAAGGTAGCACTCAATCAAGAGTCAGTCGCTATCGAGGTTTGCGAGAGCAACAGCAGATTTTTCTAAAAGCAATACAAGATAACACGATACAGAACAGGCGAGCAATCGCCTGTTTTCTTTTGTGTGCGGATCGCATCGGCGCGACAGCATAGAAACAGAAAAATCGCGTTTTCAAAAATTAAATCTTTTTGCGGATCGCCGTGCAGATTATCGGAGTTTTCCAAAACAATAATAACAGGATCATAGTTTTTAAGAATTACAATTTTCTGTATCGGTCGATGGATCAGGCGCAGAAAATTTGAATTTTCAAAAACATAAGATTATCGCCGAGCAGCTGGAGCGGATCGCTGCCAGTGGCAGAAAATCGCCGTTTTAAAAATTTAAAAATAATTCAAGATAAGTATTGACAAGCCAGAAAATCCGAGTATAATCATAGATAGTAAAACACATACACAAAGGAGGCACACAATGAAACTTTTCGAGTATCATGAAACTACATTTGATATGAATACAAGACAGAGCATAAAGGTTGCTGATTGGTCTGTCGTACCGAGCGGACTTCACAACAATTCAATAATCATTCAGAAGATCACGCCAAACTATCAGCGAGGCGATGTTATCAAGAAGGTTATCAAGGTGGAAGAGTGCGATGAATTTGTTTTCAAGGCACTCAAGACAAAGATCAAAGCTATCGGAGGTGCTGAAGGTCTGGTTGACTGGATGATTAAAGATGTTAACACATTCGATTGCAGAATTCGACAGCTTCTCAATTATGCATGGGATGAAATGAAATATAATTTCCTGTAAAGATCGGCATGGCTGACGGATCAGGGCATCGGAAAATTCGATTGCATCACGTTCGACTCGTGACCATTGCAATTAAAAAATATCCTTGGCAGTTCCGCAAAACACAAAGCACAAAGCTATTGATGGAGGACTTGCCAATGAGTGATAAGAAAACGCCTGTTCTTGTAATCATATACTTGTATGATGAAAAGAGCGGAAAACTTACAATGATAGTCAATACATACTACATTTAAGACAGGCGCGGAGTTTTGGATATTTCTCCGCATCTGGCGTTTTAAAAATAATTCAAAATAAGTGTTGACAAAACAGATGGAAAGAGTTACATTATAGTAAATCAAATACACAAAGCAATCACGGAGGGCGTGGAGATGTTAAGAATTAAAGACTTTCATTCTGACTATGAAGATTGTATATTCTATGAAGGAAGCAATCATTATTACATTTACGAAGATGGAAAGAATTATCTGCTGGTTGTGGAAAAGATGATCGACGCTGACACAGGAGAAACCAAAACAGAAAAGTATATTTGCAGCGCACTTCATACCGCAATCGAACAGATTGAGCTGATGGAAAACGGCGAGGAGGTTTAACATGAAAAAGATTTATAAAGCATATTTCGTTAAAGAAATGAACGCCTACAGGTTATATGATCCAGAAAATCCGCAACAGACAATCGCATATTTCGATGTGGATGAACTGGAAATAGCGAAAAGACGAGTGAAGCATGAGCTTTCCGACTTGCAGAATGGGATCATTGCCGAACTTGTCATTGAAAATTGACTACTATCTCAATTCGTTGTGTGTGTTGTGTGTGGGAGAACAGGGCGTGTAAAAGCGTCCTGTTTTCTCGTGCTTGCAGAAAATTCTATTTTTGGAAAACGAAAACTCAAGCGCACAGAAAAATGGAATTTTTAAAAACTAAAAACTCACAGCTATGGTTTTTGAAAACGCGGAAATTTTGCGGACAGCAGAACAGAAAAATCTAATTTTGGAAAACATAAATTCATTGCGCTGGAGAGGTGCAGGAAAATCCAATATTAAAAAATAAAAGATAATGCAAAATAACGCTTGCAATCATGCGAAAAATATGCTATATTGCTTTTAGTAACTGACATACACAAGCTCACAGGAGATGGAAACAATGAACGAAGAAATCAAAAAGAAAATCGAGCAATGCAAGACCAGAAAACAAGTGATGGAAATTTTAAAGCAGAATAATATCAGGATCATTCGCGACAATTCCGAGGAGGTCGGATGCTTCTCAGTCTGGATTGATGAATTTACAAGGATTTACAAGCCGATACATAGAAATATGAAGGTTCAGACATGGCGCAAGGTCAACATGAATTATTCTGGAGTGTCTGTATTCTTTGGATAATGCAAGATAATACTTGTTTATATCATATTACATAAAGAAGTTACGAAGGGAGTATATATAATGGAAAATTTAGCTTACAATCTGGATTATGATGTTTACGCAGTGATCGACAAGCGCGACAACGTGATTGATGTTCTGGATGATTTTGATGATGCTCTGGAAATCGCGCAAGACTATAACGCAGCATGTATTGAAACGCTGGCAGATTATGACGGATACAATGGAACAGTGACAGATACATTCTGGATCAGCGAAATGGAAAAACCGAACATGATGAAGCAGAAATTATATGCGCTGTTGATGATCGTCCTGTCGGCGGTAACAGTTCCGCTATTAGATGGCGATGCGACATTCGCAGTGTTCATGATACCTTGCATGATTTACATGTTCTTTTCAAAACAGTATTGGATTCTCGACTGAAGGGGCGCGAGCCTCTTCTTTTTTTTGTCCTCACGGAAAGATTTAGTTTTTGAAAATTAGATTTTTCTGTTGGATGGTGTACTCATATTTTGGTTTTGGAAAACGTGGAATTATTGTTGATCCTTGCAGCTAAAAAGATTTTAAAAATAATTCAAAATAAGTATTGACATTCTGGAAAAATGGAGTTATCATCTAAACATAGTAAACGACATACACAAACACATAAAACCAAGGAGGTACACAATGAATAAGGTTAGAGCATTAAGCGTTGACATTTACGAAAGCAAGAACATCGGAAATTGCAGCAACAATGGGATCAGCAACAGATTTAAAACAGCATATATAATTTGCCCTGATGGGAATTGGGAATTCGATCTTGATGATCCTGAAAATCTTCCTGAAAATCTGGTGAAGGCAGTAACGAAACATTATTCTTTCGGAACGTTCACACATGCCTATCCGATTGCGCATCCGGGTAGATGGTGGATGATGGGAGGCTCATTCATTTATACTTCCGATAGTCGTTTCAGAGAGCATTTTGGTGATAGACCGATGGCTTTACATGATCGTTATGAAGGATAAGCAAAGCAAGATAATACAGAAGGGAGACAATAAGATGGTCACAATCTGGCAAGTATATTTTCATACAACAGGCGCGGAGTATTGCAGGACATTCGACACTGAAGCAGAAGCGACAAAGTTCTATAACAGCATGGCAATAATAGACAAGAGAGCCAAGCTACAGAAAAGAACATACGAAGCAAGATGAAGACAGGAGCGGAGAGATCCGCTTCTTCTTTTGGCTTAACAGGAAAATTCAGTTTTGGAAAACTATAGATCATCGCACATGGCGCACGATTGAAAATAGTTTTGGAAAACTATGGAAAATTGCGATGCAGTCAGCAGAAAAATTGAATATCAAAAAACTAAAATAATTCAAAAATTATCTTGACATATTTATTGATCCGAGTTACTATATAGTAAATCAAATACACAAACGCACAGGAGGAAACGATATGGCTAACTTAATGGAAAGATACAAAAATGTAGTTGCAAGGTTTCAAGATGTGGCGGTCACGGATATGGCAATCATCGAGAAGATGGAAAACGGACGCGGTTACATGGTCACATATAATTATATGACAAGTCCTTGCAATGGTGGAATTTTTGAAAGACTGGAAGATGCAGAAAAAACAATTCTCAGACTCAGGAAAACAGCATACAAGCATCTTGACACTTTCAAGAGTGATAAATGCAATTCAATCTGTAATGGTTGTAAGAATTGCGAGTGCGCTGGCACTGTTGAAAAGGTTTGGACTGGTTGCATCTATCGTAGATAAGGAGGAAGAAAATGTTATACACAAAGAAAGATATTGAAAAGGTTTATTCTAATCTGGTATCCGAGTACATATCCAATGGAGCAAGGTTCGATTTTTCGCAGAATAATTATTCTTGTAGTGAGTTTGATTGTCATACTGATTTACTGGCTGATGATGGCGCAAGGATTATTATTTATATCACGACTGGCGCAGCTTGCAGAGAAGCATTCAGGCGTTATGATCGCGGATTATGCGAGATCGTTGTAAGGGTTTGCAAGCCTGTTAAAAATGATCGTGGCGGCGTTTATTATCCAAGTTCTGAAGAGGAAAATTTCACGGCATTCAAGTTCTTCAAATACAAGAATGTTTTCACGGATGACGAGGAAACATATAAGATTATGAATGCAGTTGAAAGAGAAAGAAGCCATGCATATTGGGAATACGAAAAGAATATGTATAAAGTCAACTATGATCCTTCTTTGGTTCTTTCAATCGTCAGGAAAAGAAAAGGATACAAGCGCACAAAAGCAGAAAATATCTTGATGGTAGAGAAGCGACACAATCAGTTCAAAATCTATGTGAACACAAGAGGAAAGAATGAAATCATATTCGTAGGATGAAGCTCTTCGGAGCTTCTTCTTTTTGTGCAACAGAAAATTTTGATTTTCAAAAACTAAAACTCATAGCCACAGAAAAATTCAGTTTTGAAAAACAAAAGAGTTTTGCAAAGCACATCGGCAGAAATTTCTAATTTTGCCAAACTATTATATTCTGGTGAACGTGGCGCAGAAAAATCCATTCTTGAAAAATAATAAATAATGCAAATAAATTTTTGAATTAGGTATTGACAAGATCAGAAATGTGAGTTATAGTGTTAGCAAGTAAACGAGATACACACAAACACAGCAACGCACATTTCTATAAAACGGTTGATTGACGAGCCGAGCGCCGTTGGTTGATTGAAAACGATTTGTAGTTAAAGCGCCAGATCATAGGAGGATAAAACAATGACGAAGGAAAGAATGGAAAGACTGATGGAAATGTATCAGGGTATCGGCGTTGAAACTGAAGGCGGTCAGTATTATTTCTATGAGGCTTTTGGCATGGGTACAGCTTTTGAGGATGCGGTTAAGCGCGTGAACGATACATTCTCTGGTATGAAGTTGGGAAAATATAAGGTATTCATCGCGCAGTCTGAAGAAGTGGAAAGAATGGTTAATTTCCATGATGAAGAAGTCGTTATATACGAAACCAAAGAGGGCGATGTTGTCGCGGTTCTGGAAGATCAGGCAATCAGGGTTTTCGAGAGCGTGGATCGCGCAATCGACAAACTGTATAAAGCAGGATTTATCTTTTAAGGAGGTGGAAAAGATGAGATTATCAACGGCGAACGTTAAAGAGTATCTTGGAAAGACTTTAGATTCAGAGAAGCGTATTTTAGGTTCTTATCCATACAAAGTAATACAGACTCCACATGGCGAGTATTTAGCGGTAGATCGCGCAGGAGTTGGACTTGTGATAGCAGAGCCAAATGATACTTTTAATCAGATTTATTTTGATATTGTTGATGGGAAGAAGGTAGAATGATGCAATACAAAGGAAAGATTGACAAGCTGCTGGAAGAATACAACAAAGAAGGAAGGAATAACAGGCACAAGCTCGAAGTATATCAGGAGTCAGGAATGTATACCGTTCTGCATTGGGGTAGAAGATGCAGCCCTGTAATGACAGCAAAGGAATGCTATAAAGCATTGGAAACTTTGATCGCAGTATTGTAATGTTTTTCAATATTAGGAAAATTTGCGGAGGTGGATTATGAAAAGAGCATACAGATTTAAGATCGAATATAAAGGCGAAACATATACGGCAATCTACGAGCGCGGATTTGCGCCGATGTGGGCAATCTATAAAGGCAATCGGAAGATTGAAAGCAAATATGTTAAAGGCTATTCGGCATGGGGCGATACGATGTTTCCGAGTCAGGTGAAGGAAAAATTCATCATTGACATGGAAAAGAAATAACACAAGATAACTATTGACAGGATAGTATGAATGTGCTATCCTATAAACAACATACACAAAGGAGGTACAGTATATGTATTACATTAGCTATGGCAGCAACATGAACGTGGATCAGATGGCATGGAGATGTCCGAACACAAAAATTTACGGTAACGGAAAACTAAAAGGATGGAAACTCGTATTCAACTATCACGCGGATATTATCGAAACCAAAGATGAAAATGATTCTGTTCCTGTTGTGGTTTGGAAACTGGAAGATAAACAGGATATGTATAATCTGGATCGTTACGAAGGATATCCGAGCTATTACACCAAGATTTTAATTCCTGTCACGATGGATGATACAGGCGAAACCGTAAAAGCTATGGTCTATGTGATGGCAGACAATCGGAAGGGTATCTATCCCCCAGAGGTCGGATACTTTGAATGTATTCTCGAAGGGTATCAGGCGAACGGCATCGGATTAGCGCCGTTGTACGCAGCGCTCCGCGAGTGCGTTGACGAAAAGAATATCACGAGATACAATCAGTACAATCCGAAAGTTAGTTGAAAGGTCGTGATGATATGCGGAGATCCAAAAAGGTAATGGAAAATTATGTATGCCCTAATTGCTGGCATCAGGTGCATGAATGCACATGTAAATTTTATCCACCGTGGCAGCTGATAATGATTGATGCAAACATTCAGGAAGTTGTCAGGATATTAAATCAAAAAGGTTATACCACTATCGGATGTTGCGAGTCGCATTATGGGGATAACTGCAATCTTTATGTCGCATTCAATATGCGCTATGATGATATTGGTTTACCAGATGGCTTTACATACGCCAAAGGAAAAACAAGCGTTAACTATACATTTAAGAAGGCAGAGCAGGAAACAAAAGAAAAATACGAAGAAGTGAAAGCGGAAAAACTGAAAGCGCTATTAGAATGGGCGCAGTCAATTCCAGAAAATCCGCACATGTTCAGGAGATAGAGCGGTTGATCCGCTCTATTTCTTTATGCAGAAAATTTTAATATTGGAAAACCATTTTCGTGATGTCACGAAAAAGATAAATTTTCAAAAACTATTTGGGGTTGTTCCGTGCTTCTCCATCTTTGAAATGATCGGATAATCTAAACACTATTCATAGTTTTATCGTGCGGCGTAAGACCGCCATTTCCCCATACAGAAAAATTCAGTTTTCAAAAACAATATAAATGTGTGTAAGAAACCTTTTAAAAATATTTCAAAATAATACTTGACAATATGCAGAAGAGGAGTTATATTATAGTCAGCAAGTAAACAACATACACAAAGCGAAGGAGGAAGCCACAATGACAATCGCAGAGGAAATTTTAGTTCAGCTTGGAGGAAGAAAGTTTATCGCTTGCACAGGATGCAGCAATTTTCATTCATCAGGGGATCAGGATTTTCTGGTAATGAATATTCCGAGAAATGGTAGCAAGGCGAACAGGTGCGAGATCCGTTATAATCACGACAGCGATACTTATAACATGCGTTTCTATCGGCACACAAATGCCACATTTAATATGAACCGCTATGTCAAAACTGGAAACGGATGGAAGGACGCGAAAGATACGGAGGTTAAATCATTCAAAGAAATCCATTGCGATCAGCTCCGAGAGCTTTTCACAGAAGTTACAGCAATGATTATTCCGATGAAGATAACTATTAACGGTCGCACGTTCGGATGATTTAATATGAAGAGTTGTTTTATTCATAGTTTCGCGAAAATGTTGTTCCCTCTGATACATCAATCGCGCAGCCATAGGGGGATGAAGTATAGTACAACAGTGGTTGCTCTTTCTAAAAAATAATAGCGGAGGTGTTACAGAATGAATAACGGATATATTGCAAGACCGATTATAAGAAAATTCATGAAAGACTCTAAACATACAATGGTTGAATTTTGCAGAATAACAGATTCTTCAGTTCAAAATCTAAACAATAAGTTAAGTAGAAATTCAATTAGATTTAATGAGGTTATGCAAATAGCAGATGTATTCGGATATGAATTAAAGTTTGTTGAAAAAGGTAGTGAAAAAAATCAAGATCATATAGAAGTACATAAAGAAGTGCATAATATGACAAGAAATAATAATCAGGAAATAATACAAGATATTCAGGCTCTTGCACTTCAATTATTAAATAGAACAGTTGAGCAAGAAGGTTTTGGGAATATTTCAACGATTGCACTTCAGATATTGAATAAAGCGGCGGAGGTTGATGGGCAATGATTAACGTGATGAACAAAGAAAACAGATATAGTTATATCTTCATGTTATGTAATGACATGGGGATCATAGAGGGGCAGTGATGCCCTTCTTTTATTTGTTGCAAATAAGTTTGATTTTCAAAAATCAAATCAGTAAGTTGATGTTTTTCAAAACGTGGAAATTTTGCGGCGCATCGTGCAGAAAAAGCCGATTATAAAAAATTAAAAATAATTCAAAATAACGCTTGCAATATCTATTTTTGTGTGGTATAGTGTTTACAGATGATAAATCACATACACAAACGCATCGAAAGGAGATCCACAATGAAAGACTATAAGGAAAAGATCAAGAAACTTCTTGTACTGGCAGAAAGCAACAACGAACATGAAGCAAAGGCGGCGCTCCTGAAAGCTAAAGAATTGATGGCAGAACACAAGATCGCCGAGGTCGATTTGATTGAAGCAAAGAATAAGAACGTCAAGCGCATCATTACGGAATACGAATACACCAAGCGCGGCGAATGGTGGATCGGCAGTCTTGCCAATATCATAGCGGAAAATTATTGCTGTCGGTCAGCTGGAAATAAGAATTTCAGAGGACAGAAAAGAACTATTATTTTTGTAGGTCTGGAAGGTGACGTTGATATCTGCGCAAAGATTTTTGAGTATGCAGTTGATACGGCGAGAAGCTGCGGAAAATCATATCTGAAAAATCTTGACGGATGGCAGCGTTACACTTCAGCGGAAAAGAATAGGATCAAAAATTCCTATGCTATCGGATTTGCGAGAGGTGTTAAGGTCGCATTTGATGAGCAGAAGATCAAGAAAGAACAGGACGAGAGCGGATGGGGTCTTGTCATGATCGTTCCGAAAGAAGTCAATGAGGCATGTTCTAACTTTGTGACGGATAGATACCAGAGCAGACATACAGTTTACAGCGATGTTAGAGATGACGGTTATCAGGAAGGGCGCAAGTTCAATCCACATGGAAAATTATCTGTCGCGATTTAAGGGGTGAATAAATGAACGCAATAATCAGAAAGGAAACGGATGATGGTGTTAGGATGTCGAAGATTGATAATGTCGGCATTGTAAAATATGGAAGGATATATTCTGCTGTCAGTGGGAAATGGCATGAAGAAGTAGAATTATGGACACATTCAGTTAGCCCACATTCAACAATCATTCTTGATGCGAAAACACAAATTATTTTGGAAGGAGACAAGAACATTGAAAATTATAAACTATGATGGGAGCATATTACATTGTAACAGTCTTTACTTTACGGAAAAAGAAGTGATCGCAGATGATGTTTATATAATTCCGTTAATAGAGATCCAAAGGATAGAAGCTGAATAAGATAAGCGCCAGAGCAATCTGGCGTTTTTCTTTTGTATCGCATAATAGTTTTTGAAAACTGGAAATATTTGTTTGTTGCAAACAAAATAATCAATTTTCAAAAATTAACATTTGCCGTATCATCCGCGCAGAAAAATTGAATTATAAAAATCTAAAAATAATTAGAGAAAACGCTTGCACTATCTATTAACTTGTGCTAATATATAGTAAAGCAAATACACAAAGCAAATCAAACCAAGGAGGTACACACAATGTCAAACTATTATATTAGGAACATGGAGACAGGAAAACTTGAGCTTCATTTTGACAAGGCAGATTATATGGCGTTGACAGACGATCAGAAAGCAAAGATCAGGAGCAATTTCTTATTCAGTCGCGGCACTGGCGCATGGATCAGCCGTTGCAAGTTCCCGAACCTTTACAGACCTGAATGTGTCGCTAAAGAATTAGGACTTGAGGATGCAGGACGCGAAGGCGAAGCGCTTACATTTGAACAGCAGATGGATCGCAAGATGGAAAAAGCAGAACGCAGAGCGGAGCGCATGGAATACAAGGCAGATAAGGCACACGAAAAAGGCGTTGCACTTCAGAAGCCTATCAATGATATGCATGGCGATATTGCATTCTTTACGCAGCCGAACATCAGCACATCAAGCGGTCGTGCCTTTACTAATAGAAGAAATAAAATGTTTGATGCATGGGAGCGTGGATTTGCAGAGTTCAGCAAAAGCGAATACTATGCAGAATGCGCAGCCAAGGCAAGACAGACAGCAAGCGGAAAAGATCAGAAGGATAAAGCATTCTGTCAGCGCAGAATTGACGAGGCAGAAGCAAGCATTCGCGGACTGAAGAGAAGCATTGCAACATATGAGGGATATAAGAAGGCAATCGAGAATGGCGAAATCCCGAAAGACAAATACGGATGTGAGCTTAAAAAATTAACAGCGGAAAGAATTGATGCCGAGCTTGATCGTTGGTATGAAATCATGGAAAGCGAAATCGGAAAATCCGTATACTATCATGAGTGCATCGAAAATCAGGGTGGTATTTCTTTCAGCAAGGAAAATCTGAACAAGGGAGATCTTGTACAGATTAACAGGTATCGTCATAGCGTGGTGCGTATCGTCAGATTTGGCGCTAAAAATGTGACGTTTGAATTTACAGATGCACATATGAAGTATGCAGATGGTAGCCCGATGCAAGGGAAATGCGCATATGCTGAGATTGAAAAGGTGGTGAAGAGCGCATGACAGATGAAGATAGGGTAAGGGCATTATTTGGATTTGGTGAAAAGCGGAAACTTCCGAGCCGATATTGGGAAATCGGATGGGAAGATGCAGACGATGAAGAACCAGACGAAGAACGCGAACCAAACTATGATGAAGAAGAATTACCATTTTGCTGAGTCCAGCAAATTGGTCGAGAGAGGCGGTCGAATGATCGCCTTTTTCTTTTTGGCGCAAACACATTTAGTTTTTGAAAATTAGAAAAATCTGCATGAACGACACAGAAAAATGCAATTTTGAAAAACGACAATCTATTATCATGGAGATCGAATTACCAGATGGATGGTGGTATTTATCTATCCTGAAAATAAAAGATGGACTATGGGATTATTATATTCCAGACACAAGAGAAGAAAACGACAGGATATATAATGAAATCGTAAAGGAGCTGGAAGAAAGAAAAGAAAATATATACAACATCTGAGGAGTGCATCAGCACTCCTTTTTGAATTGTAACTTATTTTAAGTTACAAACAAAATTAGTTTTCCAAAATTCGGAAAACCTGTATGCGCTGGCACAGATAGAAATAGTTTTTGAAAATCAGGAAAATTTGCTAATAAAATACCAGTTTTATTGAATTTTCAAAAACATAAATAGGCAGAAATAGTACCTTAACTCGCTCCAATAAAATTTTTTTCTATAAATAATGCAAGAAAAGTATTGACAGCATGTAAAGCATGTGCTATATTATAGTAAAGCAAGTACACAGGAACATGAAACGAAAGGAGAAATCAAATGCAGTTTCAGTACAATGATGGTGGAAGAGCAGAGGCAGGATTTAAAGGCACAACAGGCGATTGCGTATGCCGAGCGATTGCGATTGCTACGGAAAGACCATGCCGCGAGATCTATGATCTGATTAACGAGTTTGCAAAGTCTGAAAGAACAGGCAAGCGCAAAACAGGAAAGAGCAATGCGCGGACAGGCGTATATAAGGGAACGATCATGAAGGTCATGAAACATCTTGGATGGAAGTGGATTCCCACAATGACAATCGGATCAGGATGCAAGGTTCATTTGCGCGAGGACGAACTGCCGAAGGGAAGAATTGTTTGCAGCTTATCGAAGCACGAGACAGCTGTAATTGATGGCGTTCTGAATGATACATATGATTGTTCTCGCGATGGTACAAGATGCGTCTATGGTTACTTCATCAAAGAATAAAAATAATACAAGAAAACACTTGTAAGTTAGTAAACAATATGCTATATTATGGTTGAAGGAGGAAACCATGAATAGATATTATAGCAAATTAAGACCTGTTTCATTAGGTACATATCCAAAGAATGATAACTACATCAATCATCACAACTTTGATGATCGCCAGTTCTGCGATGATATTCAGGATTATGCTTGGGGATACGTTGAGTATTCCCATCCATTATCCAAAGAAGAAATAGATAGATACGATCTTGTTGATGCAAGTCTGCGGAAATTTTATGGCGTGATCTTCAGGGTGAATAACAGAACAAACAAGACTACAGCCAGAAGATATAAAGATGTGATGGCATCGGTAAAGCCAGACGATGTGGAAAATCACGGCACGATCAGCGACACTGTTATATCTTGGTACGAAACCGAAGAAGAAGCAAACAACGATGTTAAAGAGTATAACAACGTTTGACATTTAATAGGGGAGAAATAAAATGTCACGAAGGGAAATTCAGGTAATGACTTATAATGATTGGGAAAAATTAAGCAATGATGTAAAGCATCAGAAGCGCATGAATTATATCAAGGCGAATAAGCGGATGGCTGCGTATTATAAGCGCCAGAGATTGATGGGCTATATCCTTGCTGTCATTGGATTAATTGCTGTCGCCGTTGGATGCGCGAATGAATGGGGTTTATTAAACACGCTTGGAGTTTTTGTTTTAGGCATCGGAGTGTATTGCCTGTTCACGAAAAGAATGATATACATAGACAGGTACTATCTTGAATGTCAGGATCGACTTAGAAATATTATTTAAGGAGGATATGCTATGGACTATATTATTACAGTCACCAAAGGGAATGATCGAAAGGTTATCAGTAGACATACAAATCTGGACGATGCGATTGCAGCAGGAAAATCCATTTTCGAAAAATCAAATCGCGATGAAGTAGTTAGCTGTATCACTGGTAAAGTAAATAGCGATGGAAAAATCGAAGGGCAGTACAGGCTCATTAAATCATGGTTTTGAAATAATGTTAATTATTGTGGACGTTAATACGCTTTATGTCTATGATAATAAACATTCAAATTTAGTATAGATAATGCAAAATCATTATTGACAGATAGTAAACAATGTGCTAACATATCCATTGAGAAGGAGGTATATAAATGAACTACATTACATTAGGACAGCTTTCAAATTTCATGTGGTATGTACAGAAGATACAGGTGAAGGACGAGAAAGATATTATTCTTTTCGATGGTGTGAATAGCCAGCTTCAGAGCGTTATATGTAAAGATATCTGCAATAGATGGGTTCGCGGTTTTGGATCAATTGATGACGTTCTGATTGTTACTATCATATAAGCAAAGCAAGATAATTAGGAGGAACAAAAATGAAATTTCAGATTTATGGAAAAGATTTCAAAACTCTGGTTGACAGAATCGGCGGTATCGTACCGAAAAGAACGGCGCTTCAGGTTATGGAATGTGTAAAGATCGAAGCTCACGGAAACAATGTGGAATTTTCTGCCACTGACTCAACGAATTACGCAACGATAAAAGTATATGCAAACGTATATGAGGATGGCGTTGCTTGGGTTTTGCTTTCTGACTTAAAGAAAATTCTTGCAATCAATGACGATATTATTATTACTGTCTCCGATTTAAAACTTGACATTAGAAGTTCAAAGAAGAGCTATGAAATCCCTTGTCATACTGATTATGATGATATATGGATTGAGAAGCCTTCAATCGGAAACAATAATATTGTTTGTATTCAGTCAGAGAACGAGTTCCTGAAACATCTTTCCATTCTGAATTGTGCAAGGTCAGAGGAAGAAGCAAACAAAATGATGACAGCTTTCTATCTTGATCTTTCTAATCGGAGAATTGTTACACTGGACGGTCACAGAATCGGCATGGCTAATCTTGTTGGTGGAATGTTTGCGCCAAATGCACGAGGACTTAACCTTGATGGCACTGTATATAGTGCGCTTAAAAGTCTGATTGGAAAAACAAAGGATGATGATAAGAGTATCGAAGTTTATGCCAATGATAAATATGTTGAATTCATAGGTGAGGATTATGTTCTGACATCGCGCCTGTTGGATGGTGAATATTTCAATTATGAAAAACTTACTGGCGATGTTCGTTCTGGAAGTGAATATACATATAGGTTCAACACAAAAGAACTTTTGAATATTGCAAAAGAGTATTCTAAAGTTGTCACAAAGGACAATAAAGCTCCGATGATCTTTTATAATAATAATGGTAGCGTTGCGACAGGCGTACAGGTTGCGAACTATCGTACATCTGATGTTCTGGAAAATGTAGAAGCTGAATACGGTATGGGGCATGAATGGTATGTAGGTGTAAATCCTCGTTTCATCATGGATGCTTGCGGTGCATTCTCTGAAGAAGCTGAAATAAAAGGCGCATATAGTTTCAAGAAACCAATTATGATTATGGATGAAACATATGAATTCCTGATTTTGCCAGTCAATATCAACGAAGATAATGTGGAATTTGTCAAAAGGCAGGTGGCATAAGTAAAGCAAAATAATTGTTGCAAGGTCGTGGAAAATGTGCTATAGTAAAATAAGTACATTTTCCTTGACCAAAGGTAGGTGAATCGCATGAATAATGCAGAACTAATTTTAACAATGCAAAATGAATACGATAGCAGATCACGCGAAGAGATCCTCGCTAACTTGAATATAGCTGTCTCTCTTGGAAAATCCAAAGGGTTAGAAGTAGATAGATACAAGGCGCTGCCTGAAATAACAAATCGTTCAAAACATACGGTCATGTCTTGGTTTAATCGACCAGACAAGAAGATACCTTTGATTGATCTTTGCATGGTCGCCAACTATCTACACTACAATATTTTTGCGTTTTTCAATACTAAAGAAAATTGCGAAGTGACCGTTCAGGATTTCTTGATGGCGAACGATTATTGCAATGAGCATTATCCAACCAATAGCGCAGAGATCTATATCCGTGCATTCGATATGCAGTATGACACTGATAAAAATATCGTGGTGGATAATCTGGAAAAATACTTCGGAAAAACAGAAGAACTGCTATTGCACCATTCGAATAAAAGACAAGTACAAGTTATGGAAATTTGTGATTGCACACAGCATTCATATTATTCGTGGTTCAATCGTAGTAGGTTGAACGTCCGCATTCCGTTGCTTGCCCTGTGCAAATTGGCGGTAGCGGCTAATGTAGATGTATTTGATTTAATGACGGAATAGCAGAGAAATCCTCTGCTATTGCTAATAAATAATACAAAATAACTAAATACAGTAACTATTAGTTTTTCAAAAATGTAATTAATTGCACAACAGATATTTCAAATATTGGAAAACTATTTTGTGCGCAAGAGGAGCAGTGAATGGTACAACTGGAAACCCTCGTAAAGCCCGGATACGATGAATGCTGTGGATGCATTGATAGTCAGGTTTTACACAAAGTAAGAAAGGATTGTAAAAGATGTAAGAAATTAAAGCACGCAACACTTCATGGTTTTGTACGTGATAAAGGAAAGACTTATGGAGTAGTTAGCTATGACAATGGATCATTTGATACCGTTGAATTATGGATGTTGATAAAGAAAGGAAATAATGATGGATGAGAATGTGACGTTTGATAATTTGAACACGCCAGAAGAAGCACAATTAACGCCTCAAGAATATTTTGCTGTTGTGAAAGAGCGAAAATCTAAAGCGACAGATGAACAACTGAAAGCCGTTTATGATAACTGTTTGGAACTTTTAAATAAATACAAGATTACAAACCAATACAAAGGCGCGGCGAAACTAATATTCCATCTTGAATGTATTGAAAAAGAACGTGAAATAGTCAGGATGGGCATTGATACATTCGTCTATCGCGATGATATTGAATACTACATAGACAATGTGGCTTCTGATGTCGTAAAGATTATCGAACTTGAAAACTATGAACGTGAAATCCCTGATGAAATTGTTGAAGTGATCGCAAAGGTCAAAGACAAATTCGATAAGTTATACGTTGTGTTCACTGATTATACAGGTGATGTAGAACGTCAAGTAGAAAAAGAAAGAAGAGCAAAAGACCCTATTCTTTTCGGGACTTTCCAAAGCCAGAAGGACAATGTTGTTATAGATCGTTTCTATTATCTTGGTGAAGGGAGAAGTAATAAATGAATATCTGTCCTTATACTGAGGAAAAATGCAACTCTGGAAATTGTACAAAATGCAATGTCTATCTCGAAGTTGAATACGGATGCGATGGAAACTGTAAGGATTGCAATGATGCTGAGTATTGTGACCATTTAGGGAAGAAGGAATAAACTTGAAAGACAATGTTGATCTCACTATTGATCGCGTATTTAGAAGCAGAACAAACAATGCAAGATTGATTGATCTATTTGGTCGCAGCATTCCTCGCAGTTTCCATAGAAGAAAACCTTGGAAGAAAGATATCAGTTTATATCTTGATGATCCAGATTATTCAGGAATAGATAGAGAACATAAATCTATTCCAACAGGAAATAGAAGAGAACGCGCAGACCACATGATGATATATGAAGAAGTCTATGGACATCAGACATGCGCCAGATGCGGAGCAAGTCTTGTGATTAAACCTTGGATGAAGATTTTTCATTATGATTTGTGCGATAAATGTGATAACGAGCTTGAAAAAGAAACCATAAAAGAACACAGAAAGCCTTGGACATAAGTTCAAGGCTCTTTGTCGTGCGACAAATAATATCAATTTTTGAAAACTATTCTTTCTTAATTTGTTGTTTTTCAAAAATAGATTTATTTGCTATGTAAAATTCGTTTTTCAAAACATGGATTTTCTGCTCATGCGTATACAGAAAATCTTAGTATTTAAAAACTACAATTTAATATAGGCAGTACACGGTACTCTGTTGAAATAATCCGTAGTCCTGATCGCGACTGACACACAAAAAGGCGATTAATCTCGTGGCTGGCGAGACTAAATAATTAAGTGGAGGTTATCTGATGTGGGATACCGTCATCAGCCAAGGGCAGATATTTGGCTTACAAGCGGTAACTAATGTACTCCGAAGCGTCCGAATGAACGTAGTAGAACATTATCCCCCTGTTTAGGGGGAAAACTATGCCCAACCGAGCGGAAGCCGATAAACGTAGCAGATTGAATTCAAACTTGTCAAGAAATAATACAAGAAAATTTTTGAAATAGGTATTGACAGATAGTAAATGATGTGCTATCTTATAGTTACACAAAGCAAAGCAAATTAATAAGGAGGTATAGAGATGGCAGTCAGAGCATTGAATATCTGGAATGATACGGAAGAAAGAACAGGGTATTCGAGCATCATTGAATTCCCTCGTCAGGAGAAAAAAGCCAATAATAAAAAGAAAGGTCGCAAGTCTGAAGTATATCCGTTCCAGTTGGAAGATATGAAGAAGATGATCGAATACTTTGAAGAGAATGAGATGTGGCTTCACTATCTGCTCTTCATCTTAGGATGCAACATGGCGAGGCGCGTTGGCGATACACTCAATCTTACATGGGAGCATCTTTACAATCCGCAGACAGGGAAAATCAGAGATGAGATCCTTGAGATTGTAGAGGATAAAACAGACAAGCTTGCGAATCCTCGTATCAATAGCGCTTGTAAAAAAGCTATTGAAAAGTACATTGAAAAGACTGGTGTAAAACCTGAGAAGAATGGCTATCACGAATACGTGTTCATGCAGCTGACAGGGACGCATAGAGGAACAGTCATCACCAGCGATGGTTATCGCAAGGCGCTGAAGAAAGCAGCAGATGTTATCGGAATTACCTATAATGTTGGGACGCATAGCACAAGAAAAACTTTCGGTATGATCTCCAGAATGATCCATCCGAATGATTATGACAGCATGGAATTGTTGCAGACGATCTACAATCACTCCGATACAAAAACTACTAAACATTATATCGGATTAACCAAAGAAAAAGTCAATCAGTATTATGATGATATGGGCGGTTTCTTTGATGACTATGTGACAGGTGATAAAGAATATAAAGAAGTTTCTGACAAGCCAGTTATCAGCATCGAGGTTTCCGATCTGCGAGACATAATCGCAATGGCTTATTCTGAAGGACAGAGAAACGCAAACGCGACTGAAGCATCTGTCCATATCGAAGCAATCAATGATATCATGGGATTGGTTGACAGCTTGATTAAATAAATTAAAAAATAATTCAAAATAATAGTTGACATCTACCTCTTTATGTGGTAACATGTTCACATAGAGAGGTAGTAAACAAAGAACACAAAGCAAATCAAACAAAGGAGGATAAAGAAATGGCACTTAACAAAGCAAACATTACATGGAGTTGTAAGCAGATCGCGAAAATGGCAGGAAACGGAACATTCAGTTTCGACAATATCATCCAGAGATCCTATGTATGGGAACAGACAAGGAAGAGTAACCTGATTCATTCCCTGATTGAAGGATATCCTGTACCGCCATTTTACGCAAAGAAGGTTGACGGAAGAACATATGATTTCCTTGATGGAAAGCAGCGCATCAATGCTATTCGTGGCTTCATCGAGAACGAGTATTACCTGATTGGCGTTCCTGAGATTACATATACTGATGCAGAGGGCAATGAGCAGACGGAATGGCTTGAAGGGAAATACTTTAAAGACCTTCCCGAAGAGATTCAGGATGCAATCAAGGATTATCACCTGACGATCTACTATTACGAGGATATCACTCCTGAACAGGTTCGGATGCTGTTCGCGAAGCTGAACAATGGAAAGCCCCTTTCCACTAAAGAGCGCAACATTGCTAACTGTGTTGACATCATCACCGTTTCTGATATTGGAAAGCATGAGCTTTTCCAGAACACCATGACCGAAAAGGCGCTTGCAACCAGAAAGCAGCTCCCGATCATCATGAAGGTATGGATGATGCTGAACGAGGACATTGATGATGTATCTTTTGAAAGCAGAACTTTCAACGAAGTGATGCAGGAAACGAAGATGAGCGATGCCGAGCGCGATGAGGTCGTTTCTGTTCTGGATAAGATTTACGCAATCTATAATGTGCTTGAGGAGTACGACAATGCGAAGGTTGCGAAGGCTGTTAGAAAGAAAATGGTTTCTGAAACGCATATGATCTCGCTTGTTCCGTGGATCAAACAGGCTATTGATGATGAGATTTCTGATAAGCTGATGGGCGATTTCATGGTAGAACTTTTCGGAAATGGCGTGATCGTGTCCGATGCTTACTCCGATGCTTGCAAGGGTGGTTCTGCAAAGAACGCGAATATCAAGCGCAGACATGATGAGATCGAAAAGGTATGGGATCGGTTCTTCGATGATGTGGATATCGAGGCATCCGATGAACATGAAGATGATGGCGTTGAAGAAGCAGAAAAATCCGATATTGAAAAACATGAGGATGTTTCTTCTGACTTCATGAACGAGCCTGAAGAAGTAGACATGTAACACGTTTGGGGGCGATAACGATGGAGAGAATGTATTATAAGAAACATAACTGTATGGTTGATGTGTTTAGCGTGTTTCAGGAAAATCATATCATGGCTTTGATCTATTCTCCTTCGGCGGCAGGAAATAATAATGGCAACGGATGGATGAAGGTTAGGGCGAAGGAACTGATACCAGAGCAGTATTTTGATGGCAACAGCGGCTTCATTTCAAAAAGCTATCGTACAAGAATTAAAGATCGTCTTACTCTTGTAAACGCTACATGGATGGCAAGTGACGGTAAATGTTTTGAGGATGCAAAAGAAGCATTTGAATACGAGGAGAACATTTATAAAAACGAAAAACATTATAATGAAGCTACAGAAGAATAATGGAAAATGTGGTGTATTGTTCGATGCAGTACACCACATATTTCAGGAGTGGTAACATGAATTGGAATAGATACTTTATTGGAATAAACCACAAGACAACAGGGTTATTCATTGGCACTGGCGATTTAAAGAATGATGGTACAATCAAATACACAAACAAATCAGATGATCGCACGGTGGAAATTATCAATGCGGTTGGACGGTTCATGAGGATCAAACTGAATAAGAATAAAGATAAAAAGCCTTACTTTGGTTATGATCTTCCGAGATGTGGAAAACTGGTGTTGATTAAACCCGGATATGATTTCTATGTAAAAAGGAAATCGAATGACAACATAACTAAACCATTAGATGATTTTTAATGGTATCTGGAGACTGGAGGCTTATGATGAATGCATCAACAAGAATAAGAACACAGGCAAGACGAGATGGAAAATCTGCGCAGCCTATGACGTTCTTCATTAAATACGAAAATAATAGTGTTGAATTCATCGGGGCTGAAAGTCGTGATGTTAAATGCGGAGAAATCTGGATGGCTAATCTTCCGTCACAGGATGGCAGTATTCAGGGCGGTCATAGACCAGTATTTATTATCTCGAATGACAAGAACAATCAGCATAGCACGGTGATAAATGCTATTCCGTTGACAACTAAAATGAACAAAAGAAATCTGCCTTGCCATGTGGAGATATGGGATCATAAGAAATACGGACTGACTGCGCCGAGTACACTACTTATAGAGCAGTTAACAACTGTGCAGAAGGAAAATTTAAAATACTATATGGGCGAGATAAAAGACGTTGATATGCTTATGCGCATCTGCCGTGCTATGCAGTCACAGTTTCCAATTCTTGATGCTTACTAAATAACGCAAGATATTTATATACATTGACATTTCCTTGGTTTTATGGTACATATTTAAGTAAGGAGGTGTAGGTGTATGGCAAAGAAAGATACAGCGTCTTTGTTGGATGAGTATTTTACTACAAGACCTGAAACAACGGCGAAGAAGATACGAGGACAGATCGACAGACCTGAATTATACGCTTATGAAAAAGAAATAGGCAAGCCACTTGTTGACATGGAATCGCAAGAAATTGCCGAGATGATAAAGACGTTTAGTAATAAATCATTTTCCAATAAAGTATATAAAATGTCTTATAGGACGTATGATACATTGCTGTCAATTCTCCGTGATTTCTTTAACTGGTACATTGACAATTATGAAGTAATCAAAAATCCTTGTAACGATAAAAAGATTAAAGGAAGAAATGTTGTTGCGCTTTTCGCTGATGATGTAAAAATTTTTGATAAAGATGCGATGGAAGAAGCAATCGAGCGAATAAGGAATGACCAGATAGAAGAGCACGCGGATTATCAAGAAGCGATTATCCGTATGTTCTATGAGGGTTTTCCTGAAGCCATTGACATTGTTAACCTGAAGGAAGATGATATCAATCACGAAAAGAAAACAGCAATCGTTAAGGGACGCGAGATCCAATTATCTGATAGGCTTTATGAATTGCTTGTTAAGATAAATCACATGGATGAATATCCAGCACATCGAGGCAGCTATCTGTTGTTAAGCTATCGCGGATCATATTTCAAGTTCCCAACAAGAGCAAAGTTTGAAAAAGAATTCAATGATAGACCGCCAGAATATTGGGCTGGGCATATCAGCAGATTGTTTAATCGCGACATAAAGAATAAGCTCGATATCAACATCAATGCAAGGACACTATATCTGCGTGGTTTCTATGATTTCATGGTTGACGCTGTAGGCAAGGAAGAAACAGACAGATTGATTATGTCTATTAGAAATTCGGATGACTCGCGGAAAATTATGTCGCTCGCTGAAGAATACGGCGTTGTAGAACAGAACGTCACAACGCTAAAGAAAGTGCTGATGCCTTTTGTATCCAACGGATAATTATATATCATTATCGTGACCGCTTTGGCGGTTTCGATAATTACATAGAAATAATACAAGATAAAGCAAAACGCGATTGAATAAAAGAATATTTTTATTTAATATTATCTTGTTCGTTCGGGGATGGAATTTCGCGCATAATAAATCTAATAAAGGAGTATCAAAATGAAGAAACAATTCTATGCGCTGTATGAAGGAACAAATGATGTCCTTGTTTTTGACACATCAAAGGAACGTAATGAATATGTGCAGGAAGAAAGGCTCGTGCATCCTGAATGCAAGGGCGTATCCAAGAAAAAGATTAGCCATCTAATCAAGGATAGAACACCTGTATATGACAGTGGTTTCGGGTGCATGGCTATCCTGTCATAAATAAATATTTACATATTCTCAACTATGGAGTTGCGTTTAACATGGCGCAACTTCCATATTAGCATAATAAATAATGCAAGAAAATAGGGAGGTATTGTATGGCGCTCTATGTTATCACTGATGGAAACAAAAATTATATCAGGAGGGATATAGATGGAAAGTATGTAGCTGCCAGAAGCCGAGCTTTGGCTGACGAGTTTCTGGAAAAATGGAAAGCCGAGAAGGTTCTGAAGAATAATTTAACGCCAAAGAAACGAAAGCTATATCGTGTGGTTGAAGAAGATGTAGGTTTTACAGTTGTTAAGCATCCAGAACAGGATCAAGCGGAAAATCCAAAGGAAGAAAGAAAGCCTGAACAACTGTTATTATCTCCGCAGATAGAAGAGCTTCGGAAAAAGATAGAAGGCGTTAAGAAATTTATTGACGATGCCGAGAATAGAAGGAGTGAGCTTTCCGATCTTCTTAGTAATACAGATAAGGAAATAACAGACATTCAGCACTACATAGAATTTAGCGATATTAACGGTGAAGATATCGCATCTACATATAACATGTTGAAAACGCGCCTGAAGAATAGAAGGCAGATTAAAAACGAATTGTCTGTACTTCGGCAGCTTGCCGAGTGTAAGATGGATGCTTCTATGTTTGGCGATTTACTGACAGTTATTTCCGATCTCGATAATAAAACTTATGTTCCGAGAGTTTTAACGAGCTTGTTCAGTTAATCATAGTTTTTAAGAACTGGAAATTTTTGCATGTGGTACACAGAAAAATTACATATTGAAAAACTAAGAAAGGATGAAAACACATGACGATGGAATTGAACTTAAAAGATATTATCATTCCAGAAAAATTCAAACAGTCAATACCGAATGATTATAAGATCGCAAATGTCAATATAGACTATGATAACGGCGAGGACATTGGGAAAGAGATTATTGTTAATACAGCTGGCGAGCTTATTGATGGATATATTCGTTATTTGGTTTTGCTTTATCGTGGCGTTGAATGTGCTGAAATAACAATTGCAAACAAGGCACATTATAAAAATGTTCCGACAAAGTATGTCTATGGGAAACATGAACCAGATGGAAAAACTTATGTCTGGCGCATGACGAAGAAAACGAAGCATCCTGAAAGACTTGCGGTTGGCAGTCGCGTACAGGTAGCAACAAAGCGTGGCGATAAAAGGATTATCGTTGAAAAGATCGAAGTTCTGGATGCTCCACCAGTGGATACGCCAGTAAGGGAGGTGAGAGAATGTTATCAAAAGCCAAGAGAGCAATAGAAAAATTTGTTTGGCGCATAAAGCCAAGAGTATATGTTTGTCGCGATGTCCTATTGATTAAGTGGATGGATAATGAATTCATAGTTCCGAGGATGAACAAATGATAATCAAAGATGAGACAAGGAAAAACAAATATATACTGACGGACACAAGTAATGTTGATGATATACGTAAAATCTGCGATGGATATGAACATATAAAATGTTTGATATGCAATTCAAGAACAGTAAAGCGATTTGGAAATCATGATTTTAATCCTGTGTCTGTCACAATCAATAACAAGATAGAAGATAATGTGTTCTATTTGAACAGCATTAGTTGAGGTATCAGTGGCAGAAAATAAGAATATTCAAAAACGAAAGACAGCAGATAATCATGCTTTTTCAAAATTGGATTTTTACAGGAGATGCGCAGCGCTTATGAAGTCGAAAGATAAGAATACGTCTGAAACAATTAAATCTGAATTTGAAAAACTATTAGATATTGATTCACCATATGTCTTTTATTCGGATGATCGAGGATGGTGTGTTAATACTGAGGTTGCGATGGAACTTCTTGAAAAAGCAATTGGAAATATCGAATAGATAAAACAAGATAATCATTGACATACATAAAGAACAATGCTATAATATAGGAAATGCAAGATAATTCAATACAAGGAGAACAAATCATGGAGGGTGTAAAGAGATTTCGCGACAAACGCACAGGAAAGAATTATGTGAAACTGGTTAACGGCGTTGTTCTTGAAGCTGTGAATGATAAGGATTTAGAGCTTGAGGAAATCGGCGCTGAAGATTGTACATATAGACATGGATATACGTGTTATTCTGATCGGAAAATATCAGATGTTGTCAAAGACACATACAGACTGAAGGATACGCTTGACGTTCCTGTAGGTGACAAGGTTGTAACTTTTGTGGTTGAACATATCAACAAGACGGATGAATACGATGATGTGTATTTTGTGTCAAGAGATATTGTTGGCGAGTCCAGCATTGATGATATGGAAAAATATCTTGATGATTTCACAGACAAGATGCCGAAAGAGCTTGTTGATAGTATGAAGATCATCGAGCATATCGCAAGCGCAGATGGCAAGGTTGTGACATTCAGGAGAAAAGTAAATCTTCTTTCTTTGGCTAACCTTAAAGAAACAGAATATCATTCTGGCAAAGATGACATTCTATTCAATGGTTTGCAGACAGAAGCGGAAAGATGTAAGAACAATAAAGATGGAGAAACATATTGGTATTGGACTTGCTCCCCCCACTTGAGCGTCGCGACCTACTTCATGCTTGTCGGCATCCACGGCTACTTGAGCAGCAGCTACGCGAGCTACGTCTATGGGGTTGTTCCGTGCTTCTCCATCAGAATCTATAACGGCGAAGCGTTCTAAACGGTAATTCATAAACACATCGGGCGGCGTAAGACCGCCCAATCATTCAAGACATGGAGTATATAGGATGGACAACCAATGGTATGAACAAAAGAAAGAAGAAGCGCTTCACGATATCGGCGTTGCTGTTCAATTGACATGTAAACTAATCAATCAAGATGATAACTTACAAAATGTTGATAAGAAATATTTAATCGAAAAAGTTAGGACTTGTCAGGACGCGTCAGCGGATGATTTCAAATGGCTTATTCATGGAATAAAATGCGTAAATCAGAATGATGATTACTTAAAAGAAGAACAGTATGTAAATACTGAATTAGGTTTCGGTGTTCTTCAGAGTTGTAAATCAATGTTGTGGTCACTGGAGAGATTGCTTGACAGCGAATGGGTTGATATGGAAGGCGACATAGTTATTACAGACCCTTGCTATACAACTAATGAATGGTGCAGAGGATTTGATTTAGACTCCCTCCCGTTATGTCGCGATACGATTTACGGCGATTGGGGATGTACGACATTCGATTCAGAAACAAAAGAAGAAATCGGAAGTTTCTGCGCGGACGCAGGAATGGTATGTGTTGATACACTTGAAAACATTTTAAAACGTAAGCCAGACTTCTTAGAAAAATATGGCGAATGGTGCAGAACTATCATCAAGAATTTCAAAGGGATGGTCAGATTTAAAATAGTTTGTCTTGATGAACAGCGCGACAAAGTAAAGTTTGATACATGGAATTATGAAGTTAGGGTTGAAGGTATGGGTGTGAATACTGAAACAGGAGAAAAGATTTGTTTCATTACGTCACAGACAAGCCTTTAATTCAGAAAGGAAAATATGATTCGCAAATACGACAAGAAGAACAGATACATTTCAATGTTTAATCCAGATACAGGGTTCTATATGCGGTCAGGTATTCTTGATGAACATGGGAAAGATACAGGCGTTGATCCGTTTATGAGTTCATTCCCTGAACTGATAGATGTGGGCGTAATGGGATTTTGCAAGCATGGACGCAGCGGATTATGTATCAAGTCAGGTGTTCAGTGTTATCAGAACGGACTTGAAACGAAATATCCAAACATGACATTGGAAAACTTTAAAAGAATTGTTGATGAGTGTAAAGGAAAATGTTATCAGCTTGCGCTTGGCGGTCGTGGCGATGTAGATCAACATGAAAACTTCAAAGAGATCCTTCAATACTGCCGCGAAAATAATATCGTTCCTAATTTCACATCTTCGGGATTAGGATTTAATGACGAGATTGTTTCTCTTTGCAGGAAGTATTGCGGCGCAGTAGCAATCAGTTGGTACAGACAGCCACATACACTTAGAGCAATTAAGATGCTTATTGATGAAGGAGTAAAGACAAACATCCATTATGTTCTCGGAAAAAATTCCATTGACGAAGCAATTCAAAGACTTGAGGATAACGATTTTCCAAAGGGCGTTAATGCGATTATATTCCTTCTTCATAAACCTGTTGGGCTTGGTCAATCCGATAATGTTTTACAGGTGAACGATAGCAGAGTTTCTAAGTTTTTCAATATTGTAGAAAATTACGATCATGATTTTAAAATCGGGTTTGATAGCTGTACTGTTCCCGGACTAATCAATTTCACAACAAAAATCAATCCTGATAGTTTTGACACTTGCGAGGGCGGTAGATGGTCAATGTATATTACATCAGACATGAAAGCTCTGCCGTGCAGCTTTGACAATCAGGACATGAAATGGGCGTATGACATTTCAAACGATACTATTCAGAACGCATGGGACAGTGAAGTGTTTGAAGATTTCAGAAATCATTTTAGAAATTCGTGTCCGAATTGCGAAAGAAGAAGAGAGTGTATGGGAGGATGCCCGATTAGAAGTGAGATTGTTTTATGTGATAAAGAAAGGATAAATAATGGATAATAGCGATTTGGCAAAGAGGATGAAAACGTATGAGAGCGTTCCAAAAAACTCTTTAATAAGAAGGATGCCAGTTATTATACGCATTGACGGAAAAGCATTTCATACTTTTACAAGATGTTTTGAAAAGCCGTTTGATTCTTTATTGATAAAAACTATGCAAGATACGATGAAGTATTTATGCGTGAACATTCAGGGATGCGTTCTTGGTTATCATCAATCCGATGAGATTTCTTTGTTGCTGATTGATTATAAATCATTAAACACTGAAGCGTTCTTTGGCTATGAAGTGCAAAAGGTATGTAGCGTAACAGCTTCTATAGCAACTCTTATATTCAATAGAAATTTTGAGGCAAACATTGATATGTTTGGAAGAGAAAATATTGAAGATTGGGATGAAGGTGGAACAAATAGACGTTTATCAGATAACGAAAGAAAAATATTGAAGCAACATGAAGTCTATTATAAAGCCAAAATAAGGGGCGCAATGTTCGACTCCAGATGTTTTAATCTTACAAAAGAAGAAGTGACAAATTATTTCTATTGGAGACAGCTTGATGCAATAAGAAATAGTATACAAATGCTTGGGCAATCATGCTTCACGCAGAAACAACTTCAGAATAAGAGTTGCAATGAAATAAAGGAAATGTTACTCAAAGAAAAAGGTGTAAATTGGGATGATTATCCTACCGTTATGAAACGAGGAAGTTGTGTAAAATACTGTGGCTCTGATTGGGTTGCCGATGATAATATACCGATTTTTGCAGGAGAAGATAGAGAATACATAGACAAGTTGGTTTATATCGGTGAATAGGAAATAAATAATGCAAAATAATTTAATTTTAAAAAATAAAGAAAAGGAGTAACACCAATCCCGGTAGACCGGGTTTCGCAAAGATTGATAAGTTGCGTGTAGAATTATTAGTTACAGCGTGAAGGCATTGCCATTAGCATGGGAGGATTTAATAATTGACCATTGCCGCGATCTGGTTAGTGGTCGGTGTGAAATATATTGCAAGTGTAAGTTTTGGAAAAGATAGTTTAGCAATGTTACTTATGTTGATAGAGAAGAATTATCCGCTTGACTATGTAGTATTTTACGATACAGGAATGGAATTCGATTCAATCTATCATATAAGAGATGAAATTAAATCGAAACTAAAAGAATTAAATATTGAATACGTTGAACTGCATCCGCAAGAACCATTCTGGATCTCTATGTTAATCAGGGAAGTCAAGTATAGAAAACAAGAAGGTTATCATTATGGCTTCAGTTGGTGTGGTGGAGCTTGTAGATGGGGAACATCTGGAAAGTTACAAGCAATAGACAAGTTTAAGAAAACTATTGATGATGATGTGACTGATTATGTTGGAATTGCAGCTGACGAGCCGCAACGATTTGAGAAAGCAAAGCATGAAGGAAAGGTTCTCCCTTTAGTCGAATGGAATATGACCGAAGCAGACTGCCTGAGATATTGCAGAAGCAAAGGTTATGCGTGGCAAGAGGGTGGGGTTGATCTATATGATTGTTTAGATCGAGTAAGTTGTTGGTGCTGCCGAAATAAAAACTTGAAGGAATTAAAATCTATTTATCGGTATCTTCCGAAGTATTGGAAGAGATTGAAAGGTCTTGAATACAGATTATGCGAACCGATGAAAGGGAATGGAAAGTCTATATTGGAGCTTGAGCAGAGATTTGAGGATGAAATAGAAGCCGAATTAACATCTGCGTAAAACTCCAATAAAAGACGGATTTTATTGGAAAGTTTTTGACTATATTAGTACATTTAGTGGGGGTCATTATGTGCGATAGAGGTGAAAGACGCAAGAAAACATTTAATAAGGCTGTTCATCAGGCAAAAGTCTATGAAGATGTGACTGGAGTATCATCGAAAGAATTTGTCGGTGATGTTGGACGTTTTAAAAAGTGTAAACATCTGGAAACCAGAACGGACTATGATAAAACCAACAGTGATTGGTACGGAAAGAAGAACTATAAACACAGCGAAAAGAAACGGTTTGCAAAACTTGACGATCAAGAAAATGATTTCGCTAAATACAGCAAGCCAAATGAACATGAGTTTCTTTACGCTTGGGATTAAGAAATGGTAAAGAAGATTTTAATTGCGATTGCGATAGCTGTCATTGTTGTGGCAGTTATCGCACTAAACAAATGGTATTTTGGTGTGATTATAAATAGCGATTTGCCAGACTGGTTGAAGTGGCTATTCCTTAGAGGATAATATGAAGATAAGACAAGATTTTGTGACAAACAGTTCTTCGAGTTCATACATTGTTGCTTTGCATAAAGATTTTAGCGAAGAAGAATTAAATAATTTAATTGAAAGCAACATGGATATAATCAAAAGATACTCGGAGCATTATGGTCTGACTACACAAGAGGCAATCGAAGAAATCAAAGACAACTTTGATTATGATCCTGACTTAACGATTGATGACTGGAATTTTTATATCGGTATGGCAGGAGATGAATATGGGGATTTCTATAGATTGTTTATGTATTATATTAACGCAGATGATACAAAACATTTCAGGATGAGGTATGGAGATCCGTAAAGGATGACGGAAATCCAAGAGAAGAAAATGTATATGAAGTGACGGTAGAAGATAAAGCGACAGGAGAAAGATGTGTAATTCACGACATTTATAATCCTAATAATCTGTTCGGCTTTAATATCAACAAAGAAAAGGGATTGAATGTCGTGGCGTGGCGCAATCTATCAGAGCCATATGACGGTGAATGATATGGGCTTATTTGGAAATGACGTATTAGATGAGCTTTTCGGTGGAATATTTGATACAAAGAAACAGGAAGAAATACTTGATGATTATTGGTCACATGGAAACGTTCAGGAATACTATAGATATTTAAACGAAATCAAAAGGTCTGGTAAGTGAGTCTATAGGAATTCCAGTGGCAAACACATGATAAAGATTGGTGGGTTGTAACAATGGCAACAGTTTTATTAGCTGTGTTTATGCTTATCTTGGGATGTGGGTTTATACTTGATATATTTTTGTTAGTCATGGCAATTCTTTCTGATTGGGAGGAATATAGTAGGAAATGAAAATAAGAAATGATTTTGTTACGAATTCAAGCAGCAGTAGCTTTATTGTAGCATTTAAAGGTTTGCCAGAAATTGATAATGATACATTGAAGAAATATCCATTTCTTGAAGTGTATCAGGGAATAGTGAAAGAAGCTGTGATGGGCAGCGGAGGCTCATACGAAACAACAGAAAGTGAAGTTTTTGAAAACAAGGAAGATTTGCGCCGCTATTTCTTTGAAGATTATGGGTATGGGTGCGAAACATTTGAAGAGTTATGTAAAGATGATCCTTGGGTTAGAGATACTTATGATGAGTGTGTAGAAAAGATGAATGAAGGATACAAGATTTTAATGAAAGATATAGCTTACGATGATTATAGAGGAGAGCTATTTTTAAAATTAAAATCCGATGATTTCATTATTCTTGCTGGAGATGACTGATGAAAATTAGAGTAGATTATGTTACAAATTCGAGCAGCAGTAGTTTTATTGTAGGATTTAAAGATGAAGGAAGTGTTGAGCAAGCACTTAGAAACGAGCTTTACTTAGGCGAAAGATTTGATACCGTGTTGAACGATGTCAAGAGAAATAAAATTACAAAAGAAGAAGCTTTGCATGAGTTCAAAGATGAAATGTATTGGGATGCAAGGTATATTCTTGAGCATGAATACGAAAGAAAGCTTGGGTGGCATGATTTCTATGACTGGATTGAGAAGCCAGAAAACAAAAATGAGTTCGATAAGGCTGTAAATGAAAGGCTTGATGTGTGGTTTGAAGAATTCAAACAGAAGATCGAAGGACTTGGTTATCTCGCACTTGTAGAATATGATGACCATTGTAACGGCGATTTGGAGCATGAAATTATGCCGAGACTTGATTGCACTATCCAAAGATTTAGTCATCATTGAGGGAAACAATGAAGATAAGATTTGACTTTGTGACCAATAGCAGTAGTAGCAGTTTCGTAATAGCGAAGTCTGCTATTACTGATGAACAAAAGGAAAAGATATTTAACTATCAAGATTATGCCCCTGAAATAATGCCAGATTATTATCTTGATGATTACTGGCAGATAGATGAAGGCGAATATTTTATACATGGTTATACCATTATAGATAATTTTGATATGCAAAGATTTCTTGAATTGATAGGTGTGCCAACAACGGCAGTAAAATTTAGTTGGAGTTAATATGAAATTTAGAAAAGACTTTGTGACGAATAGCTCATCCAGTAGTTTTGTATGTGAGATTTGCGGCGCTGAAGGTTCTGGATGGGATGCAAGTGTAGAAGATTTTGATATGTTTGAATGTGAAAATGGGCATGTATTATGTCAGGAGCATATGCTCAACCCTTCACGCGAAGAACAAATAAATGAAATTTTGAAAAACGATTATTGGAATGAAGAAACCAGAGAATATGATCTTCATTATACTCGTGAAGAGCTTGAAGCAATGGATGATGATGAATTATTCGAAACGCTTTTAGGATCAGAAAGATATTATGAAGTGCCAGAATGCCTGTGTCCGATCTGCCAGTTTGAAGAGTATTCTTCTTATGATATGGCAAGCTATCTATTAACACAGTATAAAGATCCGAAGGATGAAGTTTTTGAGGAAATTAAAAAGCAGAATAAGCGTAGACGTAAGCTATACGATTATGAGTATATCGCTTATGTGGTTGACAAATATGGTTTGAAACTTGGCGATATTCAAGCATCGTGGAAAGAAAAGTACAAGACGTATCATGATTTCAAAGAGTCATTGGAGAGATTTTAATGAAGATTAGAAGAGACTTTGTAACCAACAGTAGTTCAAGCAGCTTCATTATATCCAGAGACAAAGTTACACGCGGACGGTTGCTTGATATTCTTCTGGAAATGGCGAATGAAGAGTATAAACATTGGAGCGATGAAGATGAAGATGAAGATGAATTTGATTGGTCTGACGTAACTGGAAACGGTGTTGGACATTTTAGGATCAAAGAATATATTGATGTACCTTATCAGATTTACAGCTGGACTGACGAAGAAGAACCGAAATATGAGAATGTATTTGTTATCGACAATGAAGATTGTGGAAGATATTATTGGGATGCGGTTGAGAAGGTCTTGGATAAATACGGTTTAGAGCTAATTAAAGGCTATTGTGATTAGTTTATAAATAATGCAAAATAATGCTTGACGAATATATTCACATGTGGTACACTATAAGAGTCGAAGGAAACAAAGATAGGGAGAAGGCACAAAGCCAACTCCCTACCACATACACAAAGCACACCAAACTAATGATGGCATTTACTATATTACCATAACCAGATTGTTTTTGCAAGAAGTTTTAGCGGTTTAGTATAAAAGTAATACGTCTGGCTTTGACCCAGAACAAGGGGGAGCATTACCCTCAACCGCTGTTATATATGGGGTAGTAAAGGTTTCGACAGGGTTACAAAGTAAATATCTCGCCAGAGTGATGACTTAATCATCAAACCTAAATATAAACGCTGATTATACAGAAAATCGGATGGCGGCGTGAGCCACATCTATCTTCAGTAATTCTTTTAGACGGTCAATGCTGAAGATCGAAGTAATGTCTGATTGAAGTTCCTGTTATACAAGACGGTGAAACAGGTGGTGGACAGACGGAGTTGAATCTGTAAATTCAGATCAGTACAAACCCAAACGGCGTAAAGGATATTTATAGAGTAGTTTTGGACAGGGGTTCGATTCCCCTCTACTCCACTAAAGGCGTATAAGATAATTGGAAGTCTACCAGCCTCCAAAGCTGCGTGAGCGTGGGTTCAATTCCTACTGCGCCTGTTACGCGCCAGTAACTCAGATGGTAGAGTATTCGACTTTTAATCGAAAAGTCATGGGTTCGAGTCCCATCTGGCGCACGATGAATGGTTGCTTTTGCAGTTCTAAACTAACATCATAAAAAGTAAGAAACTGTGCGCTTGTAGTGATCGCGAGAAATCAAAACTACATTAAAAATAATTCAAAATAATACTTGCAAAGCCGAGAACGATATGCTATAATAGGTATTGCAAGATAACAAGAAAGGCACATACAGCAAACTTAACATCGGTTAAAGTAAAAACATTCAAAGTCTTTGCGAGATGGTTCAAGTCCATCAAAATAAAGTGCCTTGTGTTAAAACTGAAAGACGCATACAGCAATTATATGAAGGAATAAGCTGTTAACTTATATTACCATCATAGCGTCTTGTTTAAAAATTGAATATCCCATCGTTGGTGTAGAGGTAGCATATCTTTTGATTGTGTGTTTAGTGTAAACACCTACAGCAAAGTTATATATCAATTACAAGTCTGCAAAACTTGAGGGGAAGGTTCGAATCCTTCACGATGGGCGCGGCAGTGTAGTGAAGTGGGAACACGGCAGCATATAAATGTTTCTTGTTACCACCGAGAGTAACCGCATAGACGAGTTAGAGTCGGGGAATTAAAGGAACACACAGCAAGTTTACTTGGTCAAGCTGCAAGCACAGGTTCGATTCCTGTCACTGCTGTTTCCCGAAAGGGATGGCGCACGTAGCACAGTTGGTAGTGCAGTTTTAATTTGTTAAACGCGGTTAGCGATAATCGCAATCAGCAACTTAATACACAGAAGAATTTGTCATTGGTTCGAATCCAATCGTGCGCTATACATTTAAGGCACATACAGCAACCACTATTATGGATAAGACTTTTAATCTTACAACCACAACCAGTGCCTTGAATTGCAACCACAAATTAAGAAAAGAGAGGTAAAGCAATTATGAGTTTCTTCGATGAAATGCAAAATGAATTGAACACTCGCAAATCAGTAACCACAAACGGCGCGATCGCCTATGCAACAGCAGGAAAGAAACTTCTTGATTTCAACTTTGGAGTATCTGCTATGCGTAACAGATTTCCTGAAGCGATCAAAGAAGATTTCATGAAAGTTTTCTTTGAGGATAAGCTGACAGCGCTTGAATATCTTTTCTATCTTGGCGATGTCCGTGAAGGACTTGGTGAGAGAAAAGCTTTCAGAGCTGGACTGAGCTATCTTGCAGAAAAACAGCCGAAGATCGCAAAGGCTATCATTGATCTTATCCCATTCTATAATCGTTGGGATAGCGTCATGGTTATGCTTGACGATGAAAGAACGAGAGGAAAGGCAATCGCTTTAATCAAGGCGCAGCTGAAAGAAGATAAAGCCAACATGAAGGAAGGCAAGTCGATTTCTCTGTGTGCGAAGTGGATGCCGAGCGTCAATGCATCATCCAAGATAACAGTTGACAGAGCTAAAACAATCTGCCGTGAACTTGGATGGACAGAGAAGAAGTACAGAAAGACTTTATCCAAACTTAGAAAGTATCTTGATGTTGTAGAGGTCAAAATGAGTGCTAAGAAATGGGATAAGATCAATTATGAAACTGTGCCTTCTAAAGCTAATCTGATCTACAATAGCGCATTCTTACGGAATGATGAGGATCGTAGACGCGAATATCTTGCATCGCTTGAAAAAGGCACTGCAAAGATTAACGCAAGCACGCTTAATCCGCATGAGATCTGCCTGAAGTATCGCCAGAATAGATGCAGAAAAGATGCAACGCTCGAAGCGCTGTGGAAGGCACTTCCTGATCTGTCTGTAGAGAACACACTGATTGTTCGTGATGGTTCTGGTTCTATGACATGGGGAAGTTTTGCAGGAAGTGGTACACCTTTAGATGTAGCAACCGCACTTGCAATTTACATGTCAGAACACAATACAGGCGATTGGAAAGATAAGTTTATTACCTTCTCATCCAATCCGAAGATTGTCGATCTGTCAAATTGCGATTCGCTTGCAGATAAAGTTGATCTTTCCTTGCGCGAATCCGATTGTTCAAACACGAACATCTATAAGACTATGATGCTGATCCTGAAAACAGCAAAGAGAAATCATACTTCTGCGGAAGATATGCCGAAGATGATCGTGATTTGTTCCGACATGCAGTTTGACGGTCGTTCACACAATCTCAACAAGAGCCTGTTTGATGAAATCGCACAGGAATTCGAGGACGCAGGATATAAACTTCCGAAGATTTGTTTCTGGAATTTAAGCGGTCGCTTGAATGGAACAATCCCGATGCAACAGAATGATATGGGGCTTATTCTTTGCAGTGGATTTTCGGTTCAAATCCTGAAGATGTTCATGAGCAATCAGGTTGATCCTTACAAAGTTCTTCTTGAAACGCTGAATGGAGAACGCTACGCGAAAGTAAGAGAAGCCGTAGAAGGATTACTGTAAATCATAGATTTAAGCGCGAACAGCAAACTATAAAATCTTTTTCTGACAGTCATTGATAAAGTTTTATATGCGCTTAGTTTTCAGAACACTCATATTAGTGGATGTGGGTTCTTGCCTTGGTTTTCCATTGCCACATCCACAACATCAGCGAGGTAGCTCAACTGGCAGAGCAACGTAAAAACAAACAACGTATCTTGTATTAGATACGCGCAGCAATTTTAACGTTACGCATTCAGGAAGCCGTAGGTTACAGGTTCGAGTCCTGTCCTCGCTGTTAAGATTTCTAAAACCTGTTTTAGCGCCATAGTGGTATCTCCTCCTATAAATAGATTTGTGCTTTGTGTTTCAGTGTGTATGTTGTCATTTGGTTTACTTTCTTGAGGTCGCTAAACAAAATACGTGTAAAGTTTATTGTAAGGGTCTTTACACACATGCTTGCGTGGTGGAAATGGAATACACATGTGATTTAAGCTCACACGCCAGACGGATTGAGGGTTCGACTCCCTCCGCAAGCACTATGAATTATATCGCGAATAATTCAGAAAAGTTATCCAGAGAATAGCATTAAGGGAAAGATTAACAAAAGTGTGAGGGTGGCGATGGTGTAGCTAACCATAGTACAGATGTAAAGGTATGGAATAACTGAAAAGCGGTGTGTTGTAAAAGGTAGCATACGCCTGTAGACATGGGAAACGTGGGCGAGGTATTGGTTCGAATCCAAATCATCGCAATCAGAAATAAGTAAAGCATCCGTAAACAAGGATGGAATAAGTTGAAATGATATATACTTATTCACTTATGATGACTGACGCACCAGAATTTACTAATATATTACGAACGCAACAACGTAATAGAATATCGGTTGATTGGTTCTGCCCATAGTGCGTGATGGTGGTCTGGTTGTTGGGGCTGAGAACAGGACGAGTCAATGCGGACAAATCAATATCAATTCAAATCGCCGGTAATGAGGCGAGGATGTTAAGGATTAAGTAGCGAAAACCATGAAAATTAAGAATATCTGCTGTGGATATGAACTTGAAAGAGTAATGGCAGAGTAACGAAGATGGCAACGCAAACCAACTAAAAGCGTTTCGGCGGTTGAGTAATTATTGACGAGGCGAATTGATATTGATTATGTTTGGAACATTAGTTCAATTGGTCAGAGCAATCGGCTCATAACCGATAAGTTACAGGTTCGAGTCCTGTATGTTCCATGTGTAGATTATTTCTACATATTCTTAAATATTTTCTCATATCGAAAGGCGCATACAGCAATTTCAAATGTTTACAAGCTGATGATTAGGGTTATCGTATTTGTCCGACAAGGACACCAAACAACAAATGCGCCTTGTAAATTGCGGATGTGGTGTAACGGCAGCCACGTTAGTCTTAGGAACTAATGCCAAATGGCGTAAGGGTTCGAATCCCTTCATCCGCACTGCCACTATAAATTAACTCATGGAGGAAACAATTATGGATGGAATTGAAGCAAAAGTAGTTGAATGTGGACTTTACAATGAAAATGGTGAACTAATATTGCCAGATAAAGCGATTACATATCTTCGAGAATGCATGGAAGAAAACACGGTTGGAAGTACAGTTTTTGCAGAAGATGGTGATCTTTATCTTGGTTATCTGAATGCCGACAATGGTATCATTGGACGTACGTGTATCATGCCAGACATTGTTAATGTATCTAATCCAAATGACAAGACTGTATTCGTTGAGTTCGCAGACGGAACAAAAGAAGTTGCGCATCTTAATGATGGTGATGTATTCAGCCTTGAAGTTGGTGTTCTGATCTGTGTTGTAAAGAAACTGCTTTCCGAGATGGATATCATTGGCACAGGATCGTCCGCTTACAACAAAATTATCAAGTACGCATTGGGCAAGCTTGACGCGACAAAGAAAAAGAGAGAAGAAGAAGCAAAGAAAGCCAAAGAGGAAAGGGCTAAACTTGCATCCATCAAACAGGAAGTAAGACGAGCCGAGAACAAGAAGCGCGAAGATCGTATCCGCGAAATGACAGAAGCATATAAGAGAGCTATCGGCGAAGTATCAAAGCAAGCGTCCGCAGAACTTGAAGAGTCTTTCAAAGGGCTTCTCGATGAATTGGAAAAAGCTGAAAAGAAAGATGAATAAATAAGGCAAGATAATGGCGCGGTTGAAATACACTGCGCCATTTTTAGAAAGGAAACCAGATGAAGAAAGAAGATTATGTAAGAATGTGCATGGTTGATGCAATGAAGGCTCGCGATCAAGAAACAAAAGATACGCTTTCATTGCTTCTTTCTGCGTTAAAGAATGCAGAGATTGATAAACAACGTGAGCTTACAGAAGATGAAGAGAATGAAGTTGTTTATAAAGAAATCCGTCAGACGCAGGAAACATTAGATATGTGTCCAGAAGATAGGACGGATATTATCGAGCAATGCAAGAGAAGGATAGAAACACTAAAGAAGTTTGCTCCTGAATTGATGGATGAAACACAGATCAGAGCCGTTATTGAAGATGTCATGTTGTCTCTTGGCTTTACTTCTGATAATCCAGCAACAAAGAAAAGTAAAGGCATCATTATGAAAGAGCTTATGCCTAAAGTCAAAGGCAAAGCCGATGGTAAACTTGTAAGTAGTATTCTTGATGGAATGTTAGTATGAGCAGACAATTCAGATTATCAAATGATTGGTATGGTGATGATGGGTTTGCAATCTTTAAGAAGAAGCAAATCAAAATAAATACAGGGCTAACTGTTCTTGTTGGATGTAATGGCGCAGGAAAGACTACACTTCTCAATCAAATAAATCAAAGTTTGAAAAACAAAGATATTCCTGTGCTGTTTCATAGCAATATGCATGACGGCGAGAGAGAGTTAAGAAGTAAGGCTGCATTTTGGGGAAATTTTGATATCGTAGCAAGAACAATGATGAGTAGCGAAGGCGAAAACATTGTAAACGTTCTTGAAGATATAGCCAGAAAAATGGGGCGCATGTCGCAGGAAAATCCAGATGCTAAAGAACTATGGTTCTTGTTTGATGCTATTGACAGCGGATTAAGTATTGACAATGTGATTGATATAAAAGAAAGTCTTATTCCATTGGTTATAGAAACAGAAAAGAATAAAGACATTTACTTTGTTATCAGCGCAAACGCATATGAATTTGCCAGAAATGAAAATTGTTTCGATGTAATCAATGGTGAATACATCAAGTTCAAGGACTATGAAGAATACAGGGATTTCATTTTGAAAACCAAAGAACAAAAGTTAGAGAGGTATGACGAATGATTTATTGCACAGGTGACATTCATGGAGATCCACGCCGATTTAGCGTAGATAGTTTTCCAGAACAGAAAGAAATGACGCGTGATGATTTCGTTATTATCTTAGGTGACTTTGGTCTGGTATGGTCTAACTCAAAAGATGAAAAGTATTGGCTTGATTGGCTGAATAATAAACCGTTTACAACGCTGTTCGTTGATGGAAATCATGAGAATTTCGATTTGCTTTACACGTATCCTATTGTTGATTTCCACGGTGGTAAAGCGCACAAAATCAGGGATAATATTTATCATTTAATGCGCGGTTACGTGTTTGATATATGCGATAAAAAATTCTTTGCCTTTGGAGGCGCAAGCTCGCACGATATTCAAGATGGAATTTTAGACCCTAATGATTTCGTAGACATGGATGACTTTAGAGATACATATAGGAGATGGCAGAAGTACGGAAAGATGTTTCGTGTCAGGGGCGTATCATGGTGGGATCAAGAAATGCCGAATGATGAAGAGATGGAACGTGGGCGACAATCTTTAAAGGCTGTAAACAATGAAGTTGATTTTGTGATTAGCCATTGTGCGCCTCAAGAAGTACAGTCTGTCATGGGATTTACAGACAGAGATAAATTGACATGGTATTTCAATGAATTGTTATGGGATGGATTAAAATTTACGAAATGGTTCTTCGCGCATCTGCATAGAAATGAACAAGTTATGGGGAAATTTATTTGCTTGTATGAACAAATAATTCGTATAGCATAAAACTGAGGTTTTGAAAAATGGATGATTGTTGTGGATTGCCGTTTGTTACGCCAGAGAAATCGAAAGATAGTAAGTCGTTAAAAGATATCGTAGAAGAAATCGAAGATGGGACTACAAAAGAATATCGTGGATTATCCAATCTGTATAGCATGGTTATGAAATCTGGAGATAAAGATGAAGAAGTATCATAGATATTGCGCTTATTGCTTTGAAGCAGACGATTACAGATGTAGCAATCATCCAGAAGGTAAACAACCGCATTGGACTGAAGAACAAGTTAAACGAGAAACGAATTGCAGAAATTTTGTGTTGTCAGATATGGGTGATGTTATAACTGGTAAGCAATATCATCCAAGAAATAATACAAGAAAACGCGATAATAACTTGAATGTCCAGTTTGAACAATTAAGTTTTCTATAAAAATACGCAAATAACATATTTGCGAATCTTTGTTGGTGAACAAATGAAATATGTTTTAGAATTTGAAGCTCCTGACGATTGGAAACCTATGATAGAAAGTGCCTGTTGGGTTAATTGTCCTTTTAGTATACTAACGTCTTTAGGTCATGTATGTAAGGCAAAGCAATACTATGATAAATATGGAGAAACAATATGTCCAGTAATAACAAAGAAAGTCCAGAATGGTACGCAATTATAGAGAATGTAAACGCAAAGAGAATTGAAAAATATAATATTTTCAATCATGCTGGCTTCTTAAATGATTGCGATAAAGCGTGGATAAATCATCATAAAGATAGTGAAAATGGTTTTTCAAAATTTGAAAAAGAAGTTCGTAGTAGCTTATTGTATTACTTCTGGAGCAAGTGTGAATGGGAAATTTTGGTTTATGGATTCCCATATTATGAGAATTTTAAGCCAGAAAAGATAGATGTATTTGACCAAGTTATGATGAATTGGGATAGGTTTATCAATTATCTTTGGAGATATTACAAATACGATACGCCTAAAAGGGTTTTATAGGATGTATAGAATAAAGGTTGATTTGTGGAAAAATAATAAGTATGGCAATTCAGATGAAACACACTATGTAGGAGAATATTTGACCATGAACGCAGCTGAAACAGACGCAATAGAACTTGACAAAAGATTGATTTTTAGTGGCGGTTATAAAAGGATTAAACTTGAAATAGTTGACAGGTAAATAAATGGCAGAACGTAAATTATATATTTCAGATTTGCACTTAGGGCATATCAATGTAACAAAAGCAGGAAAAGATTTTGATAATCGTGGTTTCAAAAATTTAGATGAAATGCACGAGGCTATAACAAGAAAATGGAACGCAGCTGTAACTAATGCGGATCATATCTATGTGCTTGGAGACATTTGTTGGAAGGTAAATAATCAGAATTTAGATTATTACAAAGAATTATTAAACAATCTTAATGGCAATAAACATCTTATTCTTGGTAATCACGATAAGTTCGTAAATGACCGTTTTAAAAAGCTATTTGAAGAAGTTGTACCGTATAAAGAAGTCAATGATGAAGTAAATGGCGCTAATAAAAGAGTAATTTTATCGCATTATTATATGCCGTTTTACAACCATCATTACAGAAACGCCATAATGCTTCACGGTCATTCGCACAATTCAGCCGAGAGCGAGATGGAAAGACGATTAACCGCTATGTTAAATCGTCAGGGATTTCCTTGTGAGATTTATAATGTTGGATGCATGTATCCGTACATTGATTATGCACCGAGAACGTTGCAATACATCGTAGATCATTACGATCCGAAAGCAAAGTACACTCGTGATACAAAAGAAGCTGATGATTATGATGATATACTTCAGGCGTTAATGGATTATCATAGCCAATATCCAATGATGAGATTTGGTCAGTCAATCGTTGCGATGCTTGGAGAAGATCCATTTTATATGTCAAACAAAGAAGCGTTGCAGAAAATTTGTTCAAAGATCAAAAACCATAGCGAGGTAATTAAATGAAATATAATTATGGATGGAAGATTTCAGATGAAGATATGAATGAGCTATTAGAATCATACGGCGAGCATCATAACAAAGTTATTATGTCAAAAGACAGTAACATAGCCGAATATGAAAAACATTTAATGGTCTGCGAAGAAGTAGAAAAGTGGATGAAGGCATGTGGTGTAGTCCCAAATAAATTTATGATAGAAGCAAGAAAACCGTTTATATAAAATATAATTCGGTTACGCAAGTGTAAAATCAAATGATTTCCGATTTATATATATTCTATAATAATATTTTTTTAGATGAAGTATCGGACTATACGGCTAAAGGAGAAATTTATGGATACAGGAATTAACACAGTAACTATCAATAATGAATTTGTAACAGAAATATCATTTGATAAAATAATTGAAATTTTAAAAAGCATTCGACACGACAATATAGCAATAATGGAATGTACAATTTATCCAGATGATGCACGAAAGATTCTTCGAAAACGTAGAAATTATGGTGAATATCATAAAGTTGATAACGCCGCTAAGTATAATCAAAATCCTATTGTATTAACTCGTAATGGAGATGTGGTTGATAACATTGAAAAACTTTATGATTGCATCAGTGTCAATAAACCTATCAAATCAGAGGTTATTTTTAACCATAAAAAAGAAACTTTCGTTGATGACTCGATGAGAAGTATGTTTGAAGTTTTATGCGACAAAAGAATAATAATGGTTATTAAAAGGCTTCTTAATTATATGAGCTATGGCGCGGATGATATGGATAGTTGTATTGAATTTATCAAAGAAAAAATAGATACATTCGGCGAGTTTTGTAGAGAAATTATTCTGCAAAATTATTATCCGGGAACTTCTTTAGCCTACTGTTCAAGTTTTCTCGCAGCATCATATGTTGCTTATGATACAGGGAAAGTAACGTTAAAAGATATTCGTAATGCTCAACTTGCTTTACATGATTGCCGAAACAATATGATTGAAGATGGTAAGGAATTTGGAATCAGGAAACTTTTTATTTATGTATATTTCAATATTCGAAAATACGGTCTTGCTAAACTCGAAAATAATGATGCATTATTTTGGGATACATTGCTTGCATATTACTGTTTCTTAGAGAACAAAGAATACAAGTGTTGTCGATCTGTACTCTTTATAGCTCAGGTACGAAAGTATTTTGATGATTTCAGCTATGACGGTCATCATATCGTTAACAAAAACTGGGAGTATAGAGAATAAAATTTGATATGGATTGCGCCGTGTTTCGGCGCGGCGCATTTATACATATAGAAAGCGAATATTATATGAATAATAAGAATGGTGCATTTTTAAATACCAAAAAAGGAAATTTTTCTATTGTCTCCAATTATTTATTGAGAGATAAAGATATTTCTTTAAAAGCAAAAGGTTTATATTGTTTAATACAAAGTTACATCACTTTAGATGGTTTTATTTTATATAAATCTTTTTTAAAGTCAAAATGTAACGAAGGCACGAAAGCATTTGAAAGTGCTTGGAGCGAGTTAAAACAATCTGGATATTTGATTCAACATAAAAACCGTGATGGTAATAAGTGTTTTTATTATACATATGAATTAATAGAGAATCCAAAGTGTTTGAGACAAGGGTTTGTCTATGTAATGGAGAATATGGGTGTTTATAAAATAGGAAGATGTAATGAAAGAGCAAAAAGAATTGGTGAATATACTCATCTCCCTGATGAACCATTATATCATGTATTTGAATATGTATATGATAATGTTATAGTTGAAAAAGAATTACATAATATGTTTAAAAATAAAAGACGCAGAAATGGTGATTGCGAATGGTTTAATTTAACAAACGACGATATTGAAATAATTAAGAATTATATTATTGAAAAAAAAAGTTGATATGCCATCAAGAATAAATGTAGAAAAATTAAACGAAATTGCAGGAGGCAAACAATTATGATTATTATTAGAAAAGATAAAAATGAAATTCATCCACTTGGTAGTTTTGATAAAATTCAATTATCAGATAAGCTGTGTAATCCTATATCAAACGAGGCTAATTGGTTTATACGTGGATATAAATATGATGGGAAACCGATATGTTTTGGCAAGTATGATAGTGAAGAAGAAGCGAAAATATCATTTAATAAATTGTTATCTGCTATAGAAAGTGGTGAAAGGATATATACTATTTAAGATTATGGGATGGGTTGGCATTGAACAAGATTATCCAGTAAGCATCAAAGAAGTTCTTGATATTACAGCAGAAACAGGTGCATTGACAACACAAGATAGAATCAGAGAATTGAAACCATATCGAAGCAGATTTGAAGTAACTGACAAAGATGCTCATTGGGCTGAAATGGTTTTGAATGTTATTCGCGATATAGACTGCCCGATGCTTATGTATCAGGCTGAAAAGGATGTTGTAGAAAAAGCTTTGAGAATGCTGTTCGATGATTGGGAACTTGGAAAAATAAAAGAACAGACATATATACCAGTGGAGGAACAGTCATGTATTTAAGACCATGCCCATTTTGCGGAAGTAAAGGATCAGACATAAGCATCTTTACGGAAGAGAGAACCGATAGACCTCAATGCAAATTCACAAGTCGAGTGTTATGCCTAAATTGCTTTGCTGAAGTTCGTACACATGGTTTCCATTGGACATATCAAGAAGCTCAAGACAATGCGATTAAAGCGTGGAACAGGAGAAGTTATGACAAATGCTGATATGGTTAGGGCGAAAAGTGACAGGGAACTTGCATGGTTGCTGTTCGCTTATGCGCATAAATGGAGAAGAATTTCATTTAGAGAAATTCTTAAATGGTTACAAGAGGAATGCAAATGACGTATAACGAAACAAGGTGGATTATTCAAGAAGTAGAGAAAGCAAAGAAAGATTATCCAAGCACAAACGGAAAATGGAATCGGTTCTTTCCTGATGAAAGTTTAAGCAGCCGAAAGGTAGACAAAATGGATTTCAATGATGTTGCCGAAGCTGTCTTATCTTATTACGGTGTTTATAATGTTGGGGATATTGTTTTAACTAAAGTTGGATTGCCTTGTCTTATTACATACATTGAAGATTACGATACAGCAGATACTATTCATGATGTAATCTATCATGTTATATATTCAGGTGGCATTGTTGAAACTCTCAAGATTGATGATATAACATCTAAGGTTGACAAAAGTGTAGTTGACTTAGACTCTATACTGCAAGGTATTTTGAACAAGCATTATTGATAATGCAAAATAATACTTGACGAAACAGAGAAAATATAGTACAATAAATAAGGCAAGATAAAGAAACAATCTTTTTATTGACGCTTTAGTGAAAATAAACCCACTAAAATAGTCAAAAAGATTTTCGCTTGCTAACAAAATCAAGAAAGGTGAAGCGTTACAATTTTCAAAGTGCGCTAAAATAGGTAGTTTATGGAAGATAAGAACGATAAAAAGATTGTTTTATCGGATTCTAAGGGTTACGAGCTGATTAACTTTTGTGAATTCGATAAATACGCCGCAAAGAGTTATTGCGCTATACATAATGAAGATGAACAAAAGAATCTTGGAGACATAACTAAGGTTGACGAGAATACACTTGAACCATTCACAATGATTTGTGGAGGATCACCATGCCAAGATTTTTCTGTAGCAGGAAAGCAAAAAGGTAGTAAGTGGAAGTGTAATGACTGTGGAGAAGAATATAATCCACTGACTGTACATTATAGTCAAAGAAGTAAATGCCCTAAATGCGGAAGCGAGAACCTTGACAAAACACGATCATCCTTATTGGTTGAATGGCTGCGAATTATAAGAGCAAATAAACCAAAATGGGGAATATATGAGAACGTGAAAAATATAGTAGGAAAATCTTTCATACAAACCTTTGACATGTTTATTGGTGAACTTGAAGAATACGGTTATAACTGTTATTGGAAAGTGCTTAATAGTAAGGATTATGGGATTCCACAAAATAGAGAACGTGTATACTTGATTATTATTTTGAAAGAATATGATAATGGTAGGTTTAAATTTCCAGAACCATTCAATAACAATATGTGTTTACTGGATATGCTAGAAGATGAAGTTGATGAAAAGTATTATGTGAATACTCCTAATGCGAGAAAGCTATTAGAAGAACTGATTCACGATGGTAAGATTCCAGAACGAACGGTTTCTAAAACTATAGCAGCGTCATGGGGTGGGATTAGCGACAAAAAGCATTCATGGCAAGCAGTAACACAGAAAACAGCTTTAGTCTCAGATCAATGTGGTAAACTTGATAAGTATACTAATTGTGCAAATACTTTGCTGGCAAGAGATTATAAAGGTTTTGGAAACCAATCTATGAATGGAGTGATTGAGAGTGCAAAATAATTGCAATAAACCTATTTTTCTTTGTGGATTTGGTAATAAGAATTTCGGTAAACAGTATAGGCAAGGAAATAGGGTTTATGACTCAAGAGGAATAGCTATGGCACTTACTGCTCAACCGTTAGGGAATATGGGTGGATATTCATATTTGTATGTAGTTCATAAAAAGCGAGATATAAATAATGCAAGATAACACAGATAATGCCAAATGTATTGGTAATATTTATAGCAAAGATTTTAGCACTGGATACGCTGGAAATGTGTGGGCGAAAAATGGTTTATGCCCAACACTGAGAACTTTTCAAGGTGGAAATGCACAACCAATGATAGTTGTTGAATATGGAAGAAATAAAAGAGAGATTCTTCAGACAAGCGATACAAACCTTAAATGATTTGGTGGTAGTAAATAGTGACAAATAAGATTGTATGTGAAAGAAGATATGACGAAGGTTTAAGAACATTTTCCGATAACACTATAGGTACGATTCGGACGATTGACGCGGGGGGGGCGAAACGAGTGATTACTTATGAAGATGAAAACTGTGATGTATCAGGATATAGGATCAGAAAATTAACTCCAAAAGAATGTTTTAGACTTATGGGATTTTCCGATGAGGATTTCAATAAGGCAGAAGCAGCAGGAATAAGTAATAGCCAGCTATATAAGCAAGCAGGAAATAGCATAGTCGTAGATGTTTTATATTATATATACAGAGAGTTATATAAAGCAATGCCTTATCTATTTGATAACTTAAAATTGTGCAGTTGCTTTTCAGGAATAGGCGCATTTGAGTCTGGATTAGATAGGCTTTACATAGATATAAATACAGGAAAGATTTAATACAGGAGGTACATAATGGCGCGTAAAAGCAGAAGTATGATTTGCACAAGTGAATGTTCAGAATGCGTTCATAGCAACTTAGATGTAAAGAATATTACATTGAAGTTTCACTGTAATGCAAAGGACAAAGATTATATTTACGGTCAGTATGTACCTTGCGAATTTAAGGAGCTAAGAAAGGATGGTAAAACCATGTAAAGGTGCTACACGAAAACAATTATTAGAATTGTTTGGTAAAAGAGTTTTCTATCATGTGCATCATGGTCATAAAGGAGTTGGCGATGCAAATCTAAAGCCATGTATCTTATCAAGGGTATGTGAATGGGACGCAGATCATCCTATGGTAGTTTACTTTGATGATAATATGTCATTGCAGAACTACAGCGCGTATGCAAGATGGGAAGATTTATATGATGGATGGGAAGAAGCCAGCAAGGTAATAAAGCATATTAACAAACTTTATACAAAAGGATTTTGGCGCTCGCCATATGTAACCATAGAAACACTTGAGAAATTCAAGGGCGAAATGGTCAGGATTGAAAAATTAATAAATAAAGGGTTGGAAGATTATCCGAACTTTCTCGGTATTGATTTCTGCGATGTAAACGCAAATGGCATACAAATACGCGGACATCATAAAGCAATCACTACACATACATACGGAAATCAACCAACGATCAAGTACGACTTTACAAACAAGAATGAAGTTATAGATGAATTTATCGAGATGTGGAAACAGCTTGATACGCCAGATGAAGTAAAAAGATATAAGGACTTCATAGATTTCGGGAATAAGTACGGATGGGATTAGATGAATTATAATTTTTCAAAATTAGATAAAATTGATATTTCATTGTACTTGATATACGAGTCTATAGAAAGGATTATGTATGAAATCGAGAAAGACTATAAAGACATTTTTCAATCCATAACAATAGATGAATTTAGAAGATATATAAAACATAGATACGGAGTATAGAATGGGAAAGAACAAAGGCAGACGAGGAAAGAGAACTGAATATGCACGGTGGGAAAGCATTATGGCAAAGCTTGATAACGAACTTAAAAAGCAAGCTGCCGAACAGAAAAAGAATGCAGACAAGAAACCAAGAGGAAAGAAAGGAAATCAAGATGCTGAATGAATTTCAAGTACAGATAAATACTATTGACAGGGTGAAACGGTTTGTGAAAATCTGCGATAGCTTTGAAGAAGATATTGATTTGAGCAGTGGAAGATATATCATTGATGCAAAATCAATCATGGGAATTTTCTCGTTTGATTTGACAAAGCCTTTGAATATCCGTATTCATAGCCAGAACATTGAAACGATCAATAGATTTAACGAAGAAATGAGTGATTTCAAATATGAACATTGATGAAATTAAAGCGAAGGTACAGTCTGAAGAATATAATTTCCTGAGAGAAAAGCCATTGGGCGATAATATTATTCTTCTTGGATTAGGTGGCAGTTATGCTTATGGTACGAATAATGAGAATAGTGATATTGATATTCGTGGCGTGGCAACGCATTCGCCTGAAGATATTTTGACAAGAAAAGGTTTCGATCAGGTTGTTAATGAAGCTACGGATACAACGGTTTATTCGCTTGAAAAGATTATCAATCTGTTGTCGAATTGTAACCCCAATACTATTGAAATTCTTGGATTAGAACCTTGGCAGTATCTTTATGTTTCCGATGTTGGACAGGCGTTGATTGACAATGCAGATATGTTCTTGTCAAAAAGAGCGGTTCATTCTTTTGGCGGTTATGCCAATAGCCATCTTCGAAGGCTCGACAACAAAGCTGTTAGGTTGGTTAACCAAGAACAAAGGGAACATCATATTCTGGCAAGTATTGAAAACGCAAGGTATTCTTATCCTGAAAAATATTTCTATTATCCAGAAGATTCTATCAGGCTATACATTGATAAGTCAGAACAAGAAGATTATGATACAGAAATCTTTATGGATGTGTCGTTAAAACATTATCCTCTTCGCGATTATAAGTGTATGTGGTCTGAAATGAATAATATCGTCAAAGATTATTCTAAACTTGGAAAGCGCAATCAACATGCTATCGAACATGATAAGTTGGCAAAGCACATGACTCATTTAATTAGGCTTTTCTTGATGTGTTTTGACATTCTTGAAGATGGCAAGATTGTAACATATAGAGCCAAAGATCATGATTTCTTGATGGAGATTAGAAACGGCAAATATCTTGACGATAATAGACAACCAACAAAAGAATTTTATGAAATCGTTGATGAAATGGAAAACAAACTTGAATATTTAAAAGAACATAGCCAACTTCCATCTAATCCAGATTACAATAGAATTAACAAGTTTCTCGCGGATGCGAATTGGAGTGTGTTGAATGGGAATTATACACCTTCCTGAAAATGTAGAACTGATTTTAAATAAACTTAAAGAATATGGGAGTATAGGCTATGTGGTTGGCGGTTGTGTGCGCGATACGTTCTTAGGAAAAGAGCCGAGCGATTGGGATATAACTACGCCTTTGCTCCCTGAAGTTGTAGAGAAAGTGTTTCAAGATTACAAGGTAATAGAAACTGGAATCAAACATGGCACTGTCACTGTAGTGATAGAAGATGAACCATATGAAATAACCACATTCAGAATTGACGGAACATATAGTGATGGTCGGCATCCTGATAATGTGAATTTTACCGAAAGGCTTGAAGATGATTTGAAACGGCGCGATTTCACTATCAATGCTATGGCGTATAATCCAGATGTCGGCATTGTTGATTTGTTCAATGGGCTGAATGATTTGGAAGATGGGATTATTCGTTGCGTTGGTTTTCCTTCTGAACGATTTGAAGAGGATGCGCTGCGCATATTAAGGGCGTTAAGATTTGCAATTACGTTAGGTTTCAGGATTGATCGCGATACGCTTTATTATATGGGCTATCAACGTGAACTGTTATCTAATATATCCAAAGAAAGAATATGTTCTGAACTTTGCAAGATGATGCAGACGCAGTTTCCAAGTTCGTTTAGTGTATTGTATAAATGCTTAGATTTGTTCTATTGTTTAACGCCTTATTTTGATGATAGGATAAAAACAGCAGGACAACTATTTGAACATCATCAAGTTATAGAGTCATTGATGGCAACAAACAGGGATGATGAGCTTGTCGTGCGGTTGGCTCTGTTATTACAGTTTACCGATAATCCTAAAGAAGTATTGTCTAATATCCGCATGGATAATCAGACAAGCAAATCAGTTATTGATCTGCTTAAACATTTAGATGATTATAAGCATATTAAATATGAAAGCGAAGAGCGAAAGTACGCAGCACGAAAACTTATAAACGATATAGGTTTTAGAAACGTAAAAAATCTGTGTGATTTGTGGCAAGCGAAGATTACTGTGTCTGGCAATCTCAATAAATTTAAGTTTTTAAAAATTGCAAAACAGATGAAGATAGACGCAGGAATTATTATCGGCAATAATGAATGTTGCAGCCTTGATAAGTTGGATATTTCTGGCGATGATTTAATTGCGATTGGGTATGAGCCAAGTAAAGAAATCGGGCATGTCCTTCATCTTCTATTAGACGAAGTAATGAGAGATCCATTCAAGAATAAGAATAAGTGGCTCGTTACATGGGCGAAAGAACTGAAAGAAGATCAAGAAATAATACAAGATAGTAATTGACAAGCTATCTTGTATTTAGTATAATAGATAATGCAAGATAACTAAGAAAGGAAAGCATAAGATGAGATTAACAAACAAATGGATTAATGGCGACTGTCTTACGGAGCTAAAGAAGCTTGACGCTGAAAGCGTTGATATGATTATGACAAGCCCCCCCTACCACAATTTGCGCATCTACTCGAACGATCCACACGATTTATCTAATTGTGAAAGCTACGAAGAATATTATTATATGCTTGGTCTTGTTATCGCAGAATGTGAACGTGTTCTTAAATCTGGTGGTAAATTTATCATACAGTTTGAAGATTATAACTACACACTTGGCAGAGATAATAAGATGGGGCAGGAGTCTATTACTGGCGATATTAACAAGATTATGCTTGAAAATAATTTCCAGTTGTGGACTAAAGCATTTTGGAGAAAGTATTCAGCGCAAAGGGCGATGTTAGCGCAAGGCAATCTCTATTATAGGAATATGAAAGCAAGAGATACAATTCTTGCAGCTAACGTTGGATTTGTTTATGTATATAAAAAGTCTGGAGATTGTGAATTAGTTAAAGCTTCAGATATTACCCTTGCAGAATGGGCTGATTGGGCTGACGCAATATGGGATATTCCTAATTCTGGTATATCACATTCAACGCCTTTTGCTGAAAAACTTGTTGAAAGATGCGTAAGACTTTGGAGTTGTCCGGGTGATACAATTCTTGATCCCTTTGGAGGGGGCGGTACGACAAATAAGGTTGCTATTGAATGTGGTAGAAATGCCATTGGAATAGAACTTTTGAAAGATTACTATGATTTAGCTATTGAAAAACGTTTTTCACTTTGGGATGATACTATCTTTGATTGTGATGATAGTATTGAAAAGATGAAAGACCGTTTTGAAGAGCAGTTAGCGATTGGCAAAGAGCAAAGCGAAAACGGAAAGAAAGAAAAAGAAGAACAGAAACAGCTTCAGCAGAAGAAGAAAGATATCAGAGCAGAAATCAAAGAACTTGAAGCGCAGTTAAAAGCACTTGGATTAAAAGCAAAAGAAATCAAAGAACTAAAAGATAATGCAAGAGATATGGAAACCAGTTAAAGATTATGAAGGATTATATGAAGTAAGTAATTACGGTCGAGTTAGAAGTATTGATAGATATGTGTTTGATAAAGGTAAGCCAAGTTTTAGAAAAGGTGTTGATATATCTATATGTAAAATGCCACAGGGATATGAATTTGTAACACTTTATCAAGAGAACAAACAAAAGCACAAACTGGTGCATAGGCTTGTGGCAGAGGCTTTTATAGAAAACCCATATAATTATAATGAGATCAATCATATTGACTGTAATAAAACTAATAATATTGTATCTAATCTGGAATGGTGTTCAAGAAAGCATAATGTTGAACACGCAAAAAGAAATGGTTTATTAAAGAATGAACAATTCTATGTTCCAGTTGTTCAAATCAATAAAGATGGTGTTGTGATAAATAAATATGGGTCACTAATAGAGGCTGCTAACAAAGTTGATGGAATTCCGCAAAATATCGGTCATTGTTGTAAACATGAAACCATGTCTATGTATGGGTACTATTGGGAATATGATACAGGTGATTATAGTATTGGTCAAAAGGTAGATGTTAAAAATCGTGCAATTATAAAGTCACAAGGAAAGACATTAAAACCTGTTGCGCAAGTCGATATTAAAACGAACAGAATAATAAAACTATATCCATCAATGAAATCAGCAGGTGAAGATAATAATTGTCACCCAAACTTTATTGGGAAATGTTGCAATGGAAGATTAAGGGAATATCGAGGATACAAATGGTATCATGCTACTTCTGAAATGAAAATTGGAGATATGGTAAATGAATAATACAAGATAATTATTCTGAAAGGTGATAGTGATGCTTTATAAACTTGTTAAGATTACTGATTTGCAAGGCGTAGATAAAACAGATGCCGAAGTTGTTAATCGCCTTGGACGCGTACTTGATATTGACGCAGACAAAATAGAGCTTAACAAGAAATTATACATGGAATGTGTTGAACCATCTGTATTGAAATCAATCATTACATCTTGGGTTAAACATGTAACACGAGCAGATGATGGTTTAATTATCACGACTGAAAATTCCATGTACTTTCTTGTTGAGAAAGAAATTGCTGACTGGTATGAAGAACAGGAATATCAAATGAATATTGAAATGGCATCGCATTTTGATATGAATGGTGATCCAATATCATGAGCCTTGATAAAGCAATCGAACATGGCAAAGAACATAGAAAAGAATATCGAGGCTCAAAGGCGATAGACAAAACCTGTAGAAATCATGGCGGTTGCGAATGGTGCGAAGAAAATAGAAAACATAAATATCTTATAAAAGAGATAGCAATGAAAGAAAGGATGAAAGAATTTGATAACTCTTGAAATTCCAGTCGAACAGATACCGTACATAAGGACAATCGAAGGGCGCAAGTTCAAAGATGGCAAATGGATTTTTCCTGACCATGCTCTTCCTACACTTCAGAAATATGGACTGGTCGCAGAAAATGTAAGTATTGAAAAACCAAAGAAAATCGAATATGAGCTTTCATCCTTCCTTCGCGGTTATCAAAAAGATATTGTAAACGAAGCACTCAACGCAGGATGCTATGGTATCTTCGCTGATACAGGTACAGGAAAAACCGTTATGGGCTTAGAGGTTGCATCGCACTATAATAAGACACTTGTTCTTTGTCCTCTGAGTGTCATTGAAACTGCATGGGTTGATGACTGCAATAAGTTTTATCCTTGGAAGAAAATCATTAACTGTTGGTCAAATTCTCGCGATGGACGCATTGATGCACTGAATGAAGATGCTGACATTTATGTTATGAATTATGAAAGCTACAAGATTTTAAAGAATGAAATTCGAGCAGCTGGATTTGATTGCATGATCGTAGATGAAAGCTCTTGTATGAAGAATATGGGTAGCCAGATAACAAGCATGATCCTTGAAATGATTTCTGTTATTCCCCATAGATTTGTTCTTTCTGGATGTCCATGCCCTAATTTCAATGGTGAGATTTTTCCGCAAATGAAATTTGTCAACAATGAAATTTTCGGTAATAACTATTATGGTTTTCTTGCAAGATATTTCCATCAAGACATGGCTAACCCTCATGTGTGGTTTCAGACAGACGAAGATAAAGAAAGATATAACTTACGTCTTGGCGAGCAGTCCGTATTCCTGAAGAAAGAAGATTGTGTTGACTTGCCAGATAAGATTTTCCAAGTAAGACGTTTCGATCTTTCAAAGGAACAGCGCAAATATTACGATGAAATGATAAACGACATTCAATCTCATATCAATGAATGGTCGAAATTCGAGTTTACGGCAAAGCTGATGAAGCTGCGAGAAATCGTGTCTGGTTTCGTTTATCCGAAAGGCAGTAAAGGTACTAATATAGTCAAAATGCTCTCCAATAAAACAGCAATTTTATCGGAAGTTTTAAACGAAATCGGCGATAAACAGGTTATTATCTGGTGTCAGTTCCAATATGAGATAGAATCGCTTGCTGAACAATTCGGAGGCGTTGGACTTACTTCTAAAACCAAAAGACGAGATGATATTATAAGGGATTTCAGGGATGGCAAAATAAAATATCTTTTTACACATCCTCAATTACTTGGAAAAGGATTAACGTTTGTAAACTGTACATATAATGTTTATTATTCATTGTCATTTAGCTATGAAGAATTCAAACAAAGTCAGGACAGAATACATAGAATAGGGCAAACAAATAAATGTACATACATTATTTTGCAAGCTCGCGATACTATTGATGAAAAGATATATGATTGTCTACAGCGAAAGAAAAGTGCAGTAGATGAATTGTATAACGAAATCGGATTGAAAATAAATAATGCAAAATAATACAGAGAAGATAAATGTGAATTCCGATGAAGTTATAAAACAAGTCGATAGAATTGCTATTGATGTTACACTTGAAAACAATACAAAAAGAACGTTGTTATTTGAGTTTAACGGTGGCAATGTCGATAAACAGAATACATCAATTGAATTTATATACGGTGAACAGAGTAAATGCATACTTGCCTTCGATTTTAGAAGGTATGAACTAAAAATTATCGAATATAAGGAGAGCTAATTATGGCATATGAAATAACAGATGCACGTTGTCTATTTATAGGGAGCGCGAAATCCATCGTCTATTTATAGATGGTGTGTGCATCTGTTCTTTTCTTAGGTGAATATATGAGTGCATACAGCGATTGGAAATGTGGCGCATTAACTGATGAAGAATATAAACAGGAAGAAAACTATCAAGCAAGAAAAGATGAATATTATTACAGAAAAAGAATAGATGAATATTTTGAAGGTGATTGTTTCGATGGTGAAGATGATGACGAGGATTGTTGGGATTGACGCTTAATGAATTTGATAAATCAAAAGGTATTCCAGTGTTGAAATGCATTGATTGTGCTGAATATAACGAAGTTTGCGGACGCGGCTTCTGTGGTAATAAATACAGGCTATCTTATGAAGATGCAAGAAAAGAAGTATATTGCATTAAAAAGAATGCAAAGAAAAGAAGGGGAGCATAATAGAATGACGAATTATGATGCTATAAATCTTATCAATTGTATTCAATCAACTAAATGTAAAAGAGAAGAGTGCGCGAATTGCAGTTTAGTTATGCCAGAAAAAGATATTCTTGAAGCATTAAGCATGGCTATTTATGCACTCGAAAAGACAAATGCATTAGAGGCAGATTTAAAACCAACAGGCGTTAGCGATGAAGGAATAGTGATGTATGGTAGATTTTGTCCATCTTGCGGTCATAGGATAGACGAAGAAGATTACTGTCCTAATTGCGGACAGGCTATTTATTGGGAGTAATTTATGGTTGCAATAAACAGAGAATGCTACACTTGTAAGTTTTTGAAATCTGACTTTGCTTGTGTTACAGATTATTGTGAACGAGGAAATGATGACATTATGTTTAATGAAACAGATTACGAAAACCAATGCAAGTTATTTGAGCCAGATCATAAGAAAATTGAAAGGATTAAACAACAATGGATAAAATGAAATTATCTGTCACGTTTATTGATGATATTAATAATAGGCAATGGACATATGATGGGGTATCGAAAATAGAAACAGGCATATATTCTATTTTCGTTCATTGTTCAGATGAAAGCGGAAATCATGTATTTTCTTCAACCGACCCTGAGTTTACAAGAATAGAAATCGAAAAAGAAAATGATGATAGACCAAGAACGAACGCAGATTTTTTGCGAAGTTTAGATGATGATAAACTGGCTGATTGGTTATGCAATCAGTTTTGGGAAGATTATAAATCAGATGATGTTATCAATATTATAAGATATAACCAAGTAAGAAATTTCTTGAAGATGGAGTATAAGAAATGACATATGAAGAGAAACGTGAATTGCGAGTCCAAATTAGTCAACTTCTTGCAGATGCAGGATTAAATCAAGGGACAATCAAAGAAATAGTCGAAGAAGAAATTAGAAATAAAGTGCAAAGAGCTTTAGATCAAACCATTAAATCGCTTAACGCACAAAGCCCATCTGGGGATTATTTTGATGAAACAATTAGAACTTTAATAAAGAGATCGTATATAACGCAAAGTGCGCTTGAAAGAGCGGTAAAGCACGAATTAGAAAATAGAATTATTCAAATAAAGGTAAAGGACGTAGAGACATGATGGCAAAATATCCTAATCTTGAATTGATTGAATACAAATTCAAACAGTTTGTGTTTAGTGAAGGCGCAGAGATTTTGAAAAACGCATGTTTTTTGAAATTCAGAGCGGATACCTTTATGCAGACATGGGCTGACACAGCAACAGGATTTAACCTAAAAAGAGGATTTGCAGGACAAGCGTTTACTGATGAGTATACAACCGTCATGGAAATGAGATGGTGCGTATATGAAGAAGATGATAAAAGAAAATGGCATGATAGCAAGGATGTTATTTACGGCGTTTTCTTCGGTAATGAATTGGCGTATCTGTTTATCAATCCGAAAGAGCAGTTTTTTGAAGATTTGAAAAACAGAAGAATGTTGGCGCAGCGTGAAGCTATGGAAACTTACGATAGTTTAGATGGCGAAGCAGATGAAGTAAAACTGAAAGAAGAGGAATAACGATGCACTATCAAGGCGGTAAATATCTAATATCTACTGATATTGCGAAGATCATCAGTAGGGGGGGGTACAACTAACCAGATGAGATATCAAGGTGGAAAATCAAGGATTGCAAGTGATATAGCCTTGCACGTAGAGGGGGGTATTACTAAGTAGAACCTTGGTTTCCCTCTTTTGTGGGGCTTGTAACATTGAAGCAAAAGTTAAAGGATACGATAGAATTGTTTGTAACGACAATCAGCCATATCTAATTGCTCTTTTTAAGGCATTGCAGAATGGATATGAATTACCAGAAGTAATTACAGAAGAACAATATCATTACATAAAAGATCATAAAGACGATGATCCAGCTCTTACTGGTTTTGTCGGTTTTGCGTGTAGCTTTGGCGGTAAATGGTTTGGTGGTTACGCAAGAGATAAAGCACAAGTCAACTATGCTTTACGTGGTAAACGGTCGCTTGCGTCTAAAATGAAAACACTAATGGACGCAGAATTTCTTTGCTTTGATTATAGAGATGTCCAATTACCAGACGGATGCGTAGTATACGCCGATCCACCATATGATAATACCACAAGGTACGTGAACAAAGATTTTAATACTGCACAGTTTTGGGAATACATGAGACAGATAAGCAAAGATCATGTAGTATATATTTCTGAATTAAATGCTCCAGATGATTTTGTATGTATATGGCAAAAAGAAATTAGACGGATACTTGATGTCAATAAGAATAATCAGTTTAAGTCTACAGAAAAGCTGTATGTGCATAAGAATAATTTAGAAATAATACAAAATAATGCTTGCATTATTTCGTGAATGTGCTATAATAATCAGTAAGGAGGTATTTGCAAAATGATGATTTGTCCAAGATGCCACAATGTTATGAGCCACGTTTTTAGATTTACACCTGATAGAAATTGTGAATTAGACATTTGCAAAAATTGTTATTTTGAAACTAAACCAAAGAGACTGAAGATTGATAGTATAGAAATAAGGCAAGATAATACAAAAGACAACAATAAGAAGATCAATAAGAAAGCCGATAATAAACCAAAGGCTGTTGATCTGAAAAAGAAATCAAATAAGCGCAAGAAAGGAAAGAAGAAATAATGTATTCCGCATATGTAACTACATTAAAAGAATTACATAAACACTCAAATGCAGACCGATTAAATTGCGTTTCTGTATTTGGGAATAATGTAATCGTTGATTTAAGCTATTCAGAAGGTCAGCGCGTTATTTATTTTCCTGTTGATGGGCAACTGAGTGAGGAATTCGCAACAGACAATAATCTTGTTAAGAAGTATGTCCCTGTTTCAGAACTTGACGATGCACAGATTGAAGGGAAACAGGTTGTTCAGAAAGATGGCGTTGATTGTATCAATGTCGGCGGTTACATGGATGCCGAAAAAAGAAATATCACGGCACTAAAACTTCGTGGTGAAAAGTCTGATGGTCTTGTACTTCCGATTGAAACACTTTCTAAGTATGTTGACGTATCTACATTGAAAGATGGGGATATGATTTCTGTCATTGACGGTCATGAGATTTGTAGAAAATATATTCCTAAACGACAGAGAAGAAATTCAATTGATTCTGTAAAGTCAAAATTGAATTTGAAAGAAGTTAAAGAAGTTATCAGCTATCCGACCTTTATACTTCATTCAGACACAGAACAGCTTGCATATAATCAGAACGCATTTAAGGAAGGCGATATTTGCTATATCACACTTAAAATGCATGGAACTTCAGCAAGAACAGCAAATGTTATAGAAGTCACTAAAAAGAAAAGACCACGCATCATTAAGAAGTTATTTCATATAGGAGACAAGGAAACTACAAGATATGCCGTTGTAAGCGGAACAAGAAGAACAACTCTCAGAACTTATGATGGCGGTTACTATGGAAGCAATAAATTCAGACAGAAGTGGCATGATTTCTTTAAAGATAAATTGCCGAAAGGTGTATGTGTCTATTACGAGATTGTTGGCTACACAGAAGGAGATCAAACCATCATGGGGAAGTGTTCTAACAAACTCGTGAAGGATAAAGAATTTACAAAGACATACGGTGATACAACAGTCTTTTCTTATGGGTGTGATGTTGGTGAAAATGATATTTATGTTTATCGTATGACAATGATAAACGAGGATGGATTTGTTGTAGAGATACCATTTGAAGAAATGCAAATTCTTTGCGAAAAGATGGGTGCTAAATGCGTTCCACTGTTTGAAAAGTTCATCTTTACTACTTGGGATGATTTAATGCAAAGAGTAGAAAAATATTACGATGGTGCAGACCCGATTGGCAAGACTCATATTCGGGAAGGTGTGGTTGTGAGAATTGCAAACAGGGAAAAGTTTACAGCATATAAACATAAGAATTTCTATTTTAAAGTTCTTTCTAACATTATCAAAGATAATACGGATATAAGTGACATTGATGATGACTTACTTTCGGAGATGTAAATGTCGTTTGCAAAAGATTTAACAGGAATGAGGTTTGGCAGATTAAATGTAATCTCAAGAAATTATGGAAAACAAAAAGAATATTTTGCTAAGACTGGTAACTATTCTGCATTCTGGAATTGTCTATGTGATTGTGGGAATGAGGTCGTTGTGAGGAGTAGTTCATTGATGAACAAATCAAACCCGACCATTTCTTGTGGATGCTATAGGAATGAAATTCTGCACAAACAGAAAAATACAATCGAAATAAAGTGGATGTTCGATGGTGACAATATATACGGAATAACAAATAAAGGCGAAAAGTTTGTAATTGATGCAGAAGATTTTGATAGGGTAAAAGATTATTGTTGGCGAAAAGATAGAAAAGGATACATTATCGCTAACGGTAGGAATGGCTCAAATAAGATAGTATGGTTACACAGAATAATAATGAGAGCAAAAGATGATGAGATTGTCGATCATATAAATTGGGATAAATCAAATAATAAGAAGTCAAATCTAAGGATAGCAACAAAGACGCAAAACAATATAAACATCAAAAGAAAGTCAAACAATACATCTGGATACACAGGCGTTTCCGTATTAAAGAATGGCAAATATAAATCGTCAATATCTATTAACGGAAAGAAATATCATCTCGGTACATTCGATGAATTAAAAGATGCAGTCAAAACAAGACATAAAGCTGAGCAGATTTTACATGGCGAATGGTCTGGCGAGATAAATAGGAAAGATTTTATTAAGCTAATAAAAAGTGAGATTAGAAAGGATATAGACATTGGATAATACACCAACATTGATTATGCTTGTGGGTATCGCTGGTTCTGGCAAATCCACATATGCAAAGAGTTTAAGTAAGTATTATACAATCCATTCATCTGATGATTTACGCGAGGAGATGTTTGGAGATGTAAACGAAAATTCCAAAGAGAGTAATACAAAACTTTTTGATGAATTACATAGGCGCATCAAGGAAGATTTAAAGAGTGGTAAAGACGTTATATATGATGCAACAAATCTTAACCGTAAAAGACGCTTGGGATTTCTTCAGGAACTTAAAAATATTCCTTGCCATAAATCTTGCATATTAGTTGTAGCGCCATATTATGTTTGCCTTCTTAATAATCAGAAGAGAGAAAGAAAAGTTCCTGACAATGTAATCAAGAGGATGTATATGAATTTTCAGACTCCGCATAAAAGTGAAGGATGGGATAACATAGATATCGTGTTTAGTTGTCAGAAAGAAGATTTTGCAGACTATACATTATCAACACTTTATAATCATGCCACAGGTATTGATTATATGGATCAGGGCAACTATCATCACTCATTAACTCTTGGCGAACATTGCAGAAAAGCAGCTACATATATTCTTGAACATTATCCGAAGAATGAACTTCTTCATCTTGCGGCGCTTATTCATGATGAAGGAAAAGTGTTCACGATGACAGCGGTTAACAGCAAAGGCGAAAGAGATGGCAACTGCCATTATTATCAACATCATTGTGTTGGCGCTTATGACTCGATCTTTTATCTGTATAATCTTGGATATCATGTTGATGATATCATTCATGTAGCTACATTGATTTACTTCCATATGTGTCCTTATCGCGAATGGAAGATGAGCAAGAGTGTCGAAAAGAAATTAAAGATACAGCTTGGCGATAAAGTATTTAATGAAGTTGTTGCTTTACATGAAGCAGACGAATTTGCGCATTAAGTTATGACAATAAATTTTGGTGGTAACAGTCCAGAAATGGAACGAATACAACATTGGTTTCAATATGCGAATGAGCTTTGCAGAACACATGAATGTGAAGATTGTCCATTAGTAGGATATCAGCCAATTAAAACTGATGTTAGTATTCTTCGTTGCGAAACTGGCAAAGATAGAAAACCGAAAGGAAAGACGGATGAACAAGGAACAGGAAGAGAAGTTGACAAAACAGATCAAGACGGAAATGACCAGAGTAAGAAATGATGCAATTGTAACTGGTATGAAGTCTGCTCTTAGTGTGGTTTTGGATATGTGTAACAATGACAAAACAACAGAAGAGAAATTAAAAGAAATCAAAGAGTTTTGTGAGAAAGGATTACATAATGGAGAAAGCAAATAAAGATTTGATTTATGAAGATGTAAATATGAAGATGCCTGAATTCCCAAGAGTGACAAAAGAAGATTTCATGTCGCAGTATGAAAAGTATAAGGATTCACCAGAGCTTGCATTAAATCTTTATATCCATATGCCTGATGACAGTACAGAGATCATTTTCAATTCACAGGGTCATAATAAAGTTGAATACATCAATAGCACTTATGATGACAATATGACACATAAAAACAGCAAAGATATTTATGTGATCGGATTTGAATTCTTCTCTGATAAGGTTCTGGAATATGGATTTGATATTGCGCTGAAGGTTATTCAGGGGGGAAAACGTGTTGCTCGCAGAGGATGGAACGGAAATGGAATGTTTATTTATTACGTTCCCAAAGGTGAATATGCGCCTCAGACAAAAGCAGCCGCAAAGAATTGTGTAAATGAAAAAGGTTTAGTTCCTTATGGCGCTTATATTGCGATGAAAACAGTTGATGGTACGGTAGTTCCGTGGTTAGCAAGCCAGACAGATATGCTTGCTAAAGACTGGTATACTGTTTAACATAGATAATTCAAGATAATAGGTGAAATATGGCAGAGAAAAAGAAAGGTATATTTGCTACGTTGAGTGCTATCAACACGGCAGACAAGGTTAAGGAAAAGAATGGATTAAAATATCTTCCGTGGAGTGCAGCTATTCAGCTTGTTAAAGATGTATATCCAAAAACAACTTTTGAAATCATTCCGCAAATTGTTGATGATAAAGGCAATACAAGACCGTGGCATGATGATGGGCGAACTGGATGGGTAGAAGTTTCTGTAAGAATTGAAGCAGATGATGGCGAGGTTTGCGAAACACAAGAAATGCTTGCCATTATGGATTTCAAAAATAGAGCCATTCCATGCGACCAAATTACATCGGTTGATGCAAATAAGAGTATAAAGCGTTGTTTAGTTAAGGCATTGGCAATAGCTACAGGAATTTCGCTATATATTTATTCTGGTGAAGAACTTCCAGATGAACTTGCAAACGTAGTTAAACTACAGAATGAATGCATGGAACTTATTAAAAAGAAATGTAATTTATCTGACAAAGCAAAAGAAAAAGTTGGTGAAATCTGCAAGGCTGCGGATGAGTCTGCAAATGGCGATCCAAGACTTATCGAGGATGCTGACGTTTTAGCAGAATTAAAGAAACAGCTTATGGCAGTTCGCAAATAAATAATACAAGATATTAAAGAAAGGAAAAGAAAGCATGGGATTTAGACAGGATTCATATGCGAGAGTTTGGTCGGTTGAAAACAAAGGTAACTATTCAACAGCCAGAATCTCAATCAGTCGTAAAGACAAAAACACAGGCGCATACACCACAGATTTTCAGGATGGTTATGTAAGGCTTGTCGGACAGGCGCACACAGCATTTCAGGGTGTACAGATTGATGAGAAGAAAGGAATTTCAATTAAGATTTCTTCTTGCGAAGTAACAAACGTTTATACCGCTCCTGATGGAAAAGTATCTTACACTCCGCACTACACTATTTTCGGGCTTGAAATTCAAGATGGCAATCAGAATAACAAAGGGAATAATGTCAATTCCGTTAACACAAATAACGGCTCGGATGGTTTTATGAATATCCCTGATGACATTGATGATGGTGAATTACCATTTAATTAACTAATAAAATTAGTTTTTTATTGAAAGGATAATCACATGGCAGAAAATTCTAATATTGCAAAATTTGAAGAACTGCTGAGTGAGGTAAAGCGAGAAGGTATTAACAGCCTTCTCGACTTTATCCGTAAATCAGATTTTTATACTGCGCCAGCAAGCACAAGATTTCATCTTTCAGAACAAGGCGGATTATTAAAGCATAGTCTCCATGTTTATGAATGCTTAAATGCAAAAGTGGATGCACCTATTTGGAAAGATGTTCTTAAAGATGTCAGCAGAGAGACTATCCTGATTGTTTCACTTCTTCATGATCTTTGCAAAACATATTATTACACGACAGATTTTAAAAACCAGAAAACATATGATGCTGATAAAGTAAGCAAGGCAAGTTCTCGTGAAGTTAAACATGATGCAAAAGGCGATTATATTTGGGAAACAGTTCCTTGCTTTACAGTAGATAATAAATATCCGCTCGGTCATGGAAGCAAGAGCGTTGTGTTCATTCTTCAGTACATGAAGCTGTCTATGGAGGAAATTACAGCGATCACCTACCATATGGGCGCTTACTGCGATAGTTCGCAGTGGACTGAACTTGGACAAGCCTATGAAAAATATCCGTTGGCACTTGCACTTCATCAGGCAGATATGGAGGCAACACATATTTTAGAGGTGGAAGATGGCAAAAAAAGCTGATTTTCGAAAATGTCAATATAGCCATTGTAAACATGATGACAAAACTATCTCTATAGCGACAGAAGAATATGCTGAAGAAAACGGAAGGTATTATCACGCAGATTGTAAACATGAAAAAGATACACGAGCGGAGATAATCGACTATTGGTATAAGCATATTGATAAAGATGTTATCTTTAATCAGCTTGTTAGGATCATTGATCGCCTTATATATAAAGAGTCCGTTGATTGTGACTATTTATTATGGGCGCTAAAAAAGAAAGCTAAGTTTCTTAATCATCCACCCGGACTTGTATATGTTGCGAAAGATAAACAGCTTAGAAAAGAATGGGATTTTGAACAGAAACTTAAAGCATTCAATGAAACGAAAACCACAATAGAAACCAATCATAACGATGAGCCTTCTTTCACATACAACGAAAGTGATGGCAAAAAGAAGTTTGGAGATATTTTCGGAGGAAAGTAAATGGATATATCAGAATTATCAGATATCCAATCTGAAAGTGGCGTTATCGGCACGTTGATATTCCATCCAGAATTCATTCTTCATTCCGATACTTTCTTAAAAGCAGGACATTTTTTCAACGTGGAAAATGGATGTATTTATTGGGCTATCCAAGAATTGATAAAAGAAGGCATCAACAATATTGACGCATTGAATTTGTCAAACAAACTCAATAGCAATACTGGCGTTAAGCATACTATCGAAAAGTATAATCTTCCATCTGTTCAGGAATTCGTTGATCTATACAAAGAACTTGCAAGGCATACTTTAGAAGAATATCTGATGCTTGCAAAGAATGTCACAGAACTTGCATTCAAAAGAGATCTATATAAAAAGCTCGTTGGTTTATCTGGTAAATGCTTTGATAAAAATCTTACGCTTGATGAATTAAGTGGGGATGTATATGGCGAGTTAGATGATGTTACTGCTGAATTTATCTGTGGATCAGATGTCAAATTGCTTGGCGATGAGATAGATGATATATGGCACGAAATTGAAAGCAGAAGAACATCAGACGGAATGTATGGTATTCCATCTAAGTTCAAAAGTTTTAATAAGTATTTTACATATGAAACAGGAGAGCTTGTTGTAATACAGGCAAAATATAAAGAAGGAAAATCAATCATTTTAATGAATGAGGTTGTCCATAAGTTAAAAAATGGTGTTCCTGTTTTGGTTATAGATACTGAAATGCAAACGCGATTGTATGTTGAAAGACTTCTTGCGCATTTATCGAATGTTGATATCGAGAAGGTTAAAAACGGCAGATATAATGCAGAGGAAGAACAACGCATTAAGAACAGTATAGCGTGGATTAAGAAACAAAAGTTCAAGCACATCTATAAGCCAGAGATATCTGACAACGAACTTTATACTACTTGTAAGTTATGGATTAACAAGATCGGTATAAGATTTCTTGTGTTCGATTATCTGAAGAGTAACGAATCGGAAACTGGTACTAACTACAATGTTCTTGGTGCGAAATGTGACTTTCTTAAAAACAAGATAGCAGGAGAATTAAATCTCGCTGTGCTTGCAGCTTGCCAGTTGAATAGACAAGGTGAAGTTGCGGACAGCATTAAGATTAATCGTTATCTTTCTGTTGGCATCAAGTATGGACAGAAAACGCAAGAGCAGATGGTGAAGGATGGCGCTGAATGCGGAAACGCATATGCAAAGATATATGTTAATCGTCTTGGTAAACAGATGCGTGAAGATGATGAAGATGACTATATCGACTTGTATTTCGATGGCGATAAAATGACAATTTCGGAAGTAAAGCAACATAATAAACAGAACAATTTTTAAAGGAGGATTAGGCATGACATACGATGATGAAATGCTTCAGGAAATAAATGCAAGCGTTGATCTATTAGAGTATGTTAGCCAATCCATAGAAATGGAAAAGAGGGGGAGAGATTATTTTGGGCATTGTCCATTACACGTAGATAACACTCCCTCTTTTTCGATTACACCAAGTAAGAATTCCTATTATTGTTTTTCATGCGGAAGATCAGGCGGTATCATTGGCTACTTGATGGATTATGAACATCTGAGATTTGATGATGCGGTAGATAAAGCTGCGAAGCTGGGCAATATGGATTTGTCTAAAATGTGTAGATCGCAGACAATGACGTTTTTAAAAAAAACAAAAAATTTAATGCGTGAAAAAGAGCAAGTTGTTCACGAAGTATTGAGCGCAAATGAATTAAGCAAATATAGTCATGAAGATATTACAGAATGGATAGACGAAGGAATACTTCAAGAAGTCATGGATTTGTTTGAAGTTAGAATAAATGATCGTGATAACAGGATAGTTTATCCAGTGTACGACATCAATGGGAATTTAATCAATATCAAAGGAAGAACGCGATACAAAAACTATAAAGAACTACGAATACCTAAATACATTAACTACTATCCAATAGGAACAATGGATTACTTTCAGGGATTAAATATTACCTTGCCATTTATCAAGGATCAAAACGAAATGATAATCTTTGAATCCGTAAAGTCTGTAATGAAAGCTTATGGATGGGGATACAAGAATTGCGCATCGGCAGAAAAACATACGATTACTGATGAGCAATTAAAACTTCTGGTTCAACTTCGTGTAAATATAGTGTTTGCGTTTGACTCTGATATCAGTTATTCAGACAAAGACATTAAAAAGACTATAGATGTTTTGAAAAGAATAACTAATGTATACGTCATATATGATAGAAAAGGATTACTTGGTGGCAAGGATGCTAAAAATGCACCTGTAGATTTATCGAGAGAAATATGGGAGCAATTATATTTTAACAAAACAAAGGTAACGTAATGAACGAGTATAAAGATAAGATAGACAGAATGAAATGGTCATATTCAAGAATAACTTGTTATAACCATTGTCCATATAGTTTTTATCTTAAATACATAATAGATGATGATACACAATATTTAGCTGAAGGCAATTATTATGCGGAAGTCGGAAGTTATGTTCATTCGATATTGGAGAAGATTTTTAACGGCGAGCTAAAAGTAGAAGATGCTTCACAATACTATGTGGATCACTTTGACGATAACGTATTTTATACTACAAAGCAAAGCGCTATGGATAAAGCATATGAAGCTTGCGCCGATTACTTTGCAACCGTTGATTTTGATTGGCTTGAAGATTATGAAATACTTGGCGTTGAAAAAGAAATCAATATCGACTTGAACGGATATATGTTTACTGGCTATATAGACCTTCTTGTAAGGAACAAAGAAACAAATGAAATATCAGTAATAGATCATAAAAGTTCTGCATATCCTTTTAAAAAGGATGGCAAGTCTGTACTAAAGAAATCAGAAGAAGATTTTTCAAAGTATAGAAAACAGATGTATCTATATTGCAAATCTGTCTTTGATGAATATGGCGAATATCCTAAATGGATAGTCTGGAATCATTTTAAAGATCAGAAGATAGCAAAAATACCATTTGTAAAAGAGGATTATGATGAAGCGTTAAAGTGGTTTTCCGATGAAATAGAAAAAGTAGAAAATGATGAAACCTTTGACGCGAACTTAGAATTCTTTTACTGTACTCAGTTATGTGACTTTCGTTCGTCATGTGAATATGCAAATCAGGATGAGTAAATGAGATACAATAACTATCACAAACATGACCATAAGGGAAATCCGTGGAGTCTTGATGTAGTAGTTAAGGAAGAAGATTATTGCAAAAGAGCCGTTGAGTTGGGGCATACAACTGTTTTTACAACAAATCATGGCGTTCAGGGCGATATATTTACTTGGCTCGATTGTTCAAAACGATATGGATTGAAAATGATTTATGGCACAGAAGCGTATTATGTTCATGATCGTATAGGCAAAATTAAGACTGGCGAAGATAAGGATGGAAATCCAACATACGGAAGAGATAGAAGCAACAGACATATCATCATAATTGCGAGAAACAATGATGGCGTTATGCAATTAAACGATATCATGTCAGAAGCGCATGATACTGGTTTCTATTATCGTCCAAGGATTGATGATGAATTATTGTTTTCTCTTAATCCAAATAATTTCATAGTAACATCTGCATGTGTGGCAGGAATATGGAACGACAGAGAACTTCTTCTTGCATTAAATCGGCATTTTGGAAAACATTTCTTTCTTGAAATGCAAGCGCATAATACTGATTTTCAAAAACAAGTAAATACTGCAATGTATGAATTCAGTAAAGCTTCTGGAATTGCTATGATCCATGCTAATGATAGCCATTACATCCTGCCAGAAGATGCAAAGTACAGGGATATTTTTCTAAAGGGGAAAGACAGAAAATATCCAGAAGAAGATGGGATGATTTTGGATTATCCTGATGATAAGACTATTATTAATCGCTACGTCAGACAGGGAATATTTGACAAAAAGCAAGCAGAAGAATTGCTTTATAATACACTTGTATTTGACGATTGCTCAGAGATAACAATCATTAATGATGATATCAAATTACCATCTGTATCACAAAATCCAATTAACGATTTAAAAAGAATTATTAACAACAGATGGTTAGATGAAAGAAGAAATATACCTAAAAGTGAATGGGGTAAATATCTTGATGCAATCCGCTATGAGGTTGACATTGTAGAAAAAACCAACATGGCGAATTACTTCTTAATTGATTATAACGTGGTTAAAGATGGTCAAGAGAAATATGGTGGTAAATTAACAAACACTGGTAGAGGATCAGCGCCAAGTTTTTACATTACAAAGATGCTTGGACTAACCGATATAGATCGCGTTAATGCGCCTATAACATTATTTCCGACAAGGTTTATGTCTGTCGAAAGAATACTTGGTACGCGCAGCCTTCCAGATATTGATCTTAATACTGCCGATAGAACTCCATTTATAAAAGCTACAGAGGATTTGCTTGGCGCTGAAAACTGTGCATGGATGATAGCATGGAAACCATTGCAAGACTCATCTGCGTTCAGAGTATATTGTAAGGGTATTGGCAAGAATATTGCTGAATACGATGATGTTGCTAAAGACTTAGATAGTTATCGAGACAATCCTAAATGGAAGAAGCTCATTGAGGAAAGTCAAAGATTTGTTGGTGTTGTTGAAAGCATATCCGAGAGTCCATGCAGTATGTTGTTATATAACAAACCAGTTAGAAAAGAGCTTGGTTTAGTTCACACGAAGGAAAAAATATGCTGTCTTTTAGATGGTTATAACTGTGATAAATATAAATATTTAAAAAACGATTAAATATAATAGTCGCCTTTCATAGTAATATGGAAGTGAAAACGCTCTAAATTGCTGGGAAACCCTAAAGCCTTCATGCCTATATGGAACGAAAGTAGAAACAAGTTGAAGGATGGCATATGGAGAAATCCTATGTGTTTATGCAATGGGCAATCAGCATGGAAATTTCAAGCATTATACTCCGTGGCAAAGGAGTTGTTAAAATTATTTGCATAAAAGCAATGGAGGCAAAGAATTTTGGGGAAAAGAAAAAGATAAAGTAATTGATATGTATGTTAATCAAGGGATGAGAACTGGTGAAATCGCAAAATTATATAATTGTTGGAATACAACGATAGCCAATCATCTTAAAGAATGGGGATTTGATTTAAATAAAGAAAGGCATAACGCCATTTATAAAGTTGATACACATTTTTTCGATAAAATAGACACAGAGGAAAAGGCATACTTTTTAGGATTGCTACTTGCAGACGGACATATTTCTACAAGAAATGCAATTATGCTTACTATGAAAGATATAGATATTATTGAAAAATATAAAAAGGCAATCAAATCCAACAAAGAAATAAAACAAGATAAGTATGGAAACTATTATCTTAATATTACGTCAAAAACTATTTGCGATACACTTAGAAGATACGGCTTTCATAATAGAAAAAGTTATGTGTTTGACATAGACAAAATATTAAAAAGTATTCAAGAATCATTATTGCACCATTTCGTAAGAGGGATGTTCGATGGTGACGGAAGTATACAAATTTATAAATATGACTATTTAAAGAAACCACAGTATCATCTTGGATACACAGGATTGCAAAATGTTGTTGATTTCATTAAAAAATACTTTGATTTACATACGAAAACAGTTAAAGAAACAGATATCACATTCACTTGTGTAACGTCATGCAAACAAGATATTGAGAGAATATTTAATCTACTATATAAAGATGCCACGGTTTATATAGATAGAAAATATAATACATTTACACAAATTGCTTGAAAGACCTTCAACGACTATAATGGGCGGTACTTGATAAAGTACATGGTATAGTCTACTCCCCTAATAAATATCGGGAAACCGAGGGTATAAAGGTATTTATCTGTCACAGTTTGGGCAATCATAAAAGATACATGTGAGCTTGCTGGTATACCAATTCCTACCATCCGTGAAATTGATAAACTTCTTGACGATAAAACGTATGATATCTATGCAAATGGATTAACATGTACGATTAATCAAGCTGATAGTGATTTCGCCACAGGACTTGTAAAAAAGTATAAGCCTAAAAGCGTATCTGAAATGTCTGCATTTGTAGCCATCATTCGCCCCGGATGTGCAAGCTTGCTTGATGATTTCATTAACAGAAAACCGTACACGACAGGAGTTGAAGAGCTTGACAATATTCTTGTCGAAGGCAAACACAGAATGATTTATCAGGAGCTAATCATGAAATATCTGATTTGGCTTGGTATAGAAGAAACTGGTTCATATGATATCATTAAGAAGATAGCAAAAAAGAAATTCAAGGAAAAGGAGCTTGCAGACTTAAAAGGCAAATTGTTGCAAGGTTGGCTAAAGCGCGTAGGTACAGAGGATGGATTTATCGAAACATGGACTGTAGTTGAACAGGCTGCGAGATATTCATTCAATGCATCACATTCACTGTCTTATGCATATGATAGTTTATATGGTGCATATTTGAAATCACATTATCCACTTGAGTATTATACGACCGTACTTAATTACTATGCGGATGATAATGAAAGAACACTTAAGCTGATAAATGAATTAAAGTTTTTCAAAATTGCATTAAAGCCAATCAAGTTCAGACATTCATCTTCAAAGTATAGCATTTCAAAAGAAACCAATGAAATATTCAAAGGTATAGCTTCAATCAAGTATATGAATGCGCAAGTAGCCGATGAAATGTACGAACTTAGAAACAACAAATATAATTCGTTTATTGATTTGCTTTACGATCTGAGCAATAAAACCACATTAAATTCAAGGCAGTTAAGAATTTTGATTGAGCTTGATTTCTTTGATGAATTCGGCGATGCTAATTATCTAATGAAACTATATGAATACTTTGATTACTTCAATGGTAGGCTTCAAATTAAAAAGGATATTCTTGAAAGAGAAGGGTTTAATATAGATTTGGTTAGAAGCTGTTCCGAAAAAGAATCACCCAAAATGTTCACAAAATTAGATAGCAGAAAGCTGTTAACCATTGTTGCGAGAGAAATACATTGTCCAAAAAGAACGTTAAAGGATAAAGTTCAAGCGCAAATAGACCACCTTGGATATGTTGACATCGTAGATGATAGGTACAGTGGCATGGCTTGCGTGGTATCACTTGACACAAAATATGCACCGAAATTAAAAATGTATTCTCTGAAGCATGGTAATACGCTTGACTGCAAAATTGATAGAAAAACATTTAACAAGAACAAACTCAAAGAAGGCGATATTGTCATGATATCTGGAAGTCGCAATAAGCCAAAGATGAAAAGGAATGAAGATGGCGAATTTGTTCCAGTGGAAGGGACTACAGAATTATGGATTACATCATACAAAAGGATTAATAACATATGAAAGAGTTGAAAATGTATCAATGCGAAGTTTGCGGAACGCAATTTGCTGATAAGAAGAAAGCCGAAGAATGCGAACACAAACATAGAAAAGTCATTAAGATGATATCTGCGAAATATAGACCGTATACATCTGCTAAAGATGGCATACCAGACAATATCATTGTTGAATTCGATGATGGAAAGAAAATCAGATATGTCAGAGGATAGAATGAAAAAGTATATTGTTGTTAAATTTAGCGAACATCAGGCATTTCTATATATTGTTGAAGCTCAGAACGCAGAACATGCGCTAACATTGTTCTTTGGCGTTTCAAAATGCATAGGAACATTTAAGGCAGACAATCTATATGGCGATGGTGGTTTCGCAATAGAACTTGAAGGCGATGAGTATGCTGTCAGTGAAGCAATCCAACCGTTAACATGGTTTACATCTGCCGTTAAAATAATGCAAAATAATAATTGACATTAAATAACGAATGTGGTAATATAATGGTGTGGTAGTTTGAGAAGGCTATCACATCAATATTGATAAATAAATAATACAAGATAATTCGGAGGTCGAATGAAAGTCGAGATTATCAATCCAGAAGAATTAAAAAATCTATATCGAAATCATGGTGTGTTTGCATGTACTTGTTATGACACGCCCGAAAAGTATGCGGAAAGAGTAGGGAAGTCATGTGAGAAAAGTGGTCACATGAGCGGTAGCAGATGCGAATATATCAAATTCAGAATTACCGATGTTGATCGTGGCACGGCAGAACAGTGCATGAGACATGAGATAGGCGTTTCGTTTCCGTTCGAGGATATGGACAATTACACGTTTGATGAATATTCAGAGAAAGTTATTGATGTAAGTCCTGACCAGATTGTTAAAAACATGGGAAGTTTCAGATACATAGACAAAGATGGATTTACATATACAACGCCGAAAGAAATTGAGAACAACCAAAAGGCGAAACTTGTTTATGATGCTCTAATGCGTTCAATCAATACCGCACGAAGCGAGTTAAAGGGTATCCTCGATAATAGCAACATTGATTCGAAGCGCGTAAATGAATGTGTTAACTTTGTTTTACCGAGAGCAACAAATTCTACACTTACCATTGGATTTACGCCTGAAGCGCTAATTCAGTTTATGCACAAAAGGCTTTGCAATCGAGCACAGCCAGAGATTCAGAAACTTGCAATTATGATGAAGAAAGCAGTTGCACAGATTAATGAAGAGTTTTCAAAAGAACTTATTCCTCACTGCGCACATTTGATGTGGTGTCCTGAAGGCAAGATGTCTTGTGGCGCATATCCAACTAGAGATGATGTTAAGGCATATCTTGATTTAGCCAGAAAGGAAAATGAGAGTCACAAATCTTGTCAGTAATGGTTGTAGGACACAAAAACAAGGTGTAATGATGTCGAGATATATAGATTTTAAGCTAATCGAAAAATATCCTAATAAATACAATCTTACCCCAAAGAACATCAAGAATTTAAAGATTCTTGACTGGGAGAAGTTGAAGAAGAAAACGTGGCACAATGAAGCCATACCTGATGGCAACTGGTGGTGTCATCTTGAAGGTTGTAATTTAACAGGTAAATATGATGACGAAGATGAATTTTGGATTGGATTTAATAAAGATAATAACGAGATAGATTGTGATTTTACAGCTTTTGGTGGGATGTGCGGTTACTATTTTGATGAATTCTATAATATAAATGATATTGAAAACAAATATGATATGAATATGCAAGCCAATGTAATTCGTTGGTTAAATGAAATGATAGATGAAGGAATTTTAGGAATTTAATAGGTGATTAGAATGATTGTAATTGTTGGCGAAAGCGCTTGCGGTAAAAGCTCTGTTGCTAAATATCTTATGGAACACTATGGATATAAGAGAATCGTCACTTATACTACGAGAAAGCCAAGGGACGGAGAGCAAGATGGCGTTGATTATTTTTATATAAATCAGCAACATTTTAAGACACTCGAAGATCAGAATTTCTTTGCAGAAACAGCGACATATAACGGATGGAGCTATGGTAGTGCGAAAGAAGATTATAAAGATAACTGTGTTATCGTACTTACACCAAGGGGATTAAGGTCTATCAGAAAGTCTGGAGTTGAAAATATTTTCACTGTTTATATTGATGTTCCGAGAAGAGATAGACTCATCAAGTGCTTGGAGCGAGGAGACAATATCGAAGAGGCGTATCGGAGAAGTCTTAGCGATGTCGGGCAGTTTGATGGGATTTCCGATGAAGTAGATTTAGTTGTTAAAAACGATAAATATCTGTGTAGTGTAAAAGAAATTGCCGACACGATTATTAAGGAAATGAATTCATGAAAGAATACAAGATATATACTTGTGGCAAAATGAGCGGAATACCATTTGAGAAACAGATGTATTGGAGACAGGCACTTGAAACGCTCATTAAGGATAAATACGATGGTTCTGACAAAATCAAATTTATTCATCCTCCGCTTTACTTTAATTATGAACACATGATGCACAAGTCTGAGCGTGAAATCCTTGATTGGGAAATGATGCAACTGCATGACTGTGACATTGTTGTTGTAAATCTTGAAGAAATTGATTCGACTATTGGATCGCATATGGAGCTTGGCGCTGTTCAGGGTATAAATCGTTTTGGCGATAAATACATATATGTCATTGGCATTGGGGAAGATAGCAATCTCCATCCGTGGATAAAAGAAACATGTAATAGAACAGAAAGTAATTATTCAGATGCAGCCACATATATAATTGAATACTTATTGGTATAAGGAGAAGAAAATGGCGGTTGTACTTTATAGCACAGGATGCCCAAAGTGTAATGTTTTAGAAAAGAAATTGTCAAGCGCAGGAATTGAATACGAAATTATCAACGATGCGGACTTGATGATTAATAAAGGGTTCACATCTACACCGATGTTAGAAGTTGATGGCAAGGCTTTAGATTTCAAAAAGGCTGTAGATTGGATAAATAATAAACAGGAGCAATAAATAACGCATGAAAATTGATATTAGGCTTATTAAGAATTTTGTTTCTCAGTACAACAAACTACAGGCAGAGTTTGGAACTGACATAGCTAATCTTAATGGTTTCGATGATAACCAATTAAGTTATACGGATTTCATTGACAATTTTGTTGACAAAGAAGTTGTGGCAGACTCAAGCATTGATGGCAATTCGAACGTAAGTCACAAGGATATTGTTACGCTTGAAAGAGAAATGCCGAAACCACATTCTAAACTTCTTGCGTTTAACAAAATCTATTATGAAATCTCAAAGAAGTTTGGATTTAAAACAGCAAATGATTGGCTCAGATTTGAATGGATGGGATTGCTGTATATGCATGATGCGCCTTCAAGTACATTTCGTTCATATTGTTTTACAGGCGATACAAAGATACTTACAAATTATGGAATCAAAAGGCTTGATGAATTGGTTGATTCTAAGATTATGGTCTTGAATAAGAATCATGGTTGGGAAGACGCTACAGTAAAGCATTTTGGAAAGCAACCAGTAAAAATGTTAACACTTGAAAGATATGGAGTAACTAAAACAATTGCTGTCACAGGAAATCATAAATGGTTTTGCAAAAACAAAAAGTCAGACATCAACACAATTGTTGTTTCAACAGACGAATTAAAAGCTGGAATGAAAATTCCGTTTAACACTTCTAATGTTTGGACAAAAGTTAGTCCATCTCCGTTTGGGGTTGCACATGGTTTTTTCACTGGTGATGGTTATAAAAATCCAGATAAACCTAGAGCAAATTTCTGTGGAGAAAAAACGGCATTAATACCATATTTTTCGCCAGCCAACATAGGTGGCAACGAAAAAGAATACACAATGCATTTATGTCCTAGATACTTTAATGACTTGCCATCATTATCAGAAGCACCAAGTTATCTATATGGTTGGTTAAGCGGATATTTTGCAGCAGACGGATGTGTAGATATAAGAGGACGATGTACTTTAGCATCAACAAATATCGAATATCTTAATTTTGCGAGGGATGTTCTTTGTGTTTTGGGTATGCCTGTAAATGAGATAAGATATCAAGATAGGATCAGCAATCTTACAGGCGAAGAAAGTAGGATTTATACTTTGACTTTATCCGAAGAATATCTTAAAAGCGATTTCTTTATACTTCCACAGCACAAAGAACGGATTTACGCATATAAAAAAGAAAATAGAAAAGATAGATGGTGGAATGTCGTATCTGTAGAAGATACTGGCAAGATTGAAGATGTGTATTGTGCAGTAGTTCCTAATACAGAATCATTCACACTTGACAATAACATCCTTACACATAACTGTTTTGCTTATGACTTAAAGGATTTAGCAGAAAGAGGTCTTTATTTTATTGAAGGTCAAAATCCTGAACCAGCAAAGCACCTTACAACATTTGTAGATTTTGTGAAAGAATATGTCAGCTTTGCTTGTAATAGAACATCTGGAGCGGTTGGTTTACCGAACATTATTCCGTACATGTATTATTTCTGGAAGAAAGATGTTGATAATGATTATCTTGGCATCAAGACATCACACAACGAAAAGTATTACGCAAGACAGAACTTCCAGAGATTTATCTATGCGGTTAATCAACCTTATGTAAGAGATGGTTCGCAGAGCGCATTTACGAATACATCTGTTTTCGATCACGAATATTTTGAAGCATTATTTGGTGGCGCAGAATTTCCCGATGGAAGTTTTATGATTGACTATGAAGAAGAGATTATTGATTTCCAGAAATGGTACATGGAAGTCATGGCTGAAATCAGAAGCACAAACATGTTTACTTTCCCTGTTTCTACAATTTCTCTTCTTAGGCAGAACCGTAAATTCGTTGATGAGGATTTTGCTAAGTGGGCTGTAAGACACAACATGAAGTGGTCAGATAGTAATCTTTTCGTTGATAGCACTGTTAATTCTCTTAGTAATTGTTGCAGATTAAAAAGCAATATTGAGGACTTAGGGTATTTCAATTCTATCGGTGGCACGGCGCTTAAAGTTGGGTCTGTTAAGGTTAACACTGTAAACCTTGCAAGAATCGCGCTCGACTCTAAAACAGAAGATGAATATCTTGAGAAACTTCAGTATCGAGTATATGTGTGCTTGTGCGCGTTGGATGCCGTAAGACATATCATCGCAAGGAACGTTGAAAAAGGTATCCTTCCTAATTTCTCGTATGGTTTGATTGACTTCGAACATCTTTACAATACAATCGGCTTCATTGGCATTTACGAAACAATGAAGAAGTTTGGTTATGTAACAGTAGATGAATTTGGAAATACTTTTTATACAGAAAAAGCATCTGAATTTGGGAAGAAGATTTTTGAAACAATGAGAGCAACAGCAGATGATTTCATTAAGGAATATGAATGCAATTATCAGATTAACACAGAACAGATTCCCGGTGAAAGCGCAGCTGCAAAACTCATGAAGAAAGATAAATTCTTCTATCCAAAGGCAAAGATTTACGATCTTCCTCTTTACGGCAATCAATTTGTTCCGCTTGGAATTAAAACAACGCTTCAGGAAAGAGTAAGAATTCAGGCAATGTTTGACAACTATTGTAACGGCGGTTCAATCCTTCATGCCAACATTGATGCGCCTTTTGATAGTTTTGAAAAAGCATGGAAAATGACTGAATACATTGCGGATCAAGGCGTTACATATTTTGCTTTCAACACTAAAATTCAGGCTTGTGAAAATAACCATGCATTTTACGGAAATAAATGCCCTTCTTGTGGAAAGCCTGTAGATACAGAATATAGCAGAATCGTTGGATTTTTTACACCAGTTAAAACGTGGAGTGAAGTTCGAAAAGATGAATACAAGATGAGAAGATGGGAAGATATTAATAATGCGTAAAGCTATTTACGTTATTACAAATAAGGTAAATGGCAAACAATATGTAGGTCAATCTGTCCATCCAGAGAAAAGATGGTGGGAACATAAAAACAGAGCAAAATCAAGATATGACGATTTGCCAATACATTTAGCGATATCAAAATATGGTGAAGATAATTTTAATTTTGATATTCTCGAATGGACAGATGACTACGACAACAGAGAAATACAAACAATTAAGGAGCTAAATACGATAGCACCCAATGGTTATAATATTTCTTCTGGTGGAAACTGCAACGTGATGATAGGTGATGAACACCCAAGGAATACATTATCAGATTTGACTTTACTAAATATCATCAAAGATTTAAAAGAGTCTAAAATGTCGGACAGAGAAATTGCAAGAAAATATAATACGACAGATAAAATTGTAGCAGATGTCAATCATGGTTACACGCATAAAAAAGATAATATCTCGTATCCAATCAGAAGAAAAATTGGATTACAGAAATTAAGTGTTACGCAAGCTGATGAAATAATAGAGCTTCTTAAAAATACTACAATGTCATATCAAGAATTAGCAAATAAATATGGTATATCGAAAGGCGTAATATATCACATAAATAAAGGTCTGACATTTCATGATGATAATCGTATTTATCCAATAAAAAAATATGATTAAACATACAATTAATGAAATCAAAGAGTATATGGTTGTTAAAGGAATTGTGGATGAGGACTTTGTAAATTACAAAGTTCCATCCATGACCATAATGTTTCCGTATTGCGATTTTAAATGTGAAGTAGATGGGAGTGATTATTGCCACAACTCATCACTGGTTAATGAACCGAATATCAAAATATCTGTAAAGGATATTTATAGAAGATACATTTCAAATCCAATATCAGAAGCTATTGTTTGCCAAGGACTTGAACCATTCGATTCGTGGAAAGAGCTTAATGGATTGCTATTCCATTTTAGGATACATGAATCATGCCTTGATACGTTCGTAATATACACTGGCTATAACAAAGACGAGATAGCAGACAAGATAGAATACTTACAAACAATGTATAGCAATATCATTATAAAGTTTGGTCGATTTGTTCCAGATAACGAAAAGCATTTTGATAGTGTTCTTGGTGTTATGCTTGCATCGGATAATCAGTATGGAGAGAAGATAAGTTAATGCGCATAAAGGTATCAGATAATAAAGAAGTTGTAGAAGAAGTACGAAAGAAGCTAAAAGAAAATTCTGGTTATTGCCCTTGCAAACTATTCAAGAATGAAGATACAAAATGTATTTGCAAGGAATTCAGAGAGCAGACGGAATTAGGTGAATGTCATTGTGGATTATATGTGAAGGTTAAATGAGGTACATATGCAGAAAATAGCAAAGTTTGAAAAAGTTTCATTTGAGCAATTCAAAAATGATTTCTTAAATACTTTAGGCGGATGGTTTCTTGTCACTATAGATGAACTTCCTTTCAGTTTCAATGAACCAGATAGTTCAGCGGTAGAAGCGAAAATCAAGGAGATTTATAACAGAATTAAAATCCCTGAAAGAGCAACAAGTGGTAGTGCAGGATATGATTTCTTTGCCCCTTTTAAAATCCATCTTGAACCAAACAAAACAATCAAAATGCCGACAGGTATCAGAGTAAAAATAGATGATGGATGGGTTCTTCAGTGTTATCCTCGCTCTGGTCTTGGTTTCAAATATCGTATGCAGCTTGATAATACTGTTGGTATTATCGACAGCGATTATTACAACAGTGATAACGAAGGTCATATTATGGCTAAACTGACAAACGATGGAAATGAAGGAAAGACTATCGACATCGAAGAAGGCAAAGGGTACATGCAAGGTATTTTTGTTCCATACGGAATTACTGAAGATGATGATGCGACAGGAATAAGAAATGGTGGATTTGGTAGCACAACAAAATGAGAGATGCGATAGAAACACTAAACAGAAAACTTGCGCTTAGTCAAGTAGGCGAACAAACCGAATGGAAAGAAGGGTATGCTGCTGGGATAACAGAAGCGATAGATGTAGTTCAAGAAGGCATTGATAATCTTATTACTGTCGGAAACAACTACTTTGTGATTATGTATCACAACGGTGATAAATATCTTCCTTATATAGAAGAAATGCGCCTGTACAAGATTAGCATCAGAACAAGGAAATCATATTGTTTTAGTAGGAATTTGAGCGCAACAAGATTTAATACGCCAAGTCCTGATCTTGTTTTGGCAAGCGAAAAAGGGTTAAGAGAAAGAGTTTTCTTTACAAAAGAAAAAGCGGAAGAAGCAATCGCGATATAAAATTCCAAGGACAGTTATATTTTTGAATAGATGAAATGTAGCTATTGACAAATCTTTTGACGTTACGAAATATTTTATAAATGTTACAAGATAATACATGAACTGATGCTTAACATATAACTGTCCTTGTTAAATATATAGATATGAAAGATAACGAAAGAGTATTAAAGAAATGTCCGTTCTGTGGTGGGTATGCAAAGTTTTGCGAAGATATGAGATTCCACGAAAAGAAAGACAGTTTCCCCAAATGGTATGTAATGTGTATGGGGTGCAATATTAGAACGCCAGTAGCAGACAGAACGCTTGTTATGAAGACGTGGAACGATAGGATAAATGAAAATATTTAATGCAATGGATTTACATAAAAGAACAGGATGGCGATTAGAAGATGCAGATGAAATGGTCGAGCAATTAAGCGAAAACAATCTTTGCATCATAGACAAGAATGAAGCAACAGAAATTTATGATTTTCAAAAACGTGCGGAGGATGACGGTAAATGAGTCCAATCATTATTATTCCTGAAGAGAAAGAAACTATTACTTTAAAAACAGAAGATTTTAAGAAGTATATATCAGATGCGTATTATAGCGGATATAACGAAGGATACGATAAAGGCAAGAACGAGAAGCCAGTGCCTAATATTACATATCGTGGTTTCGGTGATACCATTCCTGTTTCATGCGATGACACGACAAGGGTAACACTTTTAAATAAGGTAGATAACAATGAATTACTCAGAGGTAAAGGCTGATTTATTCAGTTATTACGACAAAGGATATTATCTTGTTCACTGTATAAGCGCAGATTTTAAACTTGGCGCTGGCATAGCAAAGGAATTCGAAAAAAGATTTAATCTTCGCGATGATCTATTATTTGGTCTTGGTAAAAAATGGTATCTTGATTATGATGAAAGATTTCCGGGCGATGCTTTAATTCATAGAAGAAAGAGAATTATTGATTTAGTTACAAAGACTCGATACTGGCATAAACCAACAATGTATTCTATGCGAAGATCATTAGAGAAAATGAAGCGCGGATGTGAAACAGAAAACATTACTAAAATTGCTATGCCGAAAATCGGATGCGGATTAGATAAGCTAAAATGGGAAGATGTATCTTCGGCAATTAAAGAAATATTTGCCGATAGTCAAATAGAAATTGTGGTGTGTTATTTATGAGTGAATCAAGAATGAAATTTAGCATAATTAGAAAAATAGATACGCAGCTATTAAATAATCAACTACATAAATGGGAACAAACAAATCATGAATATAATCCTATCATCTTGTTATCGCCAGATACGCTTCGAGATATGCCAAGACTTGATGAATATAAACTGGAAAGCACGAATAATAACTGCACAGGAATGGTAGGAATGTATCAAGGCTATAAAGTATTTTCAGACCCTACAATGGGTTATGGCGAAGTGGAGTTGAGATAATGCTATATAGAGGTTGCAAAATTGGCGTGTTTTTCAAAACTAAATCATGGGCTGAAAAGTGGTTTAATGATTTTATCAATAAAATAGACAATGCTTGCATTTTAAGATATGTAAAAAATGGCATGTATCCTTTCTTTATAGAATTAAGAGATGGTACAAGAATAACAGCATATCAAGCGAACGAGAATGCGAGAGGAATTCGTATTGATAAGGCATTCGTTGAACCTACTGTCGGCAGTGAAATAATTGATAGCGTAATAAGACCGCTCTTAGGTCATACAAGATTTGTAGAAATCGAGGATTGATACGGAATGAAATATATTTTTGAAGTGCCAGACGATTGGGATTTGAAAAAGTGTTTTATCAAAATCGAGAGAACTGGCGAAGTAAAAATCGAAAGACCTGTTGACCATATAATTTACGAAGTAGCAAAAACTAAAATAGTTCCAATGAATGATGATCCTTATTATGGGACGTTGCACGAAAGGATAGCTAAATGCGTAAAAGATTTAAGGGAGCATTTTAGCCTTGGTTACATAGTTGATCCTTGCGGTGGTTTACAAGCTCTTGAGATAACCGCTCGCGAATTAATGAATTATTAGTATGAACGAAATAAAGGTCATTATTGTAGGAAGTCGAACGTATAGTGATTATGCTACATTAAGCAATATCGTAGATCACATATTAAAAACGCATTTATATAGGAAAGGATATAAACCAAACGATATAGAAATAGTCTGCGGTATGGCAAATGGTGCTGATACTCTTGGCGAGACTTACGCCAAAAATAATGGTTTTCAAATACGTTATTTTCCTGCTGATTGGGATAAATTTGGCAAAAGCGCAGGATATATAAGAAATAAACAAATGGCAGAATACGCTTCTTATCGTAAAGGCTATGGAGCTTTAATAGCTTTTTGGGATGGAAAGTCAAAAGGAACAATGCATATGATAAACCTTGCCAAAGAGTATGGCTTGAAAGTCTTTGTTTATAATTACGAAAACCATACATGGTGGATGGAGTAGGCATATGGATAAGAAGTTTTTAACAATTAAAGAAATCTGTGAATACACAGGATGGGGAGAAACAAAAGTAAGGGAAATAGTAAAAAGAAAAGATAGTGTGTTCACAGTGAAAATGGGAAACAGATACTATGTAGATAAAAAGAAGTTCGATGATTATCTCGATAATTGTATGAAATATCAAATAGAGGTATGAAATGAAGAAATTGGTTTGTGGGTCTTTAGGGACTATTTATTATGCAACATTGCTTAAAGATGGGAAGATGTCATTATCTGGCAGAGTTGAAATGACTGATGATGCGTTGAATGCAGTCATACAACATATCATGTGTATGCCAGACTACCAAAAGAACAATGGTTTTGCTGGCTATGTTTACAATAAAAAAGATGGTGGTCATATAACATTGTGTTTGTTCGATAACGATACACATAAAATATCAAGCACAATAGACGAACCACCTGTAGATATTTCTCCAGAAGATTTTGAGGCTGATACGAAGTTTCTTACACATATCATTCAAGAGATTTGCGCATACGCATATAAAAACGGAATGGATCAAAATGAAACAATCAGGACGATAGCAGGAAACATGATTGCAATGTTAGAGGTTGCTACGTTCAGCAATAACAAAGGAACTGAAAACGATGGATAATTATTTTGAAAAACTCGCATTATTTAACAAGTGCGTTTCAGAAGGCTCTTTTAAAAATTTTTCTGATGGCAATCATACATTTGAAGAGCTTTATCATCATAGGGCTATTTTATCGTCTGTAGTTTTTAATATGTTCAAGGCGGTAGCGTGGAAATCGAAGAAACACCACAATGAAGAAAAAGAACCCATGTATGATGATATGTTTATTGTCGGTATTCAAACGCCAGAAGGTCAAGCCACATATCATTATCATCTTGATTGTTGGGATTTATTTGATGTGGTTGAACTTGATAGAGCGCCTGAATGGGATGGGCATACACCAGATCAAGCAATAGAAAGAATAGCAAGTCTAAACAACATTGTAAACGGCAATCAATAATTATTTTGTTTAATCTTTTATTGACATTTATTCGTACTTGAGTTACTATATGTGTGTAAGTTGAATACTGTAATTTGTTTCCCAGAAAGGAGATAATAAATTATGGGAAAAGACTTAAAAGGAAAAGAGTTAGGTAAAGGATTTAGCCAACGCCCAGATGGGAGGTATGAAGCAAGGGCGAAAATCAACGGCGTTAAAATCGACATTTATGATATGTCTCTTCCAAATCTGAAGAAAGCGTTTGAATTGGAAAAGGCAAGAGTGTTAAGAGATGAAAAAGGTATCAGACCAAACCTGAAGTTAAAAGAATGGTACAACGAATGGTTTGAAAAATGTAAATCGCCACAACTAAAATCCGATGTCAGCAGAAAAACATATGACAGGAAACTCAGAAATACATTCATAAGAATATTGGGTGACAAGCGAATTGAAGAAGTCACGCAGATGAATATTCAAGACGCTGCCACGCAGTTATATGAAGTAGAACATTATAATGCGAGAAGTATCAAAGAAGCATTAAGTGTTCTTAGAGAGTGTCTTGACATAGCCATTGTGAATAGAATACTTTCTGTAAATCCATGCAGAGGTGTTACTGTTCATGAAGGAAATGAAATGGCAAAAGAGAGAAGGGTCTTGAACCATTGGGAACAGGATGCTTTTCTTGAAGAAGTAAACGATAGTTATTACAATGAACCGTATAGAATACTTCTTGTTACTGGCATGAGGATCGGTGAATTTTCTGGTCTACAATGGGATGACGTAGATTTTGAAAAGAAGGTCATTCACATTAGAAGATCAATGATGACAGCTTATCAGGATGGCAAAAAGATCATGGAGCTTACAACACCTAAAACAGTTAATTCGTATCGTTCAATTCCGTTCTTTGATGATACAGAAAATCTTTTCAAAGAATGGAAAAAGAAACAGGATTTATACAGGCAGAAGCTCGGTAATCGTTGGCGTTCAGATGCGAAGTTTGGTGATTTGGTTTTTACAACTACGATGGGATCACCTATCACAAGATACAATATAGTGCATGATTTAAAAAAGGTTGAAACGAACATCATCCTGAAAGAGAATAATCGTGCTTATCGTGAAGGAAGAAAACCTCGTGAGTTCGGGCATCTTCATCCGCATTGTTTCAGACATACATTTGCAACAAGATGTTTCGAAAAAGGGTTAGACCCTGTTGTTGTTCAGAGCATTATGGGACACGCAAATTACAGTACCACACTCTCTTACACGCATATATTAGAAGATAAAACCAAAGAAGAAGTCGCGAAAGTCGGCAAGTTTCTTTGAAAAATTGATATTGACATTATTTCAGAAGTGCGTAAAATCAAGACGATGCGTAACGATTCATTACAAATGTGATTTTGAAATCTGCGTGATGTTGCGTAAAAGTTGAGTAGACAGTTTTTTAAATGCAGTATTTAAGCCTACTTGAAGGCAAAAGTAGCATTTTTCCTGGGGTGCTAAGTACCTCGGCTAAGTCTTAATCAATAAGTCCAATAAAGCCTTGATTTATAGGGACTTTCGCACATGAGTAAGTCAATTGACGCTGTTGAGTAAAGTATCATAAACTATCGTGTTTTATCGCAAATTATCAGCGAGTTATGCGTAAGATTTGCGTATGGAAATGCGTAAAATAAAAACCGATTTCCTTCGGCTAAGTTTACGCAATTCTGCCTTAACAGTATTCAATTTACACATGTATAGTATCTCAAGAAAAGAGGTGTCAAGCAATGAAGTACCGTATGAAGCTCGTGCTGATCGTATTGGTGATGTTGCTCTCGTTGACTGGATGCGCGGAAAGCAAGGTGAAAGAATTCCAAGAAAATGTGGACAAGTTTTGCGAAAGCTATGATAAAAACGTGATATCAGATGATCCACTTTATAAAGACATCGGGTTTAAGACTTGCGTATCTGCTTTGGCAAAAATGGCTGAGTTATACGAGGATTCTGGATTGCAAAAATCTTATAATGATTATATGAGAAGAAGAATATCATATAGCGTTGTAGAACCAGTCCTTGAATATGACGAAGAAGATGGGGACATTAGAATTCTTCGCGGACAGTTGATCGAGTATTTGAAAGATAAGTAAAGAAAAGATTAGGGTATAAGAATTAGTTCTTATACCCTATATTTTTTTATTCGCAATGTATCGAGAACATTGCTGCGCCAAAATATTGTCTTTCCATTTTTCCAGTTATATCGTCATTCATTACTTTCTTTATCCCCTGTTCTTTATTCATTTCATTTGCCCTTTAAAAATCGAAAGACTTCTAATTAGTGCGTTTATAGTTTCATCATCAAGAGTTCCAGTGATTGCCGTTTCTTCAGTTTCTTTATCTGTCATAGAAATAGATAATGTGCTTACCGCTTCATCGGCATCGCCAGTTGTTTCTTGATATAAAATCAATGTTACGCTCGGAAGTAGATCAAAAGAAATTTTCTCTACATAAGTGTTTTCTTTTGAAAAATCACTATATTCTACCAATACATTAGACATTATTATCCCTCCTTGGGATCACATTTCTTTCCACCCCGCAGGATAAGCGTTAGGCGACCACACATTATTATCAATTAGCGACTCATAAGTCTTGCCATTGAACGTGACCTTATCGCCTTTCATATACGGATTGGTGCTGTCAGGCTGTTCCCACTCAGGGATAACATCTGGATTTTGGATCAGGACTTTTGCCCACAGAGATGTGGCATCCACCGGAATCCAATCAACCTGTGCGTCATGTGCCTGTAAGCATTTGTAAAGTGTGCCATTGTATTGCACTTTGGTGCCGACTGCGTATGATTCACCAGCTTGCCATTTCGGAAACAGTTCAGAATTTGCGACCGCTTCTGTATCCGTCAGGTTGTCAGCCAATTGTTCGATAACCTTGCGCAGTTGTACTGCTTTCTCAATAATATTACTCATCTTGTACCCCCATCAAAATGCGACCGACCTGTGCATACTCTTCAGTCGAGATATTTTCTGTCGGAATATCGTCACCTTCCTCATAGGTATGTGGCGTATCCTCAACATCTATTGCATCTTCGTAAATGCCACCTGTATCTGTCTGGATGAGATATTTGTTGGCGTCACTGTATGTTCTGAAGAGGCGCACGCCATCTTCTCTTGTACGAAAATAATCCCTGTGTATCATTTAACTTCCTCCATTTCTAAGTGGTTAAAAATATATTTATAATTCTTTACTGGATATCCAGTTGCGCTTGGTGTAATTTCGTATATATCTGGAAAATCGACCATAATATTGGCGTTCTTGCCTTTATATTCAGCATATTTTTCTTTATAAAAATCCAGTTTCGTTTTCTCCATGTAGTTCCTCCCGTAACGAAATCGGGGACAAATCGTCCCCTGATTCCTAGATTATAAAATCAGGTGCAGAAGCCGAGGACGACTCCATACGCGTAGTTCGCGACGTTGTAGCCGGCGCTACCGTTGCTATTCACGCAACGGAAGTAAGTCCCACCGTCAGCGGAACGGAGCCACCAGTAGCTCGCGGAGCCGTTTAAGCCGTATTTCTTAATGCGAGATGTAGCATCTGTGAATACTCCAGTATATAATGTACCGCTGTTTTCGTATGAAGTTGTTCCGAAAATTTCATATTCAGATGGAATCCAAACGGTATCAGATATTGTGAGCCTGCTACTTGTTTTTGCATCGTAATAATTTTTCGTTACAGCAACAATTCGATTTCTTATAGTGGAGTCGATCATCGGATAGATAGTTTCTCTCAGCCATGCACGCATATTAGAAGATGCCCAGCCACCTGTTGTATCACCAGTTGGATTCATGTTATGTGTGTCCAAAATACTCTTGCACACCCAAGATATCTTCGAAGTACCTTCATCAAACGCTACGATCTGCATCGGCATCGGCGTGCCATTAAGGTACATGTACTTGATATCACCAAGAGAATAAACCGTCTTGTAAGTCCCATTATCCTCATTCGCGAAAATCGTACTCCACGAATCTGAAATAGTCTCATCCTGCAACGCCTTTGGATACTCCGAAATATCAACAATCTGACTTGCGTAATTTGACCAGTTGCTTGCCGCCTTATACGTTGCAACTAAATCCGTGGGGACATATATCCATCCGATTCCTGCGGCAATCGCTGTGCCAGTCAGCGCATTAGTTGTCAGCGTACACATTGTCGTGCTTCTGAGAATCAAGTGACAAAGTGAATTCGCGCCATTGAATCTGTTGCTTGAAAGATTGACAGTCTTGTGTTGGTCAACAACTCCTGTGCGATATCCCTGACACAGATATGTGCCGAGCGATGTTGCATCAGGGATGACAAGCGTGCCGATACCTGTACCGCTAAATGCATAGTTACCGATATTGGTCACACCATCAAGATCAATAGATGTCAGGTCTTTGCAATTCTGAAATGCATACTGGTTGATTCGCGTTGCATTCGGAATTGATACACTTGACAGTGCTGAACATCCTGCAAACATATAGTTGCTCACCGTAGCCAGTTGCGGCATGGAGATTGACTCTAATGATGTGCAGTTGTTGAATGCGTATGTACCAGATGTTGCAAGTTTCGGAACCAGAGCAGTCTGCAAGGCAGAGCATCCTGCCATCGCATACTCGCCAATTGATGTCGCATTGGGAAAGTTCACGGACGTAAGCGCAGTATTGTTGTAAAGCGCACGATCCCCGATGATGCCAATGCCATCTTCTTCCAGTGATGTAAGCGTATGATTGACAAGCCCATCGACTGTAGCTTGATCGCCAATTGTGTCTCTTGTATTTGCCATATATTTAAACCTCTCTAGTCGCACACAACGATGCGTATGCCAATACCCTGTGTCTTCTGCATTTAGTCTTTGGTGGTTTGTATTCCGTGTTGAATAACTGATTGAAGTATCGAATCATGTTAACCCATACATGGAACGGTTTACCTCGCGTCTGAGATAACAGCCATGAGTGGAAGTTGTAGTATATTTCTTCAAATGACATCAATCCCATGCTCATGAAGTTCTTAAACTTGCGAAGCCTGTGCCGTTCCTTCTTGACAGCCATTCTGCCGATTCGTCTGACAACCTTGCCCGATTCCGTAACAAAGAATCTTGTCTTAAGAAAGATAAACTGCTTGGTCAGCTTGATGATTTGACATTTCTTTCGGTTCAGAATAATTCCGAGTTCATCACATTTCTGTTCGAACATCCTGACAATCTCTTTCAACCTGTCGATATCCTCACAAATGATATAGCCATCATCCATATATCTGGCGTATCCATGAATCCCAAGTTGGTCTTTTACAAAGTGGTCAATCTTATTGGGATAGAATACTGCCGATATCTGTGATACTTGACTTCCAAGTCCAAGTCCTGTTTCGCCAAATGCATAGACAAACTGCTTGAACATCTTCATGATGGATTCGTTAATGACCTTCTGCGCAACATGTTCAACAAGCGGTGCTGTCTGGATGTTGGAAAAGTATCCGCTGAAATCATAGAAGTAGATCGCACCTTCGCGTCCATGCTTTCTGTAATGGTCGCGCAGATGTTTTGCAAATCTGTTCAACGCGAAATCCGTTCCTTTGCCTTGCAGACTCGCACCGTTGTCATATATCAGATGCGGTCGCAGGATAGGAATCAGGCTGTTGTTGCACAGAGAATTTTGAATACCTTTTTCGGAGATATGTACGCTCTGTATCTTTCGCCATTTGCCACGTTCTTTGATTTCAAAATTATTGAATCCACGACTTTTCCATTTACCGTTAGCCAGTTTGATTTGCTCTTTTCTTGCGTTGGTCACAAGACTGTTCATCCATATCTGAGTTGCAGTCCTTTTATTTGATGCTTTCGCGCAGGACTTGTAACCGTCAATCAATGGTGCAAGACCAAATGTATCGTCCCATCGTGTGTACTTATTTGCTCTTTCAATTTCTACTTTTTGGCGTTTGGCTTTACGTCTTTGATAACGCGCCTCATGCCGTTCTTTGCTAGTCAATATTGATTACCTCTTTTTTTCTTCATCCTGTACAGTATTATTCTCTGGAATATCGTTCTAACTGCGTAACAAGTGACCATGAAATTGATATGACATTCAGTTCTCAACCATGCAAGAAGCGTCCGCTCACTTGTATCAGGGTGATTATTTACCATATCGGAAGGTTATCGGCTCCTTCTGCGTGATACTGATTTCGACCGAAAGTTACTTTGACTCACCACGCCGAATCCGAGGACGACTCCATTCGTGTTGTTCGCGTTGTTGTTGTTGGCGTTACCGTTGTTATTCACGTAACGGAAGTTAGTCCCACTGTCAGCGGAACGGAGCCACCAGTTGCTCGCGGAGCCACCCCTGTAGTCGATAACCTATTTGTTTCTTTCGATTTCCAATTGCTTGGTTATAAGTGCCGTTTCCTGATTAATGAGATCTGCAATTTCGCCTAACTCATTCATCGTGACACCTTTGGTTTTATCGGAGTCTTTATATGTCAGCGTATCTGGCATCTCAAGAAAATCATCCAATCCACTCGCCAACGCTTGCAGTTCCGCTCTTGCGCGAATCCAATAGTCGATACGAATTTGTTTCTCATGGTCATTTGTCGCAAATACCGAGTTACCCATCTTGGCATTGTCCCTGACCTGTCGTGCATGATTTAAAAACTCCTGTAATACTAAGTATGTATATCTCTTTGGCATCTTCATGGATATTTGCAAAACTTTGCGAAACAACCTATTCGCGGTATCGACTGGAGCAAATGGTCGTTTTTCTTCTCGTAGCACTGATTTTGGTGCTGGCATATATATTTCTCCTTTTCTTAATTTAAAAAAGGGGAATCGGGACAAATCGTCCCTGATTCCCTAGATTGATAGATTAGTTAAATACAGAAGCCGAGGACGACTCCACTCGTGTAGTTCGCGTTGTAGTTGTTGGCGCTACCGTTGCTATACACGCAACGGAAGCTAGTCCCACTGTCAGCGGAACGGAGCCACCAGTAGCTCGCGGAGCCAGTAGCAGGATTGTACTTGATGCGCTTTGCGGCAGTATCAAACTTAGAATACTGCGCTCCTGTATTTTCATATGTTGTTGTTCCGAATATTTCATATTCAGATGGAATCCACAACGATTCTGTGGTTGATTGACCGTTGACAACAACCGCACTGTTTTCGTATGTGCCCGAGATCTTCGTAACAGGTACAATTGCATTCCTGATTTCGCTTTGCAGTTGCGGCAGGACATCGCTTGTAAGCCAAGATTTCATGTTAGATGCATCATAACCGCCTGTGGTAGTGCTACTTGTATTCATAACATGTGTAGTCAGGAAGTTCTTGTTCAGCCATGTCATCCTAGCCTTGCCGCCACTTGCCTTAGTGTCTTCATCCATTGCAACGAGTTCGAAGTAGTGTTTGCCAAACGTGCCAAGATCAACAAGTTTCGTGTCTCCAACAGTGTAAGCTGTCGCATAATTGTTATTCGCAATAATCGTTGACCAACTATCCGTAATTGTACTGAGGTCAGTTACCGGATAATCATTGATATCTGCGATATTGTAATTAGACCAATTGGTGTTTGCCTTGTACGTTGCTACCAGACTTGTTGGTACATATACCACACCTTCACCATAAGCAAATTTAGTTCCACTAAATGCATTTGTACTGCTCAACGTTGCCATCGTACTGCTTCTAATTATCAGGTGTTGCAGTGATGCGCAGCCAGCAAAAGCGTTTTGCGCAATCGTGACTGTTCCAGATGTAGCTGACAGATCGACAACCTCAAGTGCTGTATCATTTCTGAACGCATATTCAGCTACCGATGTTGCAGGTGCTTTCGCGCTCGTCAGCTTCGTTGCATATGCAAGACCATCTGCTGCAAATGTCGTATTGCTACTGGACTCATACTCAGCAATATTACGCGACAGATACTGAATTGTTGCCGCACGATTGTCTTGGAACTGAGCCACATATGTTGTATTCGCATAGATCGGCGCGAGTGCAGGACTCCAACCTGTGAATGTGAATTCTGTCGAATCGCCCTGTGCCGTTGTCGGTGTGGAGCCGCTGTATACAGGTGTACTACCTTCATCGAACTTCGGACTTGCCAGTGTGTACTGACTTCCTGTCGGACTGTCAACTGCCGCCAATACGAATGTAGCAGTGTACTGCGGAACGTATTTTGTGTTGATTGTCGTGTTTCCTGTGATACCGACATTGAGATCGTAATCCCAACCTGTTGCGGTCTGACCGCCGCTTGATGGCATAGCCTGTCCCCATACAGGTTTTGTTCCCCAATCGACATCTGTATCTGTCCTGATTGTCGTGCCGTTGTTCTTCCATGTGATGGTATACTTGCGAACATTTGCCGTGTAGCAAGCGTAAACATTCCTGTCTGCCGTTACGTTTGTTCTCGCGTCACTGTCTACCGTGTTGTCATCGTCTTTCGACCATCCTGCAAATGTATAACTGTAATGTCCATCTGCACTGTTTGTTTTCGTTGGAGTGCCAGTGTATACACCATTTGCACCGTCTGTGATGGATTCTGTGTAAAACAGCGTTGATCCATTGTAGTAGAACAGGTTTGATGTGATGTGGTTATACGCAATATCAATGTATGGATATCTTGCTTTCATCTGAGCAAGCCATGCACCTGTCAGCGTGTCAATGCCTGTGATTGTGCCTTGAACCTGTGCAGTGGCTACGTTGTTACCGTATTCATCAAGTCCGCGCATTGTGTCAAGATATGCGTAGAACTCTTCGATATCTGTCTTTTTCGCCGCATCAGATGCACCACTTGCTGTTGTCGTGAAACCAATAATACGAACACGACTACCCTGTTTAATATCGTCAAGAATATCCATAACAGGGATAACGGAACTACAATTCTCAATGCGGAGTGTTTCGATGTTGCTATAGTCGTTGTTCGTGACAGAGAATGTGGTCAACTGAGATTGATTTTGTACAACAAGACCTGTGATGGTGCTTGGCAAACTGAGGACTTTTAAGACACCGCCATTCGGAAGCGTAAGTCCTTTGATGTTTGTTCCATCAAAATAGACTTCCTCGATGACTTCACACCCAGAGATATCAACGGTGGTTTGTGTGTGACCTTCTATGTTGGTGTTTCCAAGACCTGCACAATTTCTCACATCAATTTTCTTGAGCAATCTATTACTACCGAAACTTAATTGATACAGCCAGTCGTTATTGTAACTGCTACTTGAATCACCGAGTTTTACTTCCTGCAAGTTGATTGCACCGCTGAAATCTGCCAATCCCACTTTAAGTGGCGACAAATCTCCAACACTTGCAATCTGTTGAGCGGAGTAAATATAAATCTCAGTGTCGTAAAACGTAGTTACTTCTGGTGGACAAACAAGCGTTGTTGCCTGACCGTGTGTCGATCTTTGCGTGACTATAGGAGTACCATATCTGACGGTTGCATAAATATCAAAATACGGTGTGACCGTGATATTGCCTTTAGAGTATGCTCTTAACTGAATCGGAGAAAGCAATGCATCTCCGCAATGCCATCTTGAATCCTGATAACGGAATCTGTTTGAGAGCCACCATTTTCTCTGCTGTTCCTTTGAGCCTTGCATCATCGGCAGATACATGGATGTTGGCTGTTTACCTGCGTCTGGATTAATAAGCGGATCAATATACTTGAACCACGAATCCTCAAGCCAAATTGCTTCTGACCATATGCTTTGATGTTCTTCGAATCGTGTTTCAACAGTGTCAAACGACAGGATGCCTTGGCTTCTGAGTGACTGATACATTTGTACGATTTCCGTATTGAACGCATCACGAATATTTTCCCAAAGTACAGATCCTTCACCTGTATACACACCGCCGTAATCCGCATCTTCTACATTATAGCTATTAACAAGAGAACCCTCGTTGTTTGTTCCAATTGCGGTATCCATATCATATGGCTGCGCAGTTGCTTTTCTGGTTGCTTTTCTACCGCTTACTGTAACAGGCGATCCGTTAAAACCAATGAAAAGGTTCTTCGCGCGAGAGTCTACCATCAGGAACTGCTCAGTAAAGATATAGTAGAAAATAAAGCTGTCAAGTTCCGCATATGTCGGGAATTCATTTTTGAATTTCGCAAGCCTATAATCGGCATTATCGGTTGTATATGTTACTCCGCCATATGTTACAGAAGTAGGAAGTGCAGTATTCGGCGCATTCTGTCTCCATGTTGAATAAACAAATGTCTGGAATTCTTGCAGGATGCTGATGTCTGTCCATTCATCAGACGGAAAACGTGCTTCATAGTCAAACCGCCATGCTTCTTTTGTTTCGCCTGTATCCGGATCAGTTCTCATCTCCATATTGAAGTAATCCGACTGGAACAACATAAGTGCATCACGGTTGTTCTGGAACTCCCATGATTCCATTGTTCCGTCTGATGAATAACCATACGGAGCAGGAGCGCGTTTTGGTAAGTTGAAGTTGTATTTGCCTAAGAATTTTACTGTACCTGTTGCTGTATCATTCCAGAAAACTACAATCGGAAATCCGTCAATACCCCACCGAACTCTCGAATCTTCGACCATTTCTGGAGTTTTATACGGACAAGCGTCATTATACAGGCGAACCAATTCCACGTTGTTTGCACCTTCCGAAGATGCCACATCTGCTTTTAAAACGAATCTATTAAATGGAATTGCGCCTGTTCGAAGAGCATACTGATTTGCATGACCAGATGTCAGTTCAAATCCGTTCTTGAACTGCATATCATAGTTCTTTCTCGCATACGGTGCAGACGAAGTACCCTGTACATTAATCTGACATCCAGTAAACGTAAATGATTTAGATGGATACATCGGGTCTGTATATGTTCCGGTAATCGTCTTCTTGTCACCCTTGTACTGCGGAAGTTCATCGGCATCAAGGATGAAATACGGAATGTAACTCGGAAGATTCGCAATCGTGATATTGCCGTATGCATCATAGACATTGTTTCTGGAATATCTATCGAGCATTTCTGCACCATCTGTTGTGTCTGCAATCCAGTTGTCAAGAACTTGATGCCTTGTTAAATCGTTATCGTACACTCTGATACAGTATAAATCTATAGTTGCATCATTTGAGCCAATAGAGATATTAACAGGCGAGATTTGCGAGAAGTCATCGTTGGTCGGGTACTCAATTACTCCCGATGGAATTGAATTGATAAACACAAATACCAATCTGTTTTCAGCACGCTTCTCTACAACAAACGTGACTCTGATATGTTCATTTTCTTTGTACTGAACACTGATTTCAGATTGTTCTGATTTCAATGTTGCCTTTTGTGGTGTAAGTTCCAGACCTCTGCCACCACTCATACATGAAAGAATTGTCGCATCATAATCGAGTACGTTTCTGGTTGCGAACTCCAATTCAATCGTCTTACCTGTTGTACGGAAGTCTTGTGCAAACGGCTTGTATGGAATCGTGACTCTGGCATTTCCAGAAACACGAAGTAATGTTGCATTGTCATCATCTGTCTGCCAACCGTCAGATACCCAGTTGAATCCACTAAGTGTACAAGCGATCTGACTGGCTCCCTCGCCATACGTCCAAACATTACGAGTTGATTCCGCGTTGCTTCTGCCCTGTGAAGAAAGATGCAATGCCAAGTCTTCTGTTTCGGCTTTAACATCAATTGCAGACTCCGTAATTGTCAGAGAAATAGTCTTTGACACATTGCCTGTAGAAATTACAAACGTAAGTGTTCCATATTGATTTGCCTTATATGAGAACGATTGCTCCGTCCTGTCTACCGTCTGCGTTGAAACAACTGTTCCGTTTACGCTAATCGTAACATTCGATGTGAGAGTCGCAGGTGTATACACAAGAAATGGAAGTGCAATGGTCGAATACTGCGGCATTGATTTTGTATTAAACGAAGATGCAATAATCGGTGCTGTGGTTAGTGAATCCACAAACAGGAATTCATAATACAACTCATTACTTCGTACTGTTTCGTTATTAATTGTGGATTCAAAATACACTCTTAATGAGTGCGCTCCGTGACTCTGTGCAGGAATCGTATATGACATCTGTCTGTTTGATACCTGAGTTGTCTGCGTACCAATTGTCTGACCGTCAAGAATGAAATACACTGTTTTTTCGACCGCACCAACAGGAGTGTACGGAAAACTTATTGCACCGCTGTAAACCGTAGACGAATCAAACGTACTTGTAATTGACAGCGCAATCGAAGTAATGTTAAATGTGATTGTTTTGCCCTGATCGTATGTATCGGAAATACGCACTTTCACCTTGTTTGTGCCTGTTGCAAGGTATGGGGCAAGATTGACAAACACATTTCCCTGAGAAATTTGATAAGTTGTTCTAACGACATCATTAACTGAAACGCGGATGTTACCATCACCTGTAGGCATACCATCTTCCGTTGAAGACCATACAAGTGAAATATCACAATCAGAACCAGAAGCGATAGTTTTTGAGAGCCACCCTGTTGTATTAGTAACATTGAGTATGGCAGAGATGACATCTCCACCGCCGCCGCCGCCACCGCCTGATGACGCAAGCGGAATACCGTTTTCTGAACGGATACCTCTGTATGTCGGATACACATAGTAGGTATCCTCGTCCTGTTCCAAACCAAGATCATCGGCATCGATTGAAATGTTTAACATTGCCTCTTGAAGTTCTGCTATTTGCGATTCAAGCGTGCTAATGTAAGCTTCGTTATTGTTCAATCTCGCACCGACCATTGATGAATCTGCTGGCATTCCAGCGACAGACAAACTTGCATCTGTCTGCACAGTAACAGCATTATAAACACCACCAGCAAGCCATTCAGACCCATCATAATAATACCAATAACCGTTATCATATCCAGTTTCGTTACCAGTATATACATAAATTCGCGATGTATCAGTCATTTTATCTGCTGTGGATGCAGACAAAGGCGTAGATATTGATTGTTTGACAATACTTACAAGTTGATCGTATAAACTCCTTGTAATCTCTGTGCTATGGGCATCTTGTATAAGGATGTTTTCATCAACAGTTAATGTTAAATAGTTGGTCGTGGCGATAGTATTTTCCCCACTACCATAAAGCATCATTGTCACCGTTCCTGCACCAATTTCTGATGGGAGATATGCGGAGTTTTCGGAGTCTAATAATTGATTATATGCAACTCCATCTTGGATAAACTGCGCAAAGACTGTAAGCCCATCCCAATCACCAGTTAGGTTATAGACAAATCGGATGAACTCTTGTGTGCCTGCTACAAGGTTTTTCAGATTTGCCGCTATTTTTAGTTTTTGATTAGTGACATTAACTAATATATCCATGCAAATTCTCCTTATTTTTAAAAACCATTTTAGGCATACAATATATAGTATATATAGTTTTTAAAAACAACAATATATTGTGTTGATTTGCCAATAAAACTATGATTTTATTTGTTTCGCAAAAAGAAAGTGACCACCAAAATGGTAGCCACTCCCTTAACTTCAATTTATTTATTCGACATCTTCAATGTCATTGTCATCTTCATCAAGTCTGCCGATAACAGGCAAGGCTCGAACTTTACGCATTAGTGTCGTAACATATCCATTACCATGTTTATCATGATAATCTTCGAACAGTTCTTCTAATGCCCTTAATTGTCTAATTGTGATTTTGCCCATAGAGACATATTCCTCGCCAGCACGAACAATAGAATAACGCATACTCTTTAAATCGGCTTTATCACGCTTAGTTAGATTATCCTGAATACAAGATAGTTTATCGTTTATAAGTTTCAGTTGCTCATCATGGTCTTTAACCATCTTGCGAAATTCAAGATTTTCTTCCTTCATCTCATGCGTCTTTTCAAATGCTTTATACAGTTTAATTGTACCAGTAACAATAGCTGTTATGATACCAACAATAACCGTAACCCAAGCGATTATTGTACCGATAGGAATAGAAGATAATGTTTGTATTACATCTTTTGCCTCCATGATAAAATCCTCCTTATGCGAGTTTATTTCTTCTTCACATAAAGAGAAGAGACAAACCCATACTTATTATTGTGTTTGATGTAGTACCAATTAATACCTTCCTTATCTTTCACTGTATCGCAAACATCAATAACAGTTCCCTTGTAAAGCGGAGAGAAACTGCACTTTCCATTTTCGGTTCCAGCCCAAGTACGAACATTTAAAGCGCTCGCTGTTACAACACCTTTCCATTGGCTCGTTTTGTTAATCACGCCAGAAGATGCTTTCTTTGTTGTTGTCGTAGTTTTCTTTGTTGTAGTTGTAACCTTCTTTGTTGTTGTAGTAGTACCTTTAACAAGCTCATTAACTTTATTCTGAACGGCATTATAATCATATCCTGCATTGGTCAGGTTATTCTTTCTATCATCACCATTACCCCAAAGTCCAGAAAGAACTTCTTTCGCAAGCTCATCAACTGTTTTCTTTGTGGAGGTATTTGTGTTAGTGGAAGATGAAGATGATGCATATTTAGGTTTAGCATATCCACGAATATAACCATAACCAATAGGAATATTTCTGCGCCCGACAATGCCTCCGCTCATATTTCCTTCAATACAGGTAATTGTATTTCCAGAAACTTTTTCGACCATTCCTATATGATCTGAGTATCCATCGTTCGGCTGCGAACTATCGTCCCAATTGTAGACAATAAGCCATCCGGGTTCAGGCTTTACAGTTCCATCCTCTTCCCAAATTCCTGCTTTCTTGAAAAGCGCAACGTGGGCTTCAACACCGCATTCAGTGCCACCAATTAAATCAACTGCATTCAGCTTGATAAACACAGCGGAAATAGTGGTATCACAATAAGCGTCAGAATAGGTTACAGCGTATCCACGAGCAAGCGGTTTATGGCTATTATATAAATCAATAATGTCATGATGTGTTCCTGCGGAACGACTTTTGCCAACCCAACTATTCATTATATTGATTGCATCTTGCGCTGTTACGCCAGTAGTCGCTTTCTTGGTTGTTGTAGTAGTTTTCTTTGTTGTGGTTGTCGGTGCAATAGAGCCAAAGTAGTAATCCATATCAACATTTCCGCTGATACCATTTACTTTTCCACTACTTGAATACTGTTGAAAATCGCAAGTGTAAGCAGGATTTCCGCTTGTGTAATGAGCAAGCCAGAATACATATTTCGAGATCAAATCTTGACTATACATATTTTTGTAGTAATCAATGTTAGTATAAATTCCAGCTTTGTATCCTTGACTTTCGACATATTCACAAAATGTTTTTGTATGCGCAATACACTGAGCCTTCCCAAGTGTTACGCCTTTGGCTTTCGCCTTTGTCACGGTATCATACTCAAAATCTGCAAAGATGATAACATCTTTTCCAAGTCCTGCTTTCTTTACATTTGCAACGCAAGATTTAGCTTCAGCTAAAGCATCGGCTTCAGTAAGTGAATATAAGAAATGGTAAACTCCAACTACAGGTATTCCATTATTCTTACAGCCAGTTACATAGTCGATAAAGTTTTCATCAATAGTCTTTCTGTATCCTTCGCGTAAAATTGCGAATTGAATTCCATCTTTCTTTACTTTTGAAAAATCAACATTTCCTTGCCAATAAGAAATATCAATACCTTTTTGTTTTGCCATTAAGAAATTACCTCCTAAAATAAAAGGAGAGGGCAATTAGCCCTCGTCCTTGTTTACGTCTATAATATCTTCAAGTGTCTGCAATGAAGTATTGATCTCCATGTCGAGCCATTTAATAAGCTCGTTCTGGTCAATTACTTTTGAAAGAATCGGATACATTTCATAAATCTGACTAATTACCTGTGAACGCTTAATTGCTCCTGCTTTATTCCAATCCTCGAAATCCTCTTCGGCTTCGCATACCATCTTCAACATGATTTCCTTAATTTGCTTTTTGGCAATCTGAATTTTTTCCTCGTCCGTCTTTCCAATAAATGCCTTAACCTTCTGAATTAAAGCAACAAACAAACCAAGCAGAACCGCAATGACAGTCCAGTTGGCATTCAGAAATTCTAAAAAGTTCTTAATTCCGTTAAGCATAATAATTCCTCCTTAACCAGAAACATCTTCATTGTTATTTCTGTCGAGCATTGCCATATCATAGACAATACCGCCGACAGAGTTTTCCTTTAGTGATTTTGCGCAATAAATAACAAAGGTTAATATTTGCGCAGCTACATCAGTAATAAGTACGCCAAGGTAAGACAGATCACCGAAGTGCCACATACATACCATAGCGTAGATTAAAACAACATTTAGAATGATAAATAAATAAACTGCTATCAACTTTGTTGTCGATGGCAGTTTAATTTGTTTCTTATATTTATCTTTTTCTTCTTTCAGTTTGTCGTTTCTTTCTTTGTAAAGATTATCTCTTTGAATCCTTTTAAGTTCTATTTGATATTCTTTGTCATTCAGCCTCTTCATCGTTAACATCCCCATCAGGTTGGTTGCACAATATGCTTTGCAATTTAATAATATCTATTGCAGAAAGAGGATCATATTTATCTGTATCTTCATAATCGAAAACAGAAATATCAACCTTATATAGATTTATATCTATTTCAATATTTAGAAGTTCACCAATTTCTTTCCCATAATCTGCAATATGATTTTCGTCAACAAGCGGAATGCCTTGGTCGTTGTATCTGATGTTTCCATCATCATCTTTAATAACATAATTAGCATATTTTTCAAAAATCTTATTTAATGCTTGTGAATAACATTCGGCATCATTCCCTAAGTTAATCATATTTCTTGTTATTGCAAAACTAATTTTTTGTGGCAACCTTTTATTTGAATACTCTTCAAGGACATGAAGTATTCCTACTAAATCAACATTCTTTATCTTCATTTCTTTTCCTCTATCATTGCATAAAGTTCCTGTATAGCTTTTACTACATATCCAAGCAAATAGAAATCATTTACACTTTTTACGTTCATTGTTCCATCTTTATTGTAACCGCCACCTAAAGAGAGCCTGTCATCTAATTGCTCAAGCTCATCAGCAACAAATCCAATTTTTTGATGTCCACTTCCGTCAATCCAATCAAATGAATGCATAACAACATGGTTTATAACATCAAGAGCAGATTTAACTTCTGACAATTCTATGTTCTTCTTAATGCGGATGTCAGATGATGCAACAGCTAAATTCCGAGATGAATAGGAAGTAGAACCCCATTGTCCATTAATCGACATTTTTGTACTATTTGTTCCAATATATGCTATTCTACCTTTATCGCCAGTTACGGACGCAATCGGTTTTCTTGTTCCACCACCCCAATCATTAAAATAGAAATGTTGTGTTCCGACAGTTAAAGTGTTTGTTGTATCTGTATAAACTAACACGGAATGTTTTTTAGCAGCATCATAGAAACCAATCGCGGTTGTAGATGATGCATTTCCACCATACAAATATGTATCATGCTTATATGTTCCACTACTACCAGCAGATGAAATTCTCAATCTTCTTTCACCAGTAGCATTGCCGTATCCTAACCAAGTGTCAGCACCTTTAAACACAACCTGTGAACTCATGTCTATATAAGTTGCAGTAGATAAGAAATTCCCACATTTTAACGTTCCGGGAAGAACGGTATTCCCACTTCCATCCAATAACGTTAATGTTCTTGTTAACGTAGCAAATTGACCAGTATATTGTCTTATGTATATTGGTTCAGTTCCATTATCAGCCGTTGCGATCTCTAAGTATCCACTATCACTTGAACCGCCACCTAACAGTCTCCAATAATCATTTGATGCCATTGATCCCCTAATATAAGTATTAGCGCCAACGACTATATTTTTAGTAACAGTCAGATCATTTATTGTAGTAATTCCCATTGTTACACGACCATTCCTAATTGTAAGCAAATCATTATAATTGAAATAGTCAGTTCCAATATGCGCATATGAATTATATGAAGTGAAATGATATTTATAGTTTATGATAGCTGAAGCGCCACCAAGTATAATATCAGAAAGTGGATAGTCACTACTTATATTTGGGTTGTTGTTTTTAACAAGCGTTTTTAAATACGTTACCATATCGGATTGCCCAAGCGAATAAGTATATCTATATGTTTTAGTTCCGTTGGAAAGTGACACACCAACGGAGCTTGACACATCCGTATCACTGCTAATTATTGAAACGCTCATTACATCGGAATAAGTAGTAGTAGTAGTAGTAGTGGTGGTGGTGCTTTGCGATGAGCCAGCATCAATAGTCGCATCGTCATCACCCTCATCGCTCATTCCTTCTTCATCGTCAGTTATACTACCATCGCCATCAATAATCGTTGTTTCAGTAATGGTGTCTGTTATTGTATATGAATACGGTATGCTTAATTCGACACTTGTTAAAATAAGACTAATATTATTGATACTATCTGTTTCTCCAGATTTTGTAACAATAATAGAAAAGTTGTTTGAATAAGTACCGCTTGAATATAAATCCGATATGCTTGACTGCGAAATATCAGACGTAGATACGTTGCTCGATGATGTTCCGTCAAGTCCATTATCGGTAATAAGAAACGGATTCTCAGAACCAAAGTAACCGCCGTTAGCATTAATAGTACCTGTCACAAATAAGTTACCATTACCATCTAAACCGAACAGCGTTTCAACACCTTTAAGAATTCTAACTATTGAAGTTAAGTTTGGATTGACATTAAAAGTATTTGTTCCGTTTGTAACATTGAAACCATTAGCATCGAAGGTAAGAGAGCCAGCAGAATTATATAATCCAAGAGCTTCTCCAATCATCAACTTACCAACAATTGTTTCACCATTTACACCATAGGCAGTTTCCACTTCACCTGTCTGTGGATTCAAATAATAAAACTTACCTATCGCAGTCTTTGTCGATTTCCAATTATCGTCCGTGATTGCCAAAGTAGAATTGATAATTTTTAATTGCTCTTTGGAATATGTCTGTGAAGGCTCATCGTATTGTCGCATTAGCATTCCATGCGAATCCCAAGACATAGTTTGACCAACAGCAGAGTTTATAATTCTGGTTAACGTTGCGTTCAAGCCATCTTCGAACCATGAATTCACAGTGTTTGTTGTTTCTTGTCCTTTGCTCGCTTGTCGTTCTACTGATTGATATGAAGTCGCCATTGATGATGCTTGATTTAATACACTGACTAAATCAGATACATCATCACCCCATTTTGTTACATCAGAAAAATCAACTGATAATTCATCAAGGCTTTCAAAGTCAATAGAATAACTAATTAATCTTAACTTATATATTTCTCCGTCTATTCTAACCCTAATCCAATTACCAACTTCAAAAGAATCAAGGATTGGTTCAAACCCCGGAATAACCAAAAGATTGTTCAGCGATGTTGAAATACTATGTTGTAATGTCGCAGACTTCAACAATTCTTTCTGCGCAAGCTCAATATATTCTCTCGCCCTTTCAAGAAGTTCTGAATTTGATAATCCATCAGATATATAATTACTATTTGAATAAACAGTTTCCCTTCTATATGAACAGAATTCTTTCCATAAATCTTCACCAATGTAATCCTTGAAATTCAAGGCTGTTTGAACTTCTGCGCGAATATCTTCTGCATTTGACGCAAGGCTTGTTATTACATTTATTTCCTGTTCTCGTAAAGTGATTTCTGCTTCTAATGCTTGAAGTTTCGTATAATAGCTATTATAGAACTGTTCATATAAGTTTGGCGTTGCATTCAACCATGTTTCACTATCTGATATTCCTTCTTCCACAAGAATGTCAAGGCAAGACTGACAACTTTCATGAAAGCGTTTTAACGGATTGAGCGCATACTTTTTTAATTCGTTTGGGAATTCGCCTACGTATGATCCGTATGATTCCGTGCATGTCTTTTTGAATAATGATGCAATATCATATTCATCAGAATTTTCTTTATTTAGGAGCTTATCAATTTTTTGCTTTACATACTGTGAATAATCGCCAGTTACAACTATATTTATAGAAGCAGTATCAGCCGTATCAGTTTCATCAGAATAATTAGTTACTGTAAATACGCCTGTCCATAATTTAGTATTCGTGTTAAACGATGAGGATTTAATCGTCACTTGGTATGTAGAACGAACAATAGATTTTGCCAATGATAAAGCATTTAAATCTACGGTAGAAGAGGATACTGCGGTTATATTTGTGACAGCCAAAGGAGATAGCGATGTTGCATTAAGAAGATTAGCTTGCGCCAAAGCATTTGTTTCAGACATTCCGACTGTTGGCATTAGGCTACTTGTTAGATATAATTCGAAATCAATTGTATTATATATTATGCCAATCAAAGATTTGAAACCTTGCGTATTACTAACCGTTTCTAAATTCTCGTCAAACTCGCGATATTTATTAACAAGTGTGTTATATCTATTCATCAAGTATCTGCTCAATGTAACTTGATATTCGTTCTGATAGTAACTATATGACTCATCATATTCTGCTAATCGTTCTTGTAATTCATCTGACATATCGGAACGAACGTCATCAGGAATATACCATAAATATTCAGTTCCATTTGGATTGCAACTCATAACGGTTGCTGTCATCAAATCATCGCCTGTTTCCATTCTGAAACAAGTATTCACAGATTCCGTATCTGTAGATAAAGATACTTCATTAGCTATGTTTTCACTTGATATGAAAACATTTGTATCTTCCCCATAGCCATCTATGACATTTGTGCTTCCGCATTCAGGACATTCGCCATTAAAGTCGCCCCTATAGCCACAATCTCGACAGTATCTTTGCAAGTCATAAACATATATTCCTCGCTCTGGATAGCCATCATCGTTTGAATGCTGCGATATAATAAATAAACATCCAATCTCTTCTGAAATTTCATTAAACGCTTCTTGTATAGAAATAGCGTCAAAAGAAAAACTTCTTTGAATATTAGCAATAGAAGAGTCAACATGCATTATTTTATAATGAGGCGCTTTCTCCATTATTCTGTTTAATAACGAAGCCCTTGCATTAAAGCCATCATAAAGAACAGTTGGAACGTAATCTTCCGTAGCAATATCATCTTCGGTATTTATTTCTATATTATATATTTTAATAGCAGAAAGTTCAGATTCGCCCAATGATTTACCAGATACATTTTTGACTAATTCGTTTGACTCATCAATATCAACTGTTATCTCAAACCATGCGTCCCATTCTTTACACCATATCAGTTTAAAGTTCTTTATTTCATCCCATAGTCTAACAACAGTTCCATTATCTTCTTTTGATACTTTAAAATCTATTGAATTTGGAGAATTGAAATTGTCTGTAAAACGAATAGCTGTAGCTGGTATCGTCCCCAACTTTTTACCGCTCCTTCTTGAAAGGACAATAGTTGGCGATTTTACTATCTTTGCTGAATCAAATTCCAGTTTTACAGCCATATAAACCTCCTTACGGCAAGTCCTTAATTATAGGAGTATAACGGATCTCCAAAGTACACGCCTTGGAAACAGAAATTCTATTATTTCTATTATTGTAAGTATTTCCAATTTTGAAAAACTCATAATTAAAGTCCTCGTAAATTTTGTGCGTGGATAACGAGGACGAAATTATTTGTGTATCTCCGTCAATTGTAATTACTTCGCCATTAGTACAATTTTTAATTTCTGTAGTACATCCATTGAAATCATTGTATATTTGTAAATCACCATCTGCGCCACACGTAATAGTTAACGATGGATATATATTTCCTATTTCATCCGATACATCGCATAATAATCTCGAAGCATCGACATCATGAAAAGTCCATTTAACTCGTTGTTCCATACCATAGCCAAATGGTTTGTTTGTTTCCATATTTAACCTAAGTCCATAGGTCACTTCATGGATTTTAATTTTTTCAATATTGAAACTTGCCTCAAAGTAGCATGTTTCATAATCAAGTTCAGAATCATGAATTTGAAATTTTAGAAATTCTCTACGGTTAAGCCAACGCATTAAATCTCTAAATTCATCACCTGTGATTTCCATATCGTCATATACATCGGGGTCTTTACATATATCAAAAGTAGTAGTAATACAGTCATCATATTGCGTACTTGTTAAAGAATGTAATTTTCCCCCGAATCTTGACACCTTATTGAAGGTTAGCACTGAACCAGCAGATATAGAATCTGCACCAGACGATCCGTTAAAATCACAGATGATAAAACCATAATCGCTGAGATACTGACCATCATACTCGAAATCTATAGCATTCATGGCTAACCTCCAATTATCTTAATCATCTTCGTTCTGTTCAGATATAAGTTGCTTCATAAGCAGTTTGTAATTATCCCTCGCCTCTTCAGCTTCTCGAATGCGTTCTTCCCATTCTTCTTTTAACTGAGTACATTCATCTATAAGCTTTTCAACATATTCAGTTCTTTCTTGCAAATGTTGTCTCATTTCTTCATCATTCATTATCGTCTCTCCTCTTTACCATGCAATACAACGCTCTTGGTGTGAAGTAATCATCATTTATAATCTTCCTTATTCCATATGTATGGTCATAGTGTGCGTGACTTATTGCAAGATAAGGCTTTTTAATTTTCCATTTCTTCATATAGTTAATTAACTTTGTTGTGCCTTCACCCATATATCCATCTATTACAAGTTGGTATTTTCCATCCGAAATAATCTGCGCATCACCATATCTTGTTTCCTTATTAGGCATAGAAAACCCCGGAATATAACCACGAATCATATTCACCTCCTTGTCGTAAACGACAAATATTAAATATAAAGAGGGCAGTAGTAACCGCCCTCAAATAATGTTAACCAAATTTGAAATGATATTTAGCATCAGATGATTTTCCATTTAGTTGTCCAACCGTCATAGCTTTTATCAGTTTTTCAAATTTCTTATCTTGTTGCATTTGTGTAACCAGTTCGTCATAATTCTTCACGTTCGGCATGACGAAGCTTATATTATCAAAATGTTGCTCTACTTTACCGCCAGCAGTGCTACCATACATATCACCAATCAAACCAGAAATTCCATGAGCAATAAACTTGCTCGGATTATTGGCTGCTTGCCATAAATTCTCGCTTGCCATCGCATTATAAATACGATCATCAGCGCCGACACGAGTCAACACAGCATGGTCAGAAGCTCGAAGATAAGTTTCCCTTTGATCTTCTTGCGTCCAGACATATCCTGTTTCACCAACACGTTTTGCACCAGATTCGTATCCTTTGAATTTCTTGCGCATGTCAGTGTAAGAATATCCTTTTGGACTAATACCACTAATGTAGTTATAACCCTTATTGACAATAGCTTGAATTCCATTGTTAGAACCAAAAACCTCATTTAATCTTTGTTTACGATATGGGTCATTTCCCCAACCATAATTACCATTCCAAATAGCGGCGGCAACATGTTTCTTAATATCGTTCGTGAGTGTCGCCTTTTTCTTCTTAGTAGTTGTAGTAACTTTCTTCTTGGTTGTGGTTGCGGTTTTCTTCTTAGTAGTAGTTGTAGTAACTTTCTTCTTGGTTGTGGTTGTAGTAGCTTTCTTAGCGTCTGGTTTAGTATTGTTCTTATTAGTTTTAGCTTGTTCAGCAGCTTTCTTTTCCGCATCTTCTTTAGCTTTCTTTTCTGCTTCTGCTTTAGCAATTTTTTCTTTTGCTTCTGCATCGGCAAGTTGCCAAAGATTATTGACTGCTGTGCTTACACCAGCGATAGTAGAATTGATAGTTGTAAGCTGTGAAGTATAATTATGTGTATAAACACTAAGGACAGGATCAATCTTATCCTTGCTCCAAATGTTCTGAAGCTCTGTGCTTAACTTCAATCCGACTTCACTTGCAACAGTTGAGATAGTTGTTGAAATAGAAGTGGAGTTATTATTAGAAGCATCTATAACTTGTTGCAATAACAAATCAATGTTATCTAACCTCTCGTTTAAAGCGGTTTCATATTCATTATAGAAATCATCGAGCATTTTCTTTGTATCAGAAATCATTCGCTCGTATTCTGTTTCTTCTAATTCTTCCTGTTTCTCATCAAGTTCTACACGTATCTTTTGTAACTTAGCGCGAGTCTCTTCAGAAACATCGTTGGCATAAGCGGATAGTTGTTTCTGTAAAGAAGAAATCTCAGAAGTCTGATCTTTAATCTTTTTCTGGTAATCATAAAGGTCTTTCTGCGATTGCAGAGCATCATTATATTTACTGATTAAGTCTTTTATGTAAGACAACTCTTGCTTGATGCCTTCCGACACAAGCGACTTAATTGCTTCTTTCTCGTTTTCAGCTGCCTTTATAGAATCCCTTTGTGTTTTGATGAGTTCTTCTTTACGTTCAATTAAATCAGTATTAGATGGGTCTTCGGCGATTTGCTTGTTGATAGCAATTATTTCTTTCGCATATCTATCCGCTTGGTTCATGTCAACATTGTAATTCATTGCATGCAATCCAGCGGTCGCCATACCTTCATTAGTGATAACGCCACTGTCATTGAACATATCGGCGTTTTTCATAAGATCAATTAAGAAATTAGCTTCTTCTGTAATATCACTTATTTTCTCTTGCAGGTAGTCAAATCTATCCCATTCAATTTGCCTGATTTCATTTGCATATTCTTGAGCGGCGAGCGTGGCTTTCTGTTCTGCCTCAACAGCATCATTGATTTGCTGAGTCATGTCGTACCATGCTTGTGAACCGCGCTTAATTTCACCGCTTCTTATAGCAGTATTAAGTTGTTTTTGAAGGTCTTGCGCTAATTGTGTTGCACGTTTAGCATTGTTAAGCTCGATATTTCTAAGTTTCTGATAATACAGTGTACTTGTCTTATATCCCCTTGCTTGTGCAAGTTCAAGAAAATTGCTATACTCATTCGATAGATGCTCTGCAAGTGATAATTTGTTCTCATAATCATTAGCAAGACTGTCAAACATATTTTTATATTCTTCAGAAATGCTATTTGAATAATCAATAATGTCCGCATTTAGCCCATCTATCTCGTTTTCGATATCTTGAATCTGCTGAAGAAGAGAGTAGTAACCTTCGGAATCTTTCTTTATTGTACCTTTGTCAATTCCGCTTTGAAGCTTCTTTTCAAGTTCATTAAGCTCTTGATTTCGTTTTGTTCTTTGTTTAATAGCATTATCGACAAGTTTGCGATAATCTTTAATGTTTTGAGTAGAAGCATCACGAGCAACGCTCGAATCAACATAATCACTTGCATATGCATTTCGGCGATCAATTATGTTCTCCGTTCTTTCGGCTGCGTGTTGAAGTCCCTGTAATGCATTTTCCCATTTAGTAATTATGTTATCGAATTGCTGTTCATATAATTCAGTAAGTGAAATATTTAAATCATCAATAGCATCTTTGCAATCAAGGGCAGCATCGTACCACTGTTTGTAAAGGTCTATCTTTTTCTTTGTTTTACTATCTGAATCATATTTAGAAATATCTATTGTACCTTCGCGGACTCGTTTCGCCAATCCTGCATCAAGCCCAACAGAATTTGCTTGGTCGATATATCTCTTATATGCTTTTTCCTGAACAGTAATTTCTTTGGTGACTTCGCTTATTTCTTTAGATAGATTTTCGTTTCTTGAATTCCAAGACTTATAGATGCTGTCAGCATTCTTTTTCAGCTTTGAAATTTTACGCTCAATACGATCTATCTTGACTTCAATCCAATCCATCCAATCAGGGTCTTTACTTGAAGATGATGAAGAGCCACCACCTCCTCTGCTACCACCTGATGAACCGCTTCCTCCACCACTGGAGCGACTGCCACCACCTGATGAACCGCCTCCAGAAACAGCGCTTGTTCTTCTGCGTCCCCCAGAGCCAGAGTCAAAAGCAGTTCCGCTTACAAGTGCTTCACCTCGCCCAGAACCATGCGTGATCTTGCCTTTCTCGAATATTTCTTTTGTTTGCTCTGCATTAAAGATTATGTCACCCTTCTGATACCTAAAGAATTCTGCACTATCAGCGCCAATGGTATAGAAGTGACCATCGCGAACGAGAAGTTCTTCCCCAAGTTCGCCACCAAGCGCAACACCGCTACTCTTTGTCCCCCAATCGCCTGAACGATTTCCATTAGCGAAAGCTGTTCCTCTTGCGTGCGCTGTGCCATCAACGCCACCACCACCAGAGGGAGCGCTACCAACGGTCGATATATGATACGTAATATATCTATCCATGTTCGGATAATATGGTGCAGATGGAGCGCTAAGATGATACGTTACAGAAGGATTTTGATTAGGATATGTTGGTGCTGTAGGCGCAGTAATGCCATATGTGACAGAATGATTTTGATCTTCATATGTAGGCGCTTCTGGTGCATCAACAGAATATGTTACGGTAACAGTTTTCGAAGTGTCTGTTAAAGCATCAAACTGTGAAGAATCAAGCTTTACAGTCAAAGTTGTCGATTCAGTTGCACCGTTTAAAGCTTCAAGCTGTTGTCTTGCAGTATCTACTTCTGATGCATCAACATTAAGTGTTGCCGCAAGGGTAGTATCGTCCATAGCCAAAAGATCGTCTACGGCATTACCATTTTCGATGGCAAGCTGAATAGATTTCGTTATCTTTTGACCATTAAGCGTATTGATTGTTCTATCTAAAGTATCGAGTGTTTGTTGTGTTTCCTCTGTACCGTCAGCTTCAACTTCAATCCTTGCCTTTTCGGATTCAAGAGATTGAATTAATCCTTCAATATCTTCAATAGAAGCAGTAGCGGTATCTATGTCGAGATCAATATCTGGCGAAATTTTGCCTTCTGATTGTAGCCCATCAAGCGTTTCTTTCATCGTTTCAAAACTTGAACTACTCATTTCTACAGCAATACCAGCGTCAATCATGGCGCGTTCCATAAGCTGTATAAATTCTGTCGTAGTACCAAATTCATCGGCTACTTGCTGAAGTTTTTCACCAGTGAAGTCAAACATGTAATTTCCGTTTTCATCAATGCTTGCAAAGCTATCGCCCATCTTTGCATTGACATCATCTAAGAAATTAAATAATCCATCAGACACAAGGTTTCCATCTTCGAATGTAAAGTAATCTTTTAAGCTATGACCAGTGCCTTCGATTGTTTGACCTAATTTCTCGAAATCAGTAACGGCATCTCCAGTACGTTCAGACGCACTAAGCATTAAATCAAGGTAAGCATTTAATGATTCATCTCCATACCATCCTTGATTTAATATTTTCTCCATGCCTTCATAGCCCTTTGCAACGCTTTCAAAAGAGTCACGTTCATTTCCGTTGCTTTGGGCTTGTTGCCATGCGTTCAATGCAGATGTTAACCCCTCATATTGAGCAATTAACATTTGCGCATCAGCAATATCTTTTTCTAATCCAGATGTATCTTGTCCTGCGGCTTTAGCATCATTTAGCTCATCAAACTTATAAGCCAAATCAGAATACATTTGCGCAAGAGTATTATTCTGAACTTCTTTATTAAGACGCTTGAATTCTTCCTCGTTTAAGTGAATTCCGTTAGCTGTCTTTTCAAATAATTTATCTGGTTGGAAACTGTCTAATTTTTCGTAGGCAGTTGTTAATGTTTGGACTTGCTCCGCAGTTAAACCAGTAGCAGACTTTGATGCTTTAAGCGCAGCTGCAACATCGGTTTGGTATTGAGAAAAAGTACCAAGTGTATCTTTTAGCGTTGTGTATGCAGATTTAACTTCGTCCGTTTGGTCATACAAACCAAGAAGATTATCACGCATTGTTATAAGTGCGCGTCCTGCAATTGTTTCCTCGCCGCCAACGGCTTTAATGGCTTTTTCGAAGTCAGCCATTATCCCTGTTGTTTTCTTTGTGATCTCGCCAGTTTTGCCCTGAATTATTCCGCTTTCAAATAAAGCATCAATAAATCCGTTTACACTTTCAGTATTCTGTCTATTGACAAGTCCTGCCTTTTCAGCGGCGTCCATAATCATATTGACGCTTTCGCCATAGACTTCAGTTACGCCAGATTCAGCATCTTTAAAACCTTGCTTCGTGATAGAAGATATATCCGCTAATGCGTCTTTTAAGCCTTCGTCTTTATCAATGATATTTTCTTTGAAGTCTTTAAATGTGGTATCAGCTTCTCCGAGTTTGCCTGTTATTCTATCAATAACAGCATCTATGCCAGAACCGAAATTAGACATATCAAACTCGTTTAATTCTGCAAATGATTGTTGAAGTCCGATCATATCTTCAACAGATAGTTCACCCTTATTCCATTTTTCTCGCGCAGAAACAAGAGAATTCATTTGCTCTTTATAGCTTGATATTGCCTTTGTTAATCCAGTATCAGAAGAGTCATTAAATACAAGACCTAAATCTTGAATAGTGCCTGTTAAGTCTTTGACTTCATCTGTTTGGTCATACAAACCAAGAAGATTATCGCGCATTGTTATAAGTGCGCGTCCTGCAATAGTTTCTTCACCACCAACAGCTTTAATAGCTTTTTCAAAGTCAGCCATTATTCCTTTAAATGTGGTATCAGCTTCTCCGAGTTTGCCTGTTATTCTATCAATAACAGCATCTATGCCAGAACCGAAATTAGACATATCAAACTCGTTTAATTCTGCAAATGATTGTTGAAGTCCGATCAT